>Ga0187894_10000587_pt1 | contig 49173 bp, 46 predicted proteins | sample GBC1701081metaG_FD_136650 | JGI IMG/M metagenome (GOLD analysis project Ga0187894, IMG submission 136650) | White microbial mat communities from a lava cave in the Kipuka Kanohina Cave System on the Island of Hawaii, USA - GBC170108-1 metaG ... | reverse complement strand
GGTGAAGCGCGGCATCTGGCAGGCCGGCGGCTTTCCGCTCGAGATGCCGGCCATGTCGCTGGGCGAGCCGATGATGAAGCCCACGACCATGATGTACCGCAACCTGCTGGCGATGGAGACCGAAGAGCTGCTGCGCGCCAACCCGATCGACGGCGCCGTGTTGCTGGGCGGCTGCGACAAGAATATCCCCGGCCTGCTGATGGGTGCCATTAGCATGAACCTGCCGGCCATTGTCGTGCCGGCCGGTCCGATGCTGCGCGGCAACTGGCGCGGCAAGCAGCTGGGCTCGGGCAGCGACGTGTGGAAATACTGGGCCGACAAGAAGGCCGGCGCCATCTCCGACGACGACTGGGACGAGATGGAGGATGGCATCGCCCGCAGCTTCGGTACCTGCATGGTGATGGGCACCGCCGCCACCATGATGTCGGTGACCGAAGCGCTGGGCTTCACTCTGCCCGGGGCCTCGTCGATCCCGGCCGCCGACTCAGGGCACGCCCGCATGGCGACGGAGGCCGGCCGGCGCATCGTTGACATGGTGTGGGAGGACCTCAAGCCGTCGGACATCCTGTCGCCGGCGTCGTTCGACAACGCGATCCGCGCCCTGATGGGCCTGGGCGGCTCGACCAACGGCATCGTGCATGTACTGGCCTGGGCCGGCCGCGCCGGCGTCAAGCTCGACCTCGATCGTTTCGATGCGCTGGCACGCGACACGCCGCTGATCGCCAACATCCGGCCCGCCGGCCAGTATCTGATGGAGGATTTTTTCTACGCCGGCGGCATGCGCGCCTTCCTCGCCAAGCTCGCACCGTTGCTGAACCTCGGCGTGCCGACAGTGAGCGGCAAGACGCTGGGCGAAGACATTGCCGGCGCCGAGACCTTCCTGCCCGAGATCATCCTCGATTTTGGCAAGGCATTGAAAGCCAACGGCTCGCTCGCGGTCCTCAAGGGCAACCTTGCGCCCGACGGCGCCGTCATCAAGCCGGCCGCAGCCGAGCCGCGGCTGCACAAGCATGTCGGGCCGGCACTGGTGTTCGAGGACTACAACGACATGGCCGCCCGCATCGACGATCCCGATCTGGATGTTACGGCCGACACGGTGCTGGTCCTGAAGCAGGCCGGTCCGCTGGGCGGCCCGGGCATGCCGGAATGGGGCATGCTGCCGATCCCGCAGAAGCTGTTGAAGCAGGGCGTGCGCGACATGGTGCGCATCTCCGATGGCCGCATGAGCGGCACCAGCTACGGCGCCTGCGTGCTGCACGTGACGCCGGAAAGCCATGTCGGCGGCCCGCTGGCGCTGGTGCAGACCGGCGACCTCATCGCGCTGGACGTCGAACGCCGCACGCTCGACCTGCAGGTGAGCGACGCAGAACTGACGCGCCGGCGTGCCGCCTGGCAGGCCAAGCCGGTGATCTACGAACGCGGCTACGGCTGGCTGTTCGCCCGCCACGTGCAACAGGCCGACAAAGGTTGCGATTTCGACTTCCTGCGCGGCGATGCCGGCGCCCCGGTACCGGAACCGGAGATCCACTAAAATCAAAACCGCCGTCGTCCTGTCTTGAAGGTGACACAATAAGCCACCATATAGGTTGGGTGGCGAGCCGGCGGTGTAATGGCCGGCGGGACCGACGATGTAATGGTCGGAAACAGTCGCTGCTAAGACGGACCGCGCCCTTACCGGCGCGGTTTTGTCTTTTTGGGCTGCGTTGTGCCAGCCCGGCCCGGCGGCAACTTTGATCGCGCATCCTGCGTTGCAGTCGAACCGCCACCGCTCGACAGCCGGGAGCCCATGCGAGTCAGCCTGATCCATAATCCCACCGCAGGAGACGATGAGTTTTCGCGCGAGCACCTGATCTGGCTGTTGCAGGAGCAGGGGCATGACGTCGCCCACGATGCTGCCAAGGACGACGACTGGAGCAGCTTCATCGAGGATCCCGGCGATCTCGTGGTCGTGGCTGGCGGCGACGGAACGGTGGGCGCCGTCGCCCTGAAGCTGATCCATCGTCATGTACCGATCGCCATCCTGCCGATGGGCACCGCCAACAACATCGCCCGCGCCTTGCGGATCGAGGGCGGTCCCGCCGAGCTGATCGCGAGTTGGTCGAACGCCCGGCGCCGCCCGATGGATGTCGGTGTCGCCACCGGGCCGTGGGGCAAATCGTGGTTCATCGAAGGTGTCGGCCTGGGCTTGTTCGCTACCGCGATGGCTGTGCTTGACGAACGGGATGGTCGAACCGGGAGCAAGCCCGAGACGCGCGAAAGCAAGCTCGAGCGCGACGTGCACACGCTGAAGGGACTGGCGTCTGAATATCCGCCGCTGCTGCTCGACGGCGCGATCGACGGCAAAGCGCTGTTCGGCAAGGTCCTGCTGGTGGCCGCCATGAACATCGCCTCGGTGGGGCCGAACATGGACCTGGCGCCCAACGCCGATCCCGGCGACGGCCAGCTCGATTTCGCCCTGGTGCGTGAGGAACGCCGCGCCGATTTCATCGACTACGTTGCCACGCGCCTGCGCGGTGGCGAGGCCACACCGCCGACCGACGTACACCGCGGCCGCAGCCTGCGCCTGGCCTGGAGCGGCTATGACGCGCACATCGACGACCGCGCCTGGCGCGCCGACAGCCCGATGCCCGACGCCCATGCCACCATTGAGATCGACGTGGCGACGCATGCGCTGGAGGTCCTGCTGCCGGCCGACACCGGGAAAGGGTGACACTAGGTGTCGATCGACACTGTCACCCCGCTCAGCGCCTGGATACGCCCGACGAGCAGCCGCCGCGCGGCCGGCAGGCCGTGAGCACCAGCCGCCGCATCACCGCGACGGGCGCTGCGCAACGCCCCCACGAGGTGCCACAGCGAGCGGAACACCCGATAGTAGCGCACGGCGGTCTTATCGATGCGGCGCTGCTGCTGATAGGCGCGCCGATAGCGCCACAGGGCGTACCACAGCAATCCCCGCACCACCGGCCGCAGCGGTGGCGGCACGCCCAGCGGCGTCGTGGTGATGGCGGCGATGGTCGAGCCGACATCGAGCGCCGGTTCGCCAAGGGTGACATTGCCCCAATCGATGACGCCGGTGATCCGGCCGTCCTCGGCCAGGATGTTGAGAGGGTGAAAGTCGCAATGGCAGATCGCGGTGACGGCCATCGGCGGCTGGTGCGCCATCAGCCAGTCCCATGCCGGTTTCAGGCCGATCAGCTCCAGCGCATCGATCTCGCGACCCAAGGCCGCAAGCCGCGCCGCGAACGTGTAGGCCTCGGGCCGCAGGCCGGCTTCGGCCAACGCCGCCGTCATCGCCGCGCTGGGCAACGCATGCAGTTGCACCTGGGCTGCGGCCCAGACGTGCGCCATCTGTTCCACCATGCGGGGTACGTCGATCACCAGGCGCAGCACGCGACTGACCGCCGCGCCGGACACAAACGCATCCATGCCTTTGGCCAGCGGCCGGCCCGTGACGAACGGCATCACCATGAAGGCGCCACCGAGGATGGCGGGGTCGGCACCCAGCAACACGGCGCGCGGCGCCGGGTAGCCCAACGCCGCGAGCTCACTGTGGACCGCGGCTTCCAGCCGGATCTGATTCGGATCGTAATGCGGCTGCAGTATCCGCACGATCAACGGGCCGGCGCACCCGGGTGGTGGATCCGACAGGCTGAAGCGAAAGATCGTCGTCTCGAACCCGCCCGTGATCCGCTGCGGTGTGTCGGCGTAGGCAAGCGCGGGCGCATCGAAAACGGCCCGCAAGTGGGCCAGCAATCGATCGGCGATCTCTGCATCCGATAGGATGGGCCCCTCCAGGGACATTGACGCGAATACGCTAGCGGTGATGCACTCGACCGGCAACTCGCCCCATGCTGAAGCCGGATTTTTGACAGGCGTTTCGGCTTCCTCTACCTCAGGCCATGACCTTTACTGTTGTCGACATTCCCCCCGGCAAGATCGCATCCGTGGTGACGGCGCTGGAAATGACCAGCAAGCCCTCGCGCCGACCGATTCCGACGTCTGGCTTCTCGGTCCGCCGAGTCGAGCGACCTGGACTCGACTGGTACTGCGATCTGTTCCGCCGCATCGGTACGCCCTGGCTATGGTTCAGCCGGCTGCGCATGGACGATCCCACCTTGAGCGCCATCGTGCATGATCCGGCCGTCGAGATTTCGGCGCTGGTGGCCGATGGCCGCGACGAGGGACTGCTGGAACTGGATTTCCGCTTACCGGATGAAGTCGAGCTGGCGTTCTTCGGGCTCACCGAGGCGCTGGTCGGCCGCGGTGCCGGCAGGCTGCTGATGGATGCAGCGCTCGAGCGTGCCTGGGCCAGCCGGCCGAAACGGGTCTGGGTTCATACCTGCACCCTGGACCATCCGGGCGCCGTCGCCTTTTACCGGCGCTCCGGGTTCGTGCCCTATCGCTGGCAAGTCGAGATCGACGACGACCCCCGGCTGGACGGCACGCTACCGGCGGATTGCGCGCCGCACATTCCGCTGGTCAGGCCGACACCCGCCTAGCGACGAAAAGCGAGCGTCAGGCATCACCTGTTTGTTGCATCGCGCCGTGGCCGGGCGCAAAAAGCGGGAAGCGGGTCTTAGCGGGTTGCGAGCAGCCGAAGCGGACATCAGGCCCGTCGGAGGACTGGGCCCGCGTGGATGTCTATCTGCCCATCGCCGAGCTGTCGCTGAACGTGTTCCTGTTGCTCGGGCTGGGTGCCGTGGCAGGTGTGCTGGCCGGCATGTTCGGCGTCGGTGGCGGGTTCCTTCTAACACCGCTCCTGATCTTCGCCGGCGTGCCGCCTGCCGTGGCCGTCGCCAGCCAGGCCAACCAGGTGATCGCGACCTCCGTCACCGGCCTGCTGAACCACTGGCAGCGCGGCAATGTCGACGTGCGCATGGGGCTGGTGCTGCTGGTGGGCGGCCTGGTCGGCTCGACCGCCGGCGTTCAGCTCTTTGCCGTGCTGAAGCGCTTCGGCCAGGTCGATTTCGTCATCCATATTGGATACGTCCTGCTGCTGTTCTCGATCGGCACCATGATGGTGGTCGAGGCGTGGCGGGCCTGGCGGCGTCGGCGCGCCAACGTGCCGGCGCGGCGCAAGCTGCATCAGCATTTCCTGGTCCACCGCCTGCCGCTGAAGCTGCGCTTCTACAAATCCAAGCTGTACATCAGCGCGCTACTCCCGGCCGGGATGGGGTTTGCCGTCGGCGTCCTGTCGGCGATCCTGGGCATCGGCGGCGGGTTCGTGCTGGTGCCGGCGATGATCTACCTGCTGGGCATGCCCACGGTGGTGGTGATCGGCACGTCGCTGTTCCAGATCCTGTTCGTCGCCATCAACGTCACGTTTCTGCAGGCGGCCCAAAACCAGACCGTCGATATCGTGCTGGCGCTGGTCCTGATCCTGGGCGGCGCTATTGGCGCCCCGATCGGGTCGCGGGTCGCGGCGAACCTGCCGGGCTTCCAGCTGCGGGGCCTGCTGGCGCTCCTGGTCCTGGGTATGGCGCTGGAATTGATGTTCGAACTGGTGGCACCGCCGGCGGCGATCCATACGCTGGGCGAAATGGTGCGCGTGCCATGACGTGCCTGCGCCTCAGCCCGGGCTTCATTCGAGTCGTGGTGGTCCTGCTGCTGGCCCTGGGCGCACCGGCGGCGGCGTTGGCCCAGCCCCTGCTCGTCGACCTGTCGCGGCCGCGGGTGTCGATCACCTCGGCCTTTCGCGGCGCCGACGTCCTGGTTTTCGGCACTATCGACGGACCCGGCGACGTGGTCATCACGGTCAGCGGCACGCCGACGCGCCAGACGGTCCTGCGCAAGGAACGGGTGTTCGGCTTGTGGGTCAATGCCGGCCGGCAGGCCTTCGATGATGTCCCGGCCTATTATGCGATCGCCGCCACGCGCCCGCTGGAGGAGATCCTACCGCCGGGCGGGGTACCGGGTACGCCCGTCACGCTGGAGGAGCGGCTGGAGTCGGTGCGGGCCGTCGATGCCCAACGCCGCCGACCGCTCGATCTCACGGATTTCCGCCAAGGCCTGGTCGCCGCCAAGCGCCGCGAGGGCCTGTTCCCCGACACGGTGAACCCGATCACCGTCGTCGGCACCCGCCTGTTCCGGGCGGAGTTGCGCTTCCCGTCACGGCTGCCCGTGGGTGATTACGAGGTGCGTGCCTATATTTTCCGGGATGGGCAGGCGGTCGCCGCCGTGTCGCGACCCCTGGTGGTCAGCAAAGCGGGCTTCAGCGCCCGGGTCTCGGAAGCGGCGCACGAGATCGCGCCGGTCTACGGTGCCGGCGCGATCGCGCTCGCGCTGGCCATCGGCTGGCTGGCGGGCGTGGTGGCGCGGCGGATCTAGCGGAGGTGACGATGGCCGAAGCTCCTGCCGATCGGGTGTTCCTGGTCGTGGTCGACGAGACTCCGGAGTTGCGCGTAGCCCTGCGCTACGCCTGCCGCCGCGCCAAGCGTACCGGCGGGCGCGTCGCGCTTCTGTACGTCATGGAGCCGCCCGAACCCCAACATTGGGAGACCATCGGCGACCTCATGCGCGAGGAAGCACGCCAACGGGCCGAAGACATCGTCGCTGGCTTTGCCGATCAGGTAGTGGGCGCCACGGGCGTGCCGCCCATCCTCCATTTCCGCGAGGGCGGACGGCGCGAGCAGCTCCTGAAATTGCTGGCCGAAGACCCTTCCATCTCCATTCTGGTGCTGGCCGCCGGCACGGGGAGCGAGGGGCCCGGTCCGTTGGTTTCCTCTCTCGTTGGCAAGTACGTCGGCTCCCTCAAGATCCCGATGACCATCGTGCCCGGCAGCCTGACCGACGCTCAGGTTGACGCGATCGCCTGATCCAGCGGGACAATTCGCCCCGGTTATCCACCGCGAATATGATTGACTTCTAGGTGACTTAGATTTGACGCGCTTTCACGGCAGGTCTCTTTTGGATAGATAATTCCGTGGGTTACTCCATTTTTACATAACAATTGAGCATCTGGTCGGTTTTTTTGTCTTGAAGGGGCCTAAAACGCCCCCTAACTCGAAAGGGTTCCGTTCGATCCGACGACGTCGGATCGACCCGGTCCCCAACCCCAACGGGTCGAAGATCACCCATCTCGCTGACCCGGAGCCAAGTATGTTCATCCAGACGGAACAGACCCCCAACCCGGCGACCCTGAAGTTCCTGCCCGGCCGCGTGGTGCTCGAACAGGGCACGGTCGACTTTCCGAACGCCGAAGCCGCCCAGCGCTCGCCGCTGGCACGACGGCTGTTCGATGTCGACGGGGTGGAGCGGGTGTTCCTGGGCTCGGACTTCGTCACCGTCACCAAGGCTGCCGCGCAGGACTGGCAGGTCATGAAGCCGGCTGTGCTGGGTGGCATCATGGAGCATTTCACCTCGGGCGAACCTGCCCTGCGCACCGAGGAAACGTCGGATGTGTCTGTGTCCGAGGAGGACGATGAGATTGTAGCGCAGATCAAAGAGTTGCTCGACACCCGCATCCGTCCGGCAGTTGCCCAGGACGGCGGCGATATCGTGTTCCACTCGTTCGAGGACGGCGTCGTCTACCTTCACATGCAGGGCTCCTGTTCAGGATGCCCCAGTTCCACGGCGACGCTGAAGATGGGGATCGAGAACCTACTGCGGCACTACGTGCCCGAAGTGGTCGAGGTCCGACCGGTCGCGTAGTCCACTAGTTTCCCGCGTTCAGTACCGGCGGTGATTACCGCCGGCGGCCTTACGTGCGAGGCCGCCGGACGGGAGCGCTTGTCGGAATTCCAACCAACAAATGAACAGGTAACCTATGAACGAGCGCGCTGCCCGGGCGGCTGAATTTGGCCGCAACTATGCCCTGATCGGCGCATTCGGGGTCTGTCTGTTGGGCGCGTTGACCATTCCGGTGGATGGCCAGCACGACGATCTCACCACAATATCTCCGCTCACCGACATCGGTCTGGAAGCCCCGTCTCCAGCAGGCTTTGTCCTCCCGGCTGACTGGAAAACCGTCGAGATCGACATCCCCCTTCCCGTCGAGCCACCGCCGATCGAACTGACGATCGCCATGCTGCCGACGCTCGAGCTTGCCGTCGCCGAGCTGCCGATGATCGAAGCACCGTCGCTCGACTTGACCGCAGGCGAGGGGGAGCCAGCATCCCTCGACAGCGCGGCGAACGACGATGAACCGCGCGCAATGCATGGCCGTTTGTCGGTTGCGGCCGGACCGCTGCGCCGGCAGGTCACGTCGATGCGCGTGTCGGACACCAACGAATTGGCACGCCTCTTCCGCGCACACGACTATACGCTCGACCAGGCGCGGCGCGGCGAACCGGTTCCGGCCCTGCAGATCGATCATGTGCCCGGCGACCTCGTCAACGTCAAAGACGGCAACGAGCGCAAGGCACTCTTCATCAAGACGTTGCTGCCGATCGTGCTCGAGTCGAACGAACGCATTCAAGCCGATCGCACGCACCTGCAGCGCCTGTACGAACGCCATGCGACGAACCGCAGCCTCAGCGTGATCGAACGCATGTGGCTGGCCGAGGTGGCGGACCGCTACGGCGCGGAGTCGACGGACTTCATCGAATTGCTGCGGCGCGTCGACATCATTCCGCCATCGATGGCCATTGCGCAGGCCGGCGTCGAAAGCGGTTGGGGCACATCATACGCAGCCCGTGTCGGCAACTCTCTCTTCGGCCAGATTCGCGCCGGCAGCCGACAGGTTCCGGTGGCCTTTTCCAGCGTCGGCGAATCGGTGGAGGCGTATTTCATCAATCTGAATACGCACTTTGCCTACAGTGGATTCCGCGCCGAGCGGGCCCGGTTGCGGGCGAGTGGCAAGGACCCCGACGGCTACCATCTGATCGGACAGCTGTTGCGCTACTCGGAGCTCGGCAACTCCTACATCAACTTCGTACGTGCCGTGATCCGCGAGAACCGGCTGACGGATTTCGACGGCGCCAAGTTGCCACCGATCTGAGAAACGGAAGTCGGGAATTCCTGACTTTCGCTTGTCGATCACATCATCGGCTGCGGCAGGTCGGCATCGGCGACCAATGGAAAGCGGCGCGCGTCGAACAGCTGATAGTGCCACCATTCGTTGCGGTAAAAATCCCAGCCTGCTGCCGTCATCAGTCCGAGAAGCAGCAGGCGATTGCGTTGCGCATCGACGCTGACGTCGGTGTTGGCGTGGTGTGAGCGGGTTGTGAAGGCATCGAACGGCGTGCCCATATCCAGCTCGCGCCCCTCGCGATCAAGCAACGTGAGATCGACGGCAACGCCACGCGAGTGCGGCGAACCGCGTCGCGGATCGGCCAGAAAGTCCGGATTCGGCTCGGCATTCCACAGCGTCCATTGCGCTTCGGTCGGCCGCAGCGCGTCGAATATGCGCAAGCGCAGGCCCAGCACTGCTGCCAGGTCGATCGCACGCCGCAAATGCTGCGCTGCCGTGCGGTGCAACCAGCACCGGGGATTCCGGTAGATCGGCCGTCCGGTTATGTTGGCCGCTGTGGCATAAGCCAGCGCGACATTCACATCAAAGTCCGGTGGCACAATTTCAACGATGTCCATAGAAGTCATCATGCCTGCAATGCTTTTGCCAAACCAGCCGACCACGAAGCGCCCGCCGCAGTCGACCCGGTCATGACCACCCTTCCCGTCCTCGCCTTCGATTGCTCCGGCGCCGCCTGCTCGGTCGCCATCGCGGCACAGCAGGACGCCAGCCCCGCGACAATACTGGCGCACAGCAAACAAACCATGCAGCGCGGTCACGCAGCAGCGCTGGCTCCCATGATCGAGGCCACCCTGGCGAGTGCCGGCGTGCGCCCTGGCGATCTCGGCCTGATCGCCGTCACAGTCGGACCGGGCAGCTTCACGGGCGTGCGCATCGGCTTGGCAACGGCGCGCGGACTGGCGCTGGCGCTGGGCGTGCCGTTGGCCGGGCTGACGACGATCGAGACTCTGCTTGCGGCCGCGACGGCGGCAGACCGAAGACTGATGCAAACCCAACAACGCCGGCTGTTGGCAGCACTCGATACACATCGCGGCGACTACTACATCGGCTTCGATGACGCACCGGCCCCGCGCGTGGCTGATGCCAGTCTGATCGCCGCTCAAACCAACCGCGCACTGCTCGTCATTGGTGACGGCGCCCCGACGTTGTGTGCCACCCTGGAGCGGTCCGGCATCGACGCTCAACCGGCCGAGGGCCCAGCAACCCCAGACGCAGGCGTACTGGCCGGCCTGGCCTTGCAGCGCGGTATCGATCATTGGCGCACCACCAATGGATCAGATGGCATGCCGGGGCCGCTCTATCTGCGGCCGGCCGACGTCACGCTGCCGCGAGGCCAACGGTGAGCGATATCGTTCGCGCGCTGCGTCCGCACGACGGCGGTACGGCAACGGCCCTCTATTCGTTGTGCTTCGATGCTCCGTGGGATCGCGTCTGGACTGCCGATGAGTTCGCCAGCCTGCTCTCATCGCCTGGTTGCTTCGGCGTCATGCTGATTGTCGACGAACAACCCAGCGGCCTCGCCGTGGTCCGCGTCGCCGCCGACGAGGCAGAGCTGCTCACCCTCGGTGTCGTGCCGACCGTCCGCCGGCGCGGCGGTGCGTCACGCCTGTTGTCGGCCGTGACCTGCCGTTGCCGGCGGCGCGGCGCACACTGCATCTTCCTTGAAGTGGCGGAAGACAACGTGCCGGCACGGCGCCTTTATGAAACGCATGGTTTTGTCACTGTCGGACGGCGTGACAATTATTTCGATCGCGGGCTGAATGTCCGGGCCGCCGCGCTGGTCCTGCGCCGTGATTTTCACGACAATGACTGAATAATCAAGAATACAGCGCTCCGCTGCGAGTATCCGACACGCCACCGGCGAATCATCCACTTCCGGCACAATACTGGGATGTCTGTCGGTCAATTCGAGCGAGTCGGGACAGTATACGGCACGATTACGTGTAATAAACCCGCACACCGAAGGCGACCTTTACATTCTGCGAATGGTCAGACGATGTACACTTGATCCTTCCGTTTCCGGTACGAGACTCAGAATTTCATGACCTTCGGCCCGAGCAGATCGCGGTACGTTGCGCAGTGGTTCGCCCGCGTTGAGCCGTACATCAAGTATGGCGCCTGACGGCAGCCGCTCGAGAGCCAATTTGACACGCACAAATGTCATCGGACATACGTCCGCCGTAATATCGATAACAGCGTCGGCACTCATTTCGGTAACAGACATATTTCTTGATCAGCAAAGTCAAGGTTGATCCTGTACCGAGACAGTACTATACCGGTTTTGTCCAGTAATTCCTGTCGGCCGATGTAGGAAAATCATGAGCGAACAAAGCAAATCTGGCGCAGATCTTCTTGCCCTTACAACCCAGATCGTTACGGCCCACGTATCCAACAACACCGTTTCCGTCGCCGACGTGCAAAAACTTATCGAGCACGTTCATGCCTCTCTGTGCGCCGTCGGCAATGGCCGGGCGGCAGCCAAGCCCGAGCCGGCCGTTCCTGTCAGCAAGTCGATCAAGCGCGACCACATCGTCTGCCTGGAGGACGGCACGGAGCACAAGATGCTGAAGCGGCATCTGATGAGCGCTTTCGGCCTGACGCCGGAGCAGTATCGCGAAAAGTGGGGCCTGCCGGCCGACTATCCGATGGTCGCCCCCAGCTATTCCAAGGTCCGCAGCGCACTCGCCAAGAAGGTTGGCCTGGGTACCAAGCGCATGCGCGCCCGCGTGGCGCGCGCCAAGAACTGAGGCCGAACTGCCGCAGTAGCGCTGGACAGACGGAAGCTAGGGGCGATGGGAACGGGCTGGCAGCGGCCATCATAGACGCGGTATAAGAAGACAGTTTTGGAGGCTTTACCGGTGCCGGATAAGTCGCGCCTTGAAGAGCGCTGCATCGAAAAGGGGCTGAAGATGACCGGCCAGCGCCGGGTGATTGCGCGTGTCCTCTCGGAAGCGACCGATCATCCCGACGTCGAAGCGGTCTATCGCCGGGCGATTGAAATCGATCCCAAGATCTCGATCGCAACCGTCTATCGCACCGTACGCCTTTTCGAAGAGGCCAGTATTCTGGAGCGGCATGATTTCCGCGACGGACGCTCGCGCTACGAGGAACACACCGAGATTCACCACGATCACCTGATCGACATCCAGTCGGGCCGGGTGATTGAGTTCCAGAACGAGGAGATCGAAAAACTTCAGCGGTCCATGGCCGAAAGGCTCGGATATCGCCTGGTCGATCACCGACTGGAACTATATGCCGTTCCACTCCCCGCCACCGCCGATCTGGCCGGCCGGCGGAAAACTCGAAACAAATAGTTGGCCCAGGGCCCCATTCCAGCTGATAATGGGGTGATGACCAGTGTCGCACTTCGCGCTGCCGCGCTCCGTCCCGGCGCCGATGCGTTGCCGCCGATCGTGGCGGGCGATTACGAGGTGCGTTTGGCCCGCAACGAAGCCGAGGTCGAAGCGGCGCAGGCTTTGCGCTACCGGGTCTTTTACGAAGAGATGACAGCCAAGCCGACGTCCGAGATGGCGGCCCTGCGGCGTGACTACGATGATTTCGACCCGCTGTGCGACCACCTGCTGTTCATCGACCACCGCCGGCCCGGTTTGGCCGGCATCACCGGCACTTACCGGCTGATCCGACGATCGGCGGCTGCGGCACGCGGCAGCTTCTATTCGGTGGCCGAGTACGACGTGCGCCCGCTGATCGACTGGCCGGGCGAGATCCTCGAACTGGGCCGTTCCTGTGTTGACGCCTCGGCGCGCAGCATGCCGGCGATGCAGTTGATGTGGCGCGGCATCGCGACCTATGTCTTCCACTACGATATTGAAATCATGTTCGGCTGCGCCAGCCTGCCAGGGACTGACCTGGGGCGCCTGGCGCCGTCGCTGTCCTACCTGGCCCAGAACCACCTGGCACCGCTGGAGCTGCGGACTCGGGCCTTGCCGTCTCGTTATATCGACATGAACATACTGCCGGCGGGCAGCTACGACACGCGTGTGGCTGAACGGCTGGTGCCGCCCTTGATCAAGGGCTATCTGCGTCTCGGCGGCTTCGTCGGCGACGGCGCCGTGATCGACACCCAGTTCGATACGACGGATGTCTGCATCGTCGTCAAGACCGACCTCATCACCGAGAAGTACTACCGCCACTACGAGCGCGTTGCGCGCGAGACGGGAGCCATATAGTCGAGACGTCAGGCTACGCGCTCCTCTCCATGCTACTCTGATCCATGTCCATCGGTTCCCCGACCCGCGGTTTCATCCGTCTCCTGCTCTATATTCTGTGGACCTTGCCGCTGATGCCGCTTCAGTTCCTGGCGGTGCTGCTGCGAATCCGACCGCTCTATCGCTGGCTGCCGGTGGTCTACCACCGCGTGGTCTGCTTCATCCTGGGCGTGCGAACCGAGATCTATGGCCGGCCATCGCGGGTCACGCCGACATTGTTCGTCGGCAACCATGTTTCCTATCTCGACATCGTGGTTCTGTCGTCCATCCTGCCGGTCTCGTTCGTCGCCAAATCAGAGGTCGCGGGCTGGCCGGTGTTCGGATGGCTCGCCAAGCTGCAGCGCACGATCTTCATCGACCGGCGCCAGCGCGGCGCGCGCGACGGGCGCGACGGCATGCAACGGCGCCTGGACGTTGGCGACGATCTGGTGCTGTTTGCCGAGGGCACCAGCAGCGATGGCACCCGAGTCCTGCCCTTCCGCAGCGCATTGCTGGGTGCCACCCAGATCCGCCACGGCCGCGACCCGGTGCCGGTTCAACCGATCACCATCACCTATGCCCGCCTCGATGGCATCCCCGTCGGCCGGCTGTGCCGGCCCTTCTTCAGCTGGTTCGGCGATATGGAACTGGCACCACATCTATGGAACATGATGGCCCTGGGCGAAGTGGCGGCCGTCGTCGTCTTCCACGAGCCGGTCGATATCGACCGCCTGGGCGATCGCAAGAAGTTGACGGATCACTGCTTTCGCACCATTTCCCAGGCCATGCAGGCGATCAACCGCGGCCGCTACGACGAGTTGCCGCCACGGCTGGCGGCCTGAGCGCGACTCGACCAACCGCAGGGCGGATGATAGAAAGCGCGCGTTTTCAGGCGGAAACGACCGCCCGGCTGCAGCGATTCGAAGGCTCAATGACCGCACCGGCTCCGACGGCACGCAAGAAGGGATTGTTCATCCGCACCTACGGTTGCCAGATGAACGTCTACGATTCGGAGCGCATGGCCGACGTCCTGCGGGCGCTGGGATACCTGCCGGCAGCGAGCCCAGACGACGCCGACATGGTGATCGTCAATACCTGCCACATCCGCGAGAAGGCGTCCGAGAAAGTATTCTCGGAACTTGGCCGGCTGCGCGACGTGCAGGCGCGCAAGCGCGCGGCGGGCGACGATCTGGTCATCGCCGTGGCCGGCTGCGTGGCACAGGCCGAAGGCGCCGAGATCATGCGCCGCCAGCCGGCGGTCGATATCGTCGTCGGGCCGCAGGCCTATCATCGGCTTCCCGAGATGGTCGCCCGCGCCGCGCGCGCCGCCGGTCACCGTCGACCGGGAGCGACCAAAGGCGCCGGCGTGCTCGATACGGAATTCCCGACCGAGCCGAAGTTCGATTATCTGCCGGCACCCACCACGGTCACGGGCGGCGCCGCCTTCGTGTCGGTTCAGGAAGGCTGCGACAAGTTCTGCACCTTCTGCGTCGTCCCCTATACGCGTGGTGCCGAATATTCGCGACCGGCGGCATCGATCCTCGCTGAAGCAAAAGGCCTGGTTGCCGCCGGCGCGCGTGAGATCACGGTGCTGGGACAGAACGTCAACGCCTGGCACGGCGCGGCGCCCGACGGTTCGACCTGGGGCTTGGCGCGTTTGATCCGAGCCCTGTCCGAGATCGATGGGCTGGCGCGCATCCGCTATACGACTTCGCATCCGCGCGACATGGATGACGCGCTGATCGCGGCACACCGCAATATATCGACCCTGATGCCCTACCTGCACCTGCCGGTTCAGTCGGGATCCGACCGCGTGCTGGAGGCCATGAATCGCAGGCATGGCCGCGACCATTACCTGCGGTTGGTCGACCAGCTCCGGGCAGCGCGGCCCGATATGGCGCTGTCGACCGACATCATCGTCGGCTTCCCCGGCGAGACGGACCGCGATTTTGCCGACACGCTGGATCTGGTGCGCGACGTCGGCTTCGCGTCCGCCTTCTCGTTCAAGTACAGCGCGCGGCCCGGCACGCCGGCCTCGATGCTGGAGCGGCAGGTGCCCGAGGCTGAGAAGGATGCGCGCCTGCAAGCGCTGCAGGCGTTACTCGGCGAGCAGCAGCGCGCCTTCAACACAACGCTGGTCAGCCGGACGATCCCCGTGCTGTTCCAGGAGCGCGGTCGCAAGCCCGGCCAAGTGCTGGGCAAGTCGCCGTGGCTGCAGTCGGTTCATGCCGATGGCGACGCACGACTGATCGGCAGCATCGTGGATGTGCGCATCGTCGCGCCACATGCCGTCAGTCTGTCGGGCGAGATCGTCACGAACGACGTCACCACGATGCGCACCACCCATCCCATCGAGGTTGCCGCATGAGCGACGTGAGCGGCATGAGTGGCGCGCGGGCGGCCGACGTGCGACGGCTGACGTTCGACGACAACGCCCTGTTGCCGACGCTTTACGGCCAGCACGACCGTCACCTGGTACGCATCGAACAGCTTGTCGGCGTGCAGCTGAGCTCGCGTGGCAATCAGATCGCCATCACTGGCGGTCCCGAGGAAACCGCGTTGGCGCGTGCCGCGCTGCTGGCGTTGTACGAACGTCTCAAACGTGGCCAGGTGGTCGATCAGGCGGAGGTCGATGCCGCTGTGCGCTTCGCCCGGGTCGGCGCCGATGCGACGGTGGTCGACACAGCTGCCATTCGTACGCGCAAACGGGTGATCCAACCACGCTCACCGACTCAGCGGGAGTATGTCGAGGCGATCCGCGAGCGTGATCTCGTGTTCGGTCTCGGACCGGCCGGTACCGGCAAGACCTACCTCGCCGTCGCCATGGCCGTGTCGATGCTGATCGCCGGCGCGGTCGAGCGCATCGTGCTGTCCCGACCCGCCGTCGAGGCCGGCGAGCGACTGGGCTTCCTGCCCGGCGACATGAAAGAGAAGGTCGACCCCTACCTGCGGCCGCTCTACGACGCGCTGCACGATATGATGCCCGCCGACCAGATCGCCAACCGTCTGACGGCTGGCGAGATCGAGGTGGCGCCGCTGGCCTTCATGCGCGGCCGCACGCTGGCCCATGCGTTCGTGATCCTCGACGAAGCGCAGAACACCACGCCGATGCAGATGAAGATGTTCCTGACCCGCCTGGGCGAAGGAGCACGCATGGTGGTGACGGGTGACCTGACGCAGATCGATCTGCCGTCCGGCGTACCCAGCGGGCTGCGCGATGCGGTCGAGACCTTGAGCGGCGTCGAAGGCGTGCGCTTCGTGCACTTTACCGACCGCGACGTCGTTCGCCACGACCTGGTGGCGCGCATCGTGCGGGCCTACGATGCGCGCGACAGCCGCGACGCACATCGCAAGCCCAGGCAGTGACCCGAGCAGGCCGCACTTCGCCGGCGCTCCGTGCGACCATCGACATCGATATCCAGGACACGCAGTGGCTGACGCACCTGCGAACCGCGCGCGCGCTATGCCGCCGCGCCGCACTGGCGGCGCTGGTCGGCGCACCGCGACGGTTGCCGACCGATGTCGCGCTGGCGATCGCACTGGCGGGCGACACCGCCGCGCGTGTCCTGAACCGCGACTTTCGCGGCAAGGACAAGCCGACCAACGTGCTTTCCTTCCCTGCCGACGCGCGCGCAACAGCTCCCGGCGCACCGCGTTTCCTCGGCGACATCGTGCTGGCACGCCAGACCGTGGCGCGCGAGGCGCGCGCGCAGCACAAGCGCCTGGCCGACCACCTGACCCACCTCGTCGTGCACGGCACGCTCCATCTGCTGGGTTACGACCACGAGATCGATGCCGAAGCTGTGCGGATGGAAAGGCTTGAAGTGCGCATCCTCACCGGGCTGGGCATACCCGACCCGTACCGTATCCCCTCTCCGCCCGCGTAGTGGGGGAGAGGGGATTTCAAACAATGGATAGCGACCGTTTGCGGCGCGGCGGGGGAAAGGCGCGATCGAGCTCGGCAAGATCGCCATCGCTCAGCTTGACCTTCAGGGCGCCGAAATTCTCGCTCAGCCGCGCTTTGTCGGCCGATTTGGGAATCGCCACGACTCCCGGGAGCTGCAGCAGCCAGGCCAGCGCCACTTGGGCTGGCGTCGCGCCGTGGCGATCGGCGATGGCCTTCAACGCACGATCGCGTGCCAGCGGCCCGCGGTCGAAGGGCGAATAGGCCATCAGCGGCATCTTGCGCTGCTGCATCCAGGGCAGCAGGTCGAACTCCACGCCGCGGCGTGCCAAATTGAACATGACCTGGTTGGTGCCGCAGCGGCCGCCGTCCTTCTCGTACCAGGACTGCAGATCATCGACGTCGAAGTTGCTGACGCCCCAGTCCGCGATCTTGCCCTGATCCTTCAGGGCCTGGAACGCGCCTATGGTTTCCTCGAACGGTGCACTGCCGATCCAGTGCAACAAATAGAGATCGATGCGTTCGATCCGCAGCCGTTTCAGGCTGCGCTCGCAGGCGGCGATGGCTCCTTGCCGCGACGCGTTGTGCGGGTAGACCTTGCTGACGACATAGAGACCATCGCGCCGACCGGCGATGGCATCGGCGATCGCTTCCTCGGCACCGCCCTCGCCGTACATTTCGGCGGTGTCGATCAAGGTGAAGCCAAGATCGACGCCGTGACGGATGGCGTCGGTCTCATCCTTGCGCCGTCGCCGATCCTCGCCCATGCGCCAGGTGCCGATGCCGAAGGTCGGCATGCGCGCGCCCGAGGGCAGTTCGACCGTCGGAATCGTCATGACAGCCACCGTTAGATATGGAATTCCAGGCGCTGCGCGGCCTCGGCCTGCATGCCGTGCTCGCGCGCATCACGTACCATGTCCTCGATCGTGATGGCATCCATCCGCGACATGACCTCGTCGCGCAGCCGGTTCCAGGTCGGCCATACCACCATATGCGCCAGCGGTGAACCGACGGTCTCGTCCGGCGGTTCTGTCTCGGCCTCGAGCTGCTGGACGACCCGAATAATGTCGCCCAGGCTGATGCGCCGCCGTTCGCGGCCCAGCATGTAGCCGCCGCGTGGCCCGCGCTTGCCCGCAAGAACACCCTCACGCACCAGATGCTGCAGGACCTGCTCGAGATAGCGCTTGGGAATGTTCTGCCGCCGCGTGATATCGCCACTGCGAACCGGCTGTTCGCCCGCATTCATCGCGATGTCGAGTACCGCTTCGATGGCGAACATCGTCTTTTTGCTCAGGCGTGGCATGGCCCTGCCTTCATCCTTGCGTGCCGGTGGAGCCGAAGCCGCCGGCACCGCGGGCAGTTTCGGCCAACGTCTCGACTTCCCGCCATTGCGCCTGCTGATGGCGGGCGATAACCATCTGCGCAATGCGCATCCCGCGTGTGATCGTAAACGGCTCGGCGCTGAGGTTGACCAGGATAACGCCCACCTCACCGCGATAGTCGGCATCGATCGTGCCGGGTGCGTTGGCGACGGTCACGCCGCTCTTGGCCGCCAGTCCCGAGCGTGGCCGCACCTGGGCCTCGAAGCCTGGCGGCAACGCAAGCTGCAGCCCGGTTGGCACGATCGCGCGACCCAACGGGGCGAGCACGACGTCGCTGTCGATTGCCGCCAGCAAATCCATGCCGGCTGCGAGCGCCGTTGCATAGGCGGGCAGCGGCAGATCGGCCGCATGGGATAAGCGTTTGACGTCGATGGTGACAGGATCTGACATGGTACATGCAATGATTGGTGATGGGCGAATTTCACACATCGTGCATGTGGATAGCAACCCATCTTCTGGCCGATCGCCCGCATAACTTTTTACGTGTGGATCAGGCGGCGCTCAGGTGTTGGGCAATGCGAGCCGCCAGTCGCCCGGCGACTGCGTCTTTCGACTGGGTCGGCCATGCCTCGACGCCATCGGTCGTCACCAGATGAACCGTGTTGTTCTCGCCGCCGAACGTTCCGCTGGCAGGCGAGACATCGTTGGCGAGGATCCAGTCGCATCCTTTGCGGGCGCGTTTGGCCACCGCATTGGGGACCACGTCTTCGGTCTCGGCGGCAAAGCCGATAACAAGCCGCGGCCGGTTGGCGCCGATAGCCGACAATGTCGCCAGGATGTCGGGGTTGGGGACTAGGTCCAACGGCGGTGGCGGTGCACCAGGCGTCTTCTTGAGCTTGGCCCCCCGGATGCTGGCGAGCTTCCAGTCCGCGACGGCCGCCGCGCACACGGCCACGTCGACTGGCAGTGCCGCCTGGCAAGCGCTGAGCATCTGGTCGGCAGACTCGACCTTCACGACGCGAACCCCGGCGGGATCCAACTGCGATACCGGACCGGTGACCAGCGTGACATCGGCGCCCAGCGACGCCAGCGCCGCGGCAATGGCATGGCCCTGCCGACCGGACGAATGGTTGGAGATATAGCGTACCGGATCGATCGCTTCCCGCGTGGGACCACTGGTAACCAACGCGCACCGCCCCAGCAGTGGCCGATGTGGCAGCGAGATCGGCTCGGGTGGATACGGCAGTATGCCACGCTTATCCGGTGCCGGCAGCGTACCGGTAAAGAAAGCCTCGATGGCGGCCACGATTTCCATCGGCTCGGACATGCGCCCCGGGCCGTACTCGTTGCAGGCCATCGCGCCCTCGTTGGGACCGACGAACAGCACACCGCGGCTGCGCAGGGTTGCGACATTGGTCTGCGTCGCAGGGTGCAACCACATACGGACATTCATCGCTGGCGCGGCCAGCACGACCTTGTCCGTGGCCAGCAGGACGGTCGACGCCAGATCATCGGCCAACCCCGCCGTCATCTTGGCCAGGATATCGGCGGTAGCGGGCGCGACCACCAGCAGATCGGACTCGCGCGACAGCTCGATATGGCCCATCTCATTCTCGTCGGTGAGCGAGAACATATCGATGTAGACCTTATCCTCGGACAGCGCCTGCAACGAGAGCGGCGTGACGAAGCGGGTCGCGGCTTGCGTCATGACGCAACGTACCGCGGCGCCGCGCTCGCGCAACCGGCGGATGAGGTCGTGACACTTGAAGGCGGCAATACCGCCGGTGACGATCAGCAGAACTCGCTTGCCGGTCAGCATGACTCCCTCGCGCCGGGTGGCGGCAACCGTCGGGTCGGACGGCCGGATGATGACGGACCGGCCGGGTTTTGCGCAAGGCAATGAATCATGGCACCGCGCCTCAGGTCAGGACGTCCCAGCCCAACCGCATCAACGGCATCGCCGCGGCGGCAAAGTCGACGCACGCCACGACCAGGGCTTCATGATCCATCACGTCTGTTGTCTCGAGATTGCGCAGGACGAAAAACGACTTCAGCCGCACGGCAGCCTCGATACGCGGGTCGATGTCCGAGAAACCCGCCGGCAGTCGCGTCAACTGGTCCTCCGGATCGAGAACAAGGTCGCCGCGTTTCAGCGCAGCCTGCATGGCCAGAAAGCGCGTCGGCCGCGCCACGATGGCACGGCGCAGCCTCAAAAGGTCGGCCGGCTCGGGGCGATAGAAGCCGGCGGCCACGAACGAGCCCTTGGGATCGATGTGCAGATAGAACTTGCCGGCCGCATCGCGGCGGCCGGTGCGTGTCAGCATCATCGCGGTGTGGGCGTTGTAGGGCCGCTTGTCCTTCGTGAAACGCACATCGCGGTGAATGCGCAAAATGGCTGTCTTGGGGTCACCGAGAAAGGGCAGCTTGCGCCGGCGCATGGCCACGACCAACCCCTCGACGACAGCGATCATCGGCGAGCGCACGGTCTTTTCGTACATGTCCCGGTTGGCCTGAAACCAGGCGCGATCCTGATGGAAATCCAATGCCTTGAAAAAACGGAACGTGTCGGCACTGAACGCTGGCGGACCGGCAGCCGCCCGCTCGGTGGCCTTCCGCTTTGACGTTGCTGCCATGCTTACCGCCACCACGCCGCAACAGCGACCGCCAGCGCCGCGATCGCGATCAGCAGCACCCAGTCGATGCGCCCGCGTCGCCCCATCGCGTCAATCGACGATGCAGCCAGGTCGCGTTCGGCGCGGCGGCGCTCACGCTCCGCAATCTGCTCGACGGTTTCGACCAGACGCGGCAGTTTGCGCACGGCATCGACTGTCTCGGCCAACGCCCGCTGCACGCGCGCACGGGGACCGAAATGCGTGCGCATCCAATCTTCGATCAGGGGCCGGGCCAGTTCCCAGATGTTGACACCGGGATTGAGCCTAGTGCCCATGCCCTCGGCCATCAACATGGTCTTCTGCAGCAGCAGCAACTGCGGCTGCGCCTGCATTTCGAACTGCTCGGTGACCCGCAGCAACTGCGCCAGCAGGCGCGCGATGGAGATCTGGCTCGACGGTTTGCCGAAGATCGGCTCGCCGATCGATCGACATGCCTGTGCGAATACCTCCACCGACTTGTCGGGCGCGACGTAGCCGGCGCGGAACTGCACTTCGGCCACGGCCTGGTAGTCGCGACGCAGGAAGGCGATCAGCAGCTCCGCCAGATAACCGCGCGTATCGGCGTCGACGCGGCCCATGATGCCGAAATCGACCGGTACAACACAGCCCGACTCCTCGACGAAGGCGTTGCCGCCATGCACGTCACCATGAAAAAAGCCGTCACGGAACACCTGGAAGAAGAACGCCTCGGCGCTTTTCTTCAGGACCGCGTTCAAATCGTGTCCGGCCGCCAGCAGCTTGTCGCGATCGCCGATCGGAATGCCACGCACCCGCTCCATGGTCATCACGCGCCGTGCCGTGCGGTCCCAATCGATGGCCGGCGTGCGATAATTCGGATCGCTTTCGAAATTGGCACCCAGCTCCTCGGCCGCAGCCGCCTCCATGCGCAGATCCATCTCGACGCGCACGACGTCGGCGAACGCTCGCACCGAGGCTGTCGGCCGCAACCGGCGGAACCGCGGCTGCGCGCGCTCGACCAGATCGGCCAGCCAGTAGAACAGGTCGAGATCGCGGGCGAAGGCCTCTTCTATACCGGGCCGCAGGACCTTGACGGCCACCTCACGACCATCGGCCGTCACGGCGTAGTGCACCTGGGCGATCGACGCGGCGGCCACCGCGGCATCGTCGAACGATGTGAAGAGGGCCTCGACCGGTCGTCCTAGTTCTTGCTCGATCGTGCGTCGAGCGTCATCGCCGGCGAAGGGTTCCAGATGATCGGCCAACTGTCCAAGATCGAGTGCAACTTCCTCGCTCAGCACGTCGGCGCGCGTGGAAAGGGCTTGGCCGAACTTGATGAAACTCGGCCCCATGGCGGTGAAGGCAGCCGCCAGCCGCTGACCTGGCCGGCGCGTGTCACCGCGGCGGCGCACCAGCCGCGCCAACGCCACGATGCCCGGCGCGATCCGCAACGTCTCGAGCGGAAACAATGCATCGTGCCGAGCCAGGGTATAGGCAAGCTGTACAAGCCGCAGACCGTTGCGCAGGAAGCGAAGCATCGCGGCTGCGATCTCAGATTCGCCAGCCGCTATGCAGGGCGACGATGCCGCCCGACATATCGCGCCAGGTCACCTGCGCCAGACCCGCCGCCGTCATCATGGCGGCAAGCTCATCCTGGGGTGGGTGGCGGCGAATGCTTTCATGCAGATAGCGATAGGACTCACGATCGCCAGCCACGAGCCCACCCAAGGTTGGCAGCATTGTTGCCGAGTAGGCGTCATAGAGGCGGCCCAGCAGCGGCAGGGTGACGTGAGAAAATTCCAAGCACAGAAAGCGCCCACCCGGCTTCAGCACGCGGCGCGCTTCAGCCAACGCACGATCGATGTTCGTCACATTGCGCAGGCCGAAAGCGATGGTGTAGGCGTCGAACCGGCGATCGGGAAAAGGCAGCGCTTCGGCGTCGCCCGCTGCCCAGTCCAGGCCGCGCAGGCGACCACGGTCGACCGCGCGGTCCTGGCCGACGCTCAACATGGTCGGGTTGATATCACAGATGGTGACATGGGCACTGCCCTGGGTCCGATCGTGGATGCGAAACGCGATATCACCAGTGCCACCGGCAACGTCAATGATCGCTGCCCCGGCACGCGGCGCCAGGGTTGCCACCATCCGGTCCTTCCACAAGCGATGCACGCCCAATGACATCAGGTCGTTCATCAGGTCATAGCGGACGGCCACGGCGTCGAAGACCTGGCGTACGAGGCCAGCCTTGTCGGCCGCCGGCACCTCGCGATAGCCGAACGGCGCCGTCGCTTCGGGTGCGGTAGGATCGATGGGAGGATCGGATCGGGTCATGCACCTCTGCATATAGTCCGCGGCGGCACAAGGCGCCACGGGCGTCAGGGGGCCAGCAGACGAAGGTGCAGGACCAGCGGTCGGTGGTCAGACTGGATGTTCGGTCCCAACCGACGCTCAACAACCCGCATGCCAGGGCTGATCAGGGCATTATCGATCGGCAAGCCGACACCAGGCCAGGTCGACAGCCAGGTTGGCTGAGGCCACTCGGGCTTTTCCGTCGGCACCATGGCGCTGTCGGCCAAACCGCTGCGCCGGAGCATGTCGCGAAAGACGCTGGAGTACGGCGTTGCATTGAAGTCGCCGATCACCAGCACGTGGTCCTGCGCTGTCAGGCGCCGTCGGGCCCTGTCTGCGGCCAACGCCAACAAACCATCGCGCCGAACCGCCGGCTCGCCCACGGCGGCTTCGGGCAGCTGCGGACCCGGCGCGTGCAACGCAATAATCGTCAGGCACGCTGAAGACTTTTCAACGGGGCAGAATCGCGCCTCCATAACGGGGAAATCGGCGCCGAACATGTAGTCGAAGCGCACTTCGCTTGGCCGAATGCGGCTCAGCAGCAACAGGTCGAACGCACTACCGGCAGGGAAACTGGTGCGGAACGCATAGCCGGGCGCCGAAATAGCGGCGGCCCGGTGATGTTCCGACAGCTCGGTGAGAATGGCGATATCCGGCGTCTCGCTGTCGAGCAGACGCATCAACGCCGGGCCGCCTGTTATCCAGTTGCGGAGATTGGCCCACGCCACGCGCAGAGGCGTACCAGATTCCGTGGCCGCATCGACCCGCGGCGGCGGCACCAGGTAGGGGTAGAGGCTCCAGCCAAGCGCCATCACACACGCTAAGCTGGTCACGAACGGCCACCATAGCCGCAGGCTGGCGGCGGCGAGCATGGTCGCCGCCACCACCACCAGAATCTGCGTCTGCAGCTGACCATAGAAGTCGAGTACTGGCCACCAACTCCCTGCCAGAGCCAGCACGGCCAGCCCACACACGAACAGGGTCAGCTGGCCGAAGGCGCCAGCAGATCTGTGCCGATTCAGCACCCGACGCGACGACGCCTCGCCTGCCTCCAACACTGTGGCCTTTCATGTTCCCGTTGGCCGGTCGCATCCCACAGCCCGGCCTATGTATAAGGTATGACCGGTCCTTGCACACGTGCTACCAAAGCCCATGCCTGAGCTGCCTGAAGTCGAAACCGTCCGCCTGGGCCTGATGCCGCGGCTGGCAGGACGGCGCATCGTGCGCCTGACGCAGCGTCGCCGCGACTTGCGGCTGCCACTGCCAGCCCGCTTCGCAGCCCGGATCGAGGGCCGCACGGTCACCACGATCGATCGGCGCGCCAAATACATGCTGTGGCGATTGGAGGATGGCCACACGCTGGTCGTTCATCTCGGCATGTCGGGACGCCTGCTGCTGCTGAACGGCGCCGCCAGCAGCAAGCCGTTCGACGATCACGACCATGTCGTGTTCGACATGGATGACGGCTGGCAGATCCGCTTCAACGATGCGCGCCGCTTCGGGTTGATGCTGCTGCTACGCGACGACGCCCTTGCAACGCACAAACTGTTCAAGCCATTGGGCCCGGAACCATTGGATGACGCATTCGACGGGCCGGCGCTGGCGGCGCGGCTCAAAGGCAAGCGCACGCCGATCAAGAGCGCGCTGCTGGATCAGCACGTGCTGGTCGGCGTCGGCAACATTTATGCCTGCGAGGCCCTGCATATTGCCGGCATCTCACCGCGTCGCTCGGCGCACAGCGTGATGGGCGAGCGGGCCGACCGGCTGATGGTTGCCATCAAGGACGTGTTGCGGCGATCGATCATCGACGGCGGCTCGAGCCTGCGCGATCACATCCAACCCGACGGTGAGCTTGGCTATTTCCAGACGCGTTTCGTCGTCTACGATCGCGAGGGCCAGTCGTGTCATCGATGTGCCAACGGCAAAACCGTGCGACGTATCGTACAATCGGGCCGCTCGACGTTTTTCTGCTCGGCGTGCCAGCGATAGGCACCCGCCGGCACAATTGCCGCCGCCGGTGAATCTCGATAGGAACCGGCTGACACCATGGGCCGGGAGGTCAAGATGACGACGTATGAAAACATCAAGGTCGAAACCAGAGGCCGGGTCGGCATCATCAGCCTGAACCGGCCGAAGGCATTGAACGCGTTGTGCGCCGCGCTGATCGTCGATCTTGGCCACGCGCTCGATGCGTTCGAGGCTGACGCCAACATCGGCTGCATTGTCCTGACCGGCAGCGACAAGGCCTTCGCCGCCGGCGCCGATATCAAGGAGATGAAGGAGAAGTCGTACCAGGACGTCTTTCTGCAGGACTTCATCACGGTCGGCTGGGAAAAGGTGTCGCAGGTGCGCAAGCCCATCATCGCCGCGGTCGCCGGCTATGCGCTGGGCGGCGGCTGCGAGATGGCAATGATGTGCGACTTCATCATTGCAGCCGACAATGCCAAGTTCGGACAGCCGGAGATCACATTGGGCACCATCCCCGGCGCTGGCGGCACACAGCGGTTGCCGCGTTTCGTCGGCAAGGCCAAGGCGATGGATATGGTTTTAACCGGCCGCATGATGGACGCTGCCGAGGCTGAACGGTGCGGACTGGTCAGCCGCGTCGTGGCGCCGGACAAGTTGATGGATGAAGCGATTGCCGCGGCGGACAAGATCGCGTCCATGTCGCTGCCCGCCACCATGGTTGCCAAGGAGTCGGTCAACCAGGCTTTCGAGACGCCGCTGGCCAGCGGCATCAAGTTCGAGCGGCGTACCTTCCATGCCACTTTTGCCTTCGCCGATCGCGTCGAGGGCATGAATGCCTTCGCCGACAAGCGAAAAGCCGACTGGAAACACCGCTGATTCGGCTATATTGCGACCCGGATAAGGTGTTGATTCAAGGCTTTAGCGACAAGTCGCCACAGCCTTGACGCCTCTCGAGAGCATCGGTATAAGCCGCGCCTTCACGAGATCAGCAATTTCCGGGCCCGCGGGCTCACCGGATGGAACGAGATGGCCAACCACAAATCCGCCGAAAAGCGCGCCCGCCAGACTGAGCGTCGCACCATGGTCAACCAGATGCGTCGATCGCGGATGCGTACGTCAGTGCGCAAGGTGGAAGAAGCGATTCGCAGCGGCGACAAGACTGCGGCGTTGAACGCGCTGCGCTCGGCGGAGAGCGAGCTGGCGAAAGGTGCCGGCAAGGGCGCAGCCCATCGCAACACAACCGCGCGCAAGACGTCGCGGCTTACCGCGATGGTCAGCAAGATGGCCTGATCGACCATCGGCACACACGGATGCGAAGCGCCGGTCATTGGACCGGCGCTTTTTTCATGTGCGATTCTTTCGTCGTTCTTCGTTCGTGTCGTCGACGACGCGTTGCAACGTCATCGCGTCTCACCGACGAACGCAGTCATCGTGGTGTCGCGCCACCAAGTGGCAGCGCATGTCGCATCAAGTTGCTGCCGGCAACGACGGCTCGCCTCGACCGTCACAGCGATCCCGATATCCCGTGACTCACACTATCCACATTGATGCCTGTAAACGAACGAAGCACTGCGCACGTGTCGCAGCGCCGCATGCAAATCGCCTCCGTTGAGCGAACCTCACATCGCGTCGCTACATCTAGCAGACGTCAACATTTACGAAGCGATGCGTCACGTCGCTGATGGAAGCGCAGGCGCGGCGATGGATCGCTTGTCAAGAGTCCGTCACACGATCGTACCGACTCCGGTATCGAATTTTTTTCGGCCGGCATCGTCGTCATCATTGCGATGGTCGGGCCCCGCGTCTAAGGTTTGCTCGTTCGCGAGCGTGGGGTCGTACTTCGCGAACCGGTCTCGGCGCTAACAACGCCGCACAAAACACATCGCTGGTCAGGGGAGCTGTCGGCACGACGTTCCGACTTGGGGCCGTGTCCCTTAGTTGAAGTCCGCCGTCCGTCCAATTTCTCCTCACGCAGCATGGCCAAGGCCGGTTCTGCATTCGATCGATCATGTGCCGCGGAAAGTGGGTGGGGACGCATGAGCCTGGCGATCGACATTTCTGAGCGTTACGAGATCGCCCCCGCCAACGGTTACGCAGGAGATGTGTCGCCGGCCAATGCATGGCGGATGCTGTCAGAGGTTTCCGAAGCCACCTTGATCGATGTGCGTACCGCGGCGGAGTGGGCCTACGTCGGTACGCCTGATATGCGCATGCTGGGCAAGGCGCTGGTCACGATCGAGTGGCAGACGTTTCCTTCGATGCAGATCGACCCGGACTTCGTTGCCCGGTTGACACAGCACGTCGGCGCCAATCGCGATGTGCCTATGCTGATGTTGTGTCGTAGTGGTGTGCGTTCGGCAGCCGCGGCCAAGGCCATGACGGCTGCCGGTTATCGATGTTGCTTCAATGTCGTGAACGGATTCGAAGGAACCGTTGACGACACCGGCCATCGCGGTGTCGCGGCGGGTTGGAAAGCAGATGGACTGCCATGGAGTCAGAAGTAGGATGGGGGCTGCGGTGAAACACGGGCTGGCGAAATCCGAGCAACAACCCGAAACCAACAACAAGGTCGCGACCACAGCGGGGACGGGCATGGCTGACCATATCTTCAGGGGGACGCTAGAAGCCCAATGGGTTCGAGTTCAGGAGCGGCTGCAGCAGGAGGTCAGCGAGAAGGCCTATAGTACCTGGCTGGCACCGCTGACCCTGGGAGACTTCCGCGAAGGCCGCCTGCGGCTGGCGCTGCCGACTCGCTTCATGCGCGACTGGGTCAGCAGCCACTATGTCGATCGCCTGCGGGTCTTGTGGCAGCGTGAGAACCCCGGCGTGCGCGCGCTGGAGATTGTCGTGCAGCCGCCGATCGTGGTCCGCCGCGGTCCCGAGATCGCCGACACGCCGTCGATCGCCGCCAGCCCACGACCGGCCATGCCGCCGGTTGCGCCGCCGGCGCTGCCGCGCACCGGGCCACCGACATCACGGACACCTGAGCGCAACTACGACGACCTGCTCAATCAGCCCGATGCGCGGTTCACCTTCGATGGTTTCGTCGTCGGCAAGTCGAACGAGTTTGCGTATGCCGCGGCGCGGCGTGTCGCTGAAGCCGACACGCCGACGTTCAATCCTCTATTCCTCTATGGCGGCGTCGGCCTGGGCAAGACGCACCTGATGCACGCCATCTGGCACGCCGTCCGTGAACGCGAGCCGCAGCGCCGGGTGCTCTATCTCTCGGCCGAGACGTTCGTGAACCGCTTCATCCAGGCGCTGCGCGCCAAGAACACCATTTCGTTCAAGGAGCAGTTCCGCGGCGTCGACGTGCTGATGGTCGACGACGTGCAATTCATCTGCGGCAAGGACACCAGCCAGGAAGAGTTCTTCCATACCTTCAATGCCTTGGTCGACCAGCACAAACAGATCGTGCTGTCGTCCGACAAGGCGCCGCAGGAGCTGGACGGCATCGAAGACCGCATGCGCTCGCGCCTATCGCATGGTCTTGTGGCGGACATCCATGCCACCACCTACGAGCTGCGGCTAGGCATCCTGCAAAGCAAGATCGAACGCTCGAAGGTCAAGGTGCCGGAGCGGGTCCTGGAGTTCCTGGCCCATAAGATCACGACCAACGTGCGCGAGCTGGAAGGTGCGCTCAATCGCGTGATCGCCCACGCCACTTTGGTCGGGCGGGACACCAACCTCGAGACCGCCCAGGAGGTCTTGCACGACGTGCTGCGCGCCGCCGATCGGCGGATCAGCATCGAGGAGATCCAACTGCGGGTTTCGCAGCACTACAACATCAAGATCAGCGAGATGCACTCGCCGCGGCGCTCCCGGTCCGTCGCGCGCCCGCGGCAGGTGGCCATGTACCTGGCCAAAGTCCTGACGCAGTGCAGCCTGCCGCAAATCGGCCGCAAGTTCGGCAATCGCGACCACACGACTGTCATGCATGCGGTACGCAAGATCGAGGAACTGAAGGTCAGCGACGGCACGATCGGCGAGGACGTCGAACTGCTGAAAAAGCTGCTGCAGGGCTGAGCCACCACAAATGCCTGTTTCGAGAGTGCCGCGGTTCCGCGGCACTTTTTTTTGCTCCGCCGGAGCCGCCGCCGGAATCACGGCTAACAGCCGGAAAACGCAGCGAAATGCGCTATTCAACCGACCCCGGCATGGTATAGTCCCCGGCCGTTTCGCGTGTTCGCCTGGGATCGGCTCCGTGCCGTGCCAAAATGCCGGCGCTGACCGGCCAGGGCGCCGTCGCGGAACGGCCCGGGACCCCTCCCGGCTATTGTTCAACCACCCGTTTGGGTAACCGATCCCGGCCATGAAACTGACCATCGAGCGGGCCGCCCTCCTGAAGGCCTTGACGCACGTCCAGTCTGTCGTTGAGCGCCGCAACACCATCCCGATTCTGTCCAATGTCATGCTGACGGCGCAGAAAGGGCGATTGGGCCTGGCTGCGACGGACATGGATCTGACAATCATCGAGCAGGTCGATGCCACGGCGTCCAAGACGGGATCGACAACGGCACCGGCGCACACCATGTATGAGATTGCGCGCAAGCTGCCGGACGGCGCGCAAGTCGAGATCGAGACCGGGACCGACGGCAGCCTGACCCTGCGGGCCGGCCGCTCACGGTTCACGCTGCAGTGCCTGCCGGTGGGTGACTTCCCGCAGATGAACGACGGCGACCTGCCGCACAAGTTTCAGATGTCGGCCACCGACCTGAAAGCGATCATCGACCGGACGCGGTTCGCGATCTCGACCGAGGAAACCCGGTACTACCTCAACGGCATCTACGTGCATGCCGCCAAAGCCGAGGGTGTCGACGTGCTGCGCGGAGTTGCAACGGATGGCCACAGGCTGGCCCGGGTCGAATTGCCGCTGCCGGCCGGCGCCGCCGATATGCCGGGCGTGATCGTGCCGCGCAAGACGGTAAGCGAGTTGCGGAAGTTGATCGACGAAACCGACAACCCCATCGATATCGAGTTGTCGGAAACCAAGATCCGTTTCGCGCTGGGCAGCGTCACGCTGACGTCGAAGCTGATCGACGGCACCTTCCCGGACTACGAGCGGGTCATTCCCAGCGGCAACGACAAGATGATGGAAGTGCGCTGCGCCGAGTTCTCCGCCGCCGTCGATCGTGTCGCCACGATCTCGACCGAGAAGTCGCGCGCCATCAAGCTGTCACTGGGCAAGAACGCGCTGACGTTGTCGGCAACCAGCCCGGACGCCGGCAGCGCCACCGAAGAAATCGAGGTCGGCTATGGTGGAGTGCCCATCGAGATCGGCTTTAATTCGCGCTATCTGCTGGACATCACGTCGCAGATTTCCGGTGCCGACGCCCGCTTCCTGATGGCGGATGCCGGTTCGCCCACCATTGTGCGCGATGCGGCCGATGAGAGTGCGCTCTACGTCCTCATGCCGATGCGCGTATGAGCGGCGGCGCCCGTCCAGCTTTCATCGACCCGACCGCCGATACGACCGAGCCGGCACTCTCCCTCGCACCGGCCAGCGGTCCGTTGGCGGTGCGGCAGTTGCGGCTGACCGAATTCCGCAACTACCAGCGGCTGCGCGCCGATCTGGCACCCGGCCCCGTCGTGTTGGTCGGCGACAACGGCGCCGGCAAAACGAACCTCCTGGAGGCTGTCTCGTTCCTGGCACCGGGTCGCGGGCTGCGCCGCAGCCGCCTGGACGAAATCCAGCGTGGCGTGAAGGCAAACGAACCGCCGGCGCTGTCGGGCTGGGCTGTGGCCGCCGTCCTGGACGTCCCCGGTGGCCGGGTCGCGATCGGCACCGGCATCGAGACGGCACCCGCCGCCACGGGTGAGGGCGAGGCCGGCCGCCGGGTCGTGCGTATCGACGGGCGCCCGGCATCGAGCCAGCTGGCGCTGGGTGAGCATGTGGTGGCCATCTGGCTGACACCTCAGCTCGACCGCATCTGGGTTGACGGCCCGGGCAACCGGCGTCGCTTCCTTGACCGCATGGTGGCGGCGTTCGACCCGGCGCATGCCAGTAGCGTCGCCGCCTATGACCAGGCCATGCGGCAACGCGCGCGCCTGCTGGCCGAAGGCCGCACGGACGGACAGTGGTTCGCTGCCGTCGAGGACACCATGGCGCGCCACGGCGTGGCGCTGACTGTGGCGCGGTTGGACCTTGTGGCCCGGCTCGACCAGGCGGCACGCCTGGGTGTCGGTCCCTTCCCGCGCGCCAGTCTCGCCCTCACCGGCGAGGTCGAGGGCTGGGTCGCCGACATGGCAGCACTGGATGCCGAGGACCGGCTGCGCGAGCGGTTCGCCGCTAATCGTGGCCTTGACGCGCAAGCCGGCACCACCCTGTGCGGCCCACATCGCACCGACCTTGGCGTACGGCACCTGGACCGTGACATTCCGGCCGCACAAGGCTCGACCGGCGAGCAAAAGGCAGTGCTGATCGCCATCGTACTGGCCCACGCTCGGCTTGCCACCCTGGCACGCGGCCGGCCACCCCTGCTGCTGCTCGACGAAATCGCCGCTCATCTCGATTCACGCAAACGCGCGGCCTTGTTTGCCGAAATCACCGCCCTGGGCGTCCAGGCCTGGATGACCGGCACTGACGCCTCAGCCTTCGCACCGCTCGCCGGCCAGGCACAGTTCCTGCGCGTCGAGGCGGGCGACATCGTACCCCTCTGACCGACCGGACAGACCCATGGCCGACGAAACCAACGATCCGAAGATCCCGACCGACGGCGATATCCCGCTGGTGCCCGATGCAGTCGGCGACTACGACGCCAACTCCATCAAGGTGCTGCGCGGGCTCGACGCTGTCCGCAAGCGTCCCGGCATGTACATCGGCGACACCGATGACGGCACCGGACTGCATCACATGGTCTACGAGATCGTCGACAATGCCATCGACGAGGCGCTGGCCGGCTACTGCGATCGGGTCGAGGTGACCCTGCACGGGGACGGCTCGGTGAGCGTCACCGACAATGGCCGCGGTGTGCCGACGGACATTCATCACGAAGAAGGCGTGTCGGCGGCACAGGTGATCTTCACTCAGCTCCATGCCGGCGGCAAATTCGACCAGAACTCCTACAAGGTCTCGGGCGGGCTGCACGGCGTCGGCGCTGCGGTGGTCAATGGCTTGTCGACGTTCCTCGACTTGCGCATCTGGCGCAACGGCAAGGAACATCATATGCGCTTCCGCGACGGCGAGCCGGAGAAGGACCTTGAAGTCGTCGGCGACGCCCCGCCAAGCCAGCGCGGCACCGCCGTTACATTCCTGCCGTCGCCCAAGACGTTCACCAAGACCGAGTTCGATTTCGCAACCCTGGAACACCGCCTGCGCGAGCTTGCGTTCCTGAACTCGCGCCTGCGGATCGTGCTGACCGACATGCGCGGTGTCGACCCCAATACCGTCGAGTTGTTCTACGAAGGCGGTGTCGAGGCTTTCGTACGGTACCTTGACCGCAACAAGCAGGCGCTGGTGTCGCCGATCTCGATTCGCGCCGAAAAGGATGGCATCGACGTCGAAGTGGCGATGGAGTGGAACGACTCCTACCACGAGACCATGCTGTGCTTTACCAACAACATTCCGCAGCGCGACGGCGGCACCCACCTGGCGGGATTCCGCGCCGCCCTTACGCGCACCGTCAACAAGTACGCCGAAGAAAGCGGCATCACCAAGAAGGAGAAGGTGTCGCTGTCGGGTGACGACATGCGCGAGGGGCTGACCTGTGTGCTGTCGGTGAAAGTTCCCGATCCCAAGTTCTCGGCGCAGACCAAGGACAAACTGGTGTCCTCGGAGGTGCGGCCGGCCGTCGAGACCGCCGTCAGCGAGAAGCTGGCGCAATGGTTCGAGGAACATCCGGCGGAGGCAAAAAAAATCGTCTCCAAGGTCGCCGAGGCGGCCGCCGCTCGCGAGGCGGCGCGCAAGGCACGCGAGCTCACCCGGCGCAAGGGCGCCCTCGACGTCTCATCACTGCCGGGCAAGCTGGCCGACTGCCAGGAGCGCGATCCGGCGCTGTCCGAGCTGTTCCTGGTCGAGGGCGACTCGGCCGGCGGCTCAGCCAAGCAGGGCCGCAACCGCGCCTACCAGGCGATCCTGCCGCTGCGCGGCAAAATCCTGAACGTCGAGCGTGCGCGCTTCGACAAGATGCTGTCGTCGGCCGAGATCGGCACCCTGATCACGGCGCTGGGCACCGGCATCGGACGCGACGACTTCGACATCGACAAACTGCGGTACCACAAGATCGTCATCATGACGGACGCCGATGTCGACGGCTCGCACATCCGTACGCTGCTGCTGACGTTCTTCTTCCGGCAGATGCCGGAGCTGATCGAGCGCGGCAATCTCTACATCGCGCAACCGCCGCTCTATCGCGCCGCCAAGGGCAAGTCATCGGTCTACCTGAAGAACGAGCGGGCGCTGGAAGACCACCTGATCGATGGCGGCCTGGAGAACATGGTGCTGGAGTTGCACGACGGTAGCCAGGTCGCCGGCGTGGAATTGCGGCGCGCCGTCGACATCGCCCGATCGGTCGCCAACCTTACGCGCCCCCTGTCGCTGAGCCGACGGGTCACCAGCCAGGCAGTCATTGAACAAGCGGCCATCGCCGGGGCCATGAACCCCGATATTCTCGTCGACCGCGAGAGGGTCACAGCGGCCGCCACCTACATCGCCCGGCGCCTGGACACGGTCAGCCCCGAACTCGAGCGTGGTTGGCAAGGTGCGCCAACCGATGACGGCGGCCTCGCTTTCGAGCGGTCGCTGCGCGGCGTCGCCGAGCGGCACATCATCGACGGAGCGCTGATCCGCTCGGCCGAAGCGCATAAGCTGGATGCCTTGGCCGAGGAGCTCCAGGCGATCTACCTGCGACCGGCAAAGCTGCGCATCAAGGACACCGAGAAACCCATCAATGCCCCCACCGAGCTGCTGGCCACTGTGTTCGAGGCCGGGCGCAAGGGCGTTGCAGTCCAGCGCTACAAGGGGCTGGGTGAAATGAACCCCGAACAGCTCTGGGAAACGACGCTCGACCCCGCCGCGCGCACCCTGCTGCAGGTCAGGGTCAACCACGCCGACGAAGCCGAGGAGATCTTCGCCACGCTGATGGGCGATGTCGTCGAACCGCGCCGCGAGTTTATCCAAAGCAATGCGCTGAAGGTGGCGAATCTCGACGTGTGATGCGAATCCCTCGCCCCGCGGGAGCAGGGAGAGGGAGGGGCCCGCGCACAGCGCGGGAGGGTGAGGGGTACGAACGACCAGTCTGTGCTTCGCAGCGCATGGCCCGGCCGTTCCTACCCCTCACCTTCCCATCGCTTCGCGATGGGCCCCTGCCTCTCCCCGCTCTCGCGGGGCGAGGAGATGTCTACGCTCAACCGCGGCGCGATCTTCGGCGGTCACCGAGGTCAACCAGCCCAGGTGGCGGCCGAGCCAGGCGCGCAGGTCGTCCATGCAGGTAAAGGCCACGGGCACGAAGACGAGACTCAGCAGGGTCGACGCCAGCAATCCACCGATCACGGCGATCGCCATCGGTGCGCGAAAACCGGCATCGGCACCGATTCCGATGGCAGCCGGCACCATGCCGGCCACCATCGCAACGGTCGTCATGATGATCGGCCGGGCCCGGACAACGCCGGCTTCAAGCAAGGCCTCGCGGCGCGCCATGCCGTCTCGCCGGCACGTGATGGCGAAATCGACCAGCAGGATCGCATTCTTGGTCACGATCCCCATCAGCATCAACAGGCCGATGCTCGAGGACAGATCGAGCGCGGCGCCGTAGCACAGCAGCGCCAGCACGGCGCCGCCGATGGACAACGGCAGCGCGATCAGGATGGTGACCGGCTGCAGGAAATCGCGGAACAACAGGATCAGGACGGCGAGCACCATCAGCACGCCCATCGCGATGGCGATGCCGAAATTCTCGAACATCTCCGACATATATTCGGCATCGCCGTATTCGACCTGCTCGATGCCCTCGGGCAGGGTCTTCAACGCGGGCAACGCCGAGATCGCCGCCAATGCCGTGCCGAGCGGAACACCGTCCAGATCGGCCTCGACAGCGATGCGCCGCCGCCGGTCAAGACGCTCGATCAGGGCCTCGCCATTGGCGAAGCCGATATCCGCTACCGAGGTCAGGGGTACCGTCCCGCCACTGTCCCGCGCGACTCGCAATTGGCGCAGGGCATCGAGGTCGGCCCGCGCCTCCGACCGCAGCATCACGCGCACTGGCACCTGGCGATCGCCGAGGTTGAACTTGGCCGAGTAGGCATCGATCTGCCCCACGGTCGCGATGCGGGCGACCGTGCCGATCGCCTCCACCGATACGCCCAGGCGGGCCGCCTCGTGGAACCGAGGCCGGATCACGAGTTCCGGTCGCGGCAGCGGCTCGGTCGATTGCACGTTACTGATCTGCGCCAGGCCGCGCATGCCGGCCTCCAGCGCCCGTGCCGAGGCCGCCAACCGCACCGGATCGTCGCCGGCCAGGATGATCGAGACGTCTCGGGCGCCACTGTCGGCCAGGAAGGTGAAACGCATGTCCGGCACGTCGGCCAGCATCGGCTGGACCGATTGCTCGAACGCGCGGCGGCTTGTCTGGCGCTCCGTGCGCGGTTTCAGGGAAACCAGCACGCGCGCCTGACGCACGTCGCTGATCAGCACGAAGACGTGGGCGACCTCGGGCCGTTGTCGCAGATCACGGGCGATCCGACGCGTGACGCGGTCAGTGTCGGACAACAGTGCCCCCGGCGGCAGCTCGACCTTGATCTGTGTCAGGTTGCTGTCGCCCGTCGGTATGAAGCCGGTGGGCAGCAGCGGTATCAGCATCATCGACACAGCGAAAATGGCGGCGGCGAGACCCAGCGTCGTGCGTCGGTGATCGAGCGTCCAGCCCAACAGTCGGCGATACCACTGCGCCAACCGGGACGTCTTTTGCGATCCGCCCGGCACCGCCCGGGTGCTGGGTTGCATCAGATAGGCCGCCATCAGCGGCGTGACCAGTCGGGCGACCAGCAGCGAAGCCAGGACCGCGACCGCCACCGTCAAGCCGAACTGCCGGAAATACTGCCCCACGACGCCGCCGATGAAACTGACGGGCGCGAAAACGGCGACGATGGTGAGCGTGGTGGCGACGACGGCCAGACCGATCGCATCGGCGGCGTCGATGGCGGCCAAATAGGGGCGTTTGCCTCTATGGATGTGGCGGTCGATGTTCTCGATCTCCACGATCGCGTCGTCGACCAGGATACCGACGACCAGAGTCAGCGCCAGAAGACTGATGCTGTTCAGCGTGAAGCCGAGCAGATCCATCGCCGCGAACGTCGGCAGGATGGAAAGCGGCATCGCCAGTGCCGCGATGATCGTCGCGCGCCAGTTGCGCAGGAACGCAAACACGACGATGACGGTCAGGATCGCACCCTCGATCAGGGCTTCCATCGCCGCGTTGTAGCTTTCGTGGGTATATTCGACGGTCGACACGACCTCGCGGATCGACACGCCAGCCGACCGCGCCTCGATCGCCGCCAGCCGACGGCCGACAGCCTCGGCCACGATCGTGTCGCTCGAACCCCGCGCTCGTGACACGGAAAAGCCGACGGCGGACTCGCCGTCGAAATGCGCCAGTTCGCGCGGCTCGCTGGAACCGCCGCTGACCACCGCGATGTCGGACAGTTTCACCCACCGATTGCCGGGAAGATGAATGGGCGTGGCGGCCAGCGCCGCGACGGAAGGTGCGCTGCCCAGCGTGCGGATCGACTGTTCGCGGCCCCCGATCTCGCCACGACCGCCGGGCACATCGGCATTCAACGCACGCAACTGGGTGTTCACGAGATCCGCCGTAATGTTCAGCGCCACCAGACGATCGGGATCGAGAGCGATCCTGATTTCGCGGTTGACGCCACCCAGACGCTGCACGCGCTGGACGCCGGGCACGGTCAGCAGGTCGCGCCCGATCGTGTTCTCGACGAACCATGACAGCTCGACCGCCGACAGCTGCGGGGCTTGAACGGTATAGTAAAGGATCGCGCTGCCTTCGATGTCGACTCGCGTGACGATCGGCTCGTCAATACCTTGCGGCAGGTCGGCGCGGATCTGGCTGACGGCGTCGCGCACATCGTTGGTGGCGCGGTCCGCGTCGAATCCCAGTCGGAACTCGACCGTGGTTTCCGAGGTGCCGTCGCTGATGGTCGACTGGATATGCCGCACGCCCGTCAAGCCGGAGATCGCGTTCTCAATCTTGCGCGTAATCTGGCTCTCGAGCTCCGTCGGCGCCGCGCCGCGCTGCGTCACGGTCACCGTGACAATCGGAAACGTTACCTGCGGGTTGGCATTCACCGGCAACCGCAAGAACGACGCCCAGCCGACGACGACCAGAACAAGGAACAGCACAATCGTGGGAATCGGCCGCCGGATCGCCCAGGCGGAAATGCCGTGCGTCATTGCGGCCGACCTTCCGTGGGCCCGCCCTCCGCCGACGGCACCACCGCCTCGCCCTCACGCAGGAACGCGGCGGCGCCCAGCACCACGCGCTCGCCTTCCGTCAGCCCGGCACGAATTTCGACCCGTCCGGCGCGCCGCACACCCGTTTCGACGGCACGGCGCACGATCCGGTTGTCTGGGCCAACGACAAAAACAAAAGTCTCACCCGTCGTCGCCCCGCCATGGAGCAGCGCGGCATCGCTAATCGTCAGCGCCTGGCGGGTAGCAGTCACAATCGTACCGCGCCCAAAGACGCCGTGATGCAGATGAGCACCGGGCGGGCACGTGATGCGCGCCGTGCCCAGCCGATTGTCACGGCCGACCTTGGGCCCGACCAACCGGACATGGCAGGTGAAGGTCTGCGGCAACCCGGTAGCGCTGACGGTAACCGCCTGGCCCACGGCAACCGTGGGCAAATCGGCCTCCGGTATGTCAGCCTCCAGTTCGATCTCGCCGTCGCGCATCAGGCGAAGCAGCGGCTCGGCACCGGCCAGCGCACCCGCGCGAGCCAGGCGTTCGGAAACAATGCCGGCGACGGGTGCGCGGATCTCGGTGCGGTCCAGCCTCAGTGTCGCTTCGACCAGTTGCGCTTCGGCTTGCGCAAGATCGGCCTGCATCACCGTGAGGGCATGGCCGGCCGAGAGAAACGCCGCCCGGCGTTCGTCATGCTGTTGCGCACTTGCCGCGCCGACGGCGCGAAGTCCTTCGACGCGCCTGAAGCTGCTTTGGGCTTCGGCGTAAACCGCCTCCTGCTGGGCGATGGCCGCGCGCGCCCGCTCGACCCGGCTCTGCACATCGCGCTGTCGCGCCGCCAGCATGTCACGCTCCAGCCGTACCAGCACCTGGCCCGCAGCGACGACATCGCCTTCCTCGACAAGGACCACCGCGATGCGCTCGCCTTCGATCGCGGCAGCGAGCGCGATCTCCTCGCGCGCCACGAACGTGCCGGTGACCGACAACGTTTCCTGGACAACACCCCGTTCGACGCGTGCCGTCGTCACACGGCGGATTGCTCCGGCCCTGGTAGGATCGCTCGCGGCACTGGCAGCGGGGGCCGGCTCGATCGCCGTATCGAGCAGCACGCTAGCGAAGACCGTCACGACCACCGCAACCGCTGCGCCGGCCGTAAACCAGCGCCATCGTCGCGGCGTCCGCGGCGTACGACCATTGCCGGCGGCGGGATGGTCCGCGGCGGTATTTGTCCCAGGCATCGTCTGCATGGCCTGTTTTGGGGGCTAGCGCTGGCCCCGTCGCGGCGGCGGTTTGGCAGGCCGCAGGAAACGGAGGACCATGGTTCGCAGCATGGGCGCCTGCTCTTGGGCGTTGAAGGATGGCTCCAGGGCTGCCCGGGTAAATGCGCCGTCGACCAGCGCCATCAGCCAAACCGCGGCATTTTCCATGTCGAGGGTTGCGTCGACATGACCACGCGCGGCAGCCCGTTCGAGCGTTTCGACGAGCAGAGCCTTGGCCTCGGCCTCGTTGCGCCTGACCAGCGCGCCCACCTTGGGATTGCGCATCGCTTCGGCCATGACCTCGATACCCAGGCGCGTTGTCGTCGGGTCCGCCAAGACCTCCAGCAACATGTCCAGCGCGCGCAGCATTTCCTCGAGAACGTCGTCGGCGTCCTTCAGCTTCGCGAACAGAGCTGCCGTCTCGCGTCTGTCCTCTTCGACGATGGCCTCGATGATGGCGTCCTTGGTGGCGAAGTAGTGGAACACGTTGCCGGGGCTCATCCCGGCTTCAGCACAGATCTCGGCCGTCTTGGTCTGGTGGAAGCCGCGGCGGACGAAGCACGCCACGGCCGCCTCCAGAATCCGACGCCGCTGTGCCTCCTGCCGCTTGGGATCGACCGTGCGCATGCTTCACTCCGTCCCCGGCTGCGTGACACTTATTATTAGATCGACTAGTCCGTCTAAAAATAGGAATGGACTCGCGATCCGTCAAGGGGCTCGCCGGCTGGGTTTCGCGACCTCGTTGACGTCGGCGGGGCGCGGCTTTAGGTGGGCTGCGTTCAACCGCAATCGTGTGTGTGCATGCTCGACCCGACGGGCGAGGTTCGATCGCTCGAACATCTCGCGTTCAATGCCTGGCCGGCGCTCCGGACCCTGGTCCAGGACGACTGGATCCTGCGGTTTGCCGATGGCTACACCAAGCGGGCCAACTCAGTGAATGCCCTGGCCGCTGGCCGCGACACCCCGCGCGACGATCTGGAGCGGCGTATCGTCCAGGCCGAAAGCCTCTACAGGCGGCAGGGCATCCGCTGTGTATTTCGCCTCTCACCGTTGATGGACCCGCAGGTTGGTTCACTCCTGCAAGCCAGGGGATGGGCCGCTTTCGACAAGACCGTCGTCATGGTGGCAGATCTCACGGAGCGCCAGGCACCGGAGAAGGTCACCGTTGCCGCCACGCGCAGCAACGCCTGGTCGACGGGGTACATGACGTTCAATGCCGTGCCACCCGTTCGGCAGGCCATCCACGACCGGATGCTTGATGCCATCGTGCCCCAGACCGGTTTCGCCATGTCGCTGGACGACGCCGGAGAGCCGGCCGCGTTCGGGCTCGGCGTCATCGAGCGCGACCATGTCGGGCTGTTCGATATTGTCAGCGATCCGGCCCGGCGGCGCGCCGGCCACGGCCGCCGGCTCGTCGAAGGCCTCATGTCCTGGGGTCACGCCGACGGCGCCACGCGCGCTTACCTGCATGTCGTCGCCGACAACGCGCGTGCCATTGCGCTGTACGACAAACTTGGCTTTCGCGAGGCCTATCGGCACCACTATCGCGCCGCACCGGGATGACGGCTCGAGATTTCAGAACGCGCCGACGGCAGAGCGTTCCCATTGCTGCTTGCGGATGGCATGAAAGCCATCGACGGTGCGCTGGATGATCTCACCCACCGGCAGCACCTCGTGGATCAGGCCGGCAGTCTGGCCGGCCAGTGCCAGTGATGCTTCCATGTCGCCGCCGAAATAAACGTCCTTCACCGTGCCCAAGACGGTGCGGTCCATCACGCCGGCTTCGGCGATGGCCTTGGAGCGCTCTGTCTTCAAGGCCCGCACGCAGGGTGTCGACTTGCGATTCAGCATCAGTGTGCCGGTGTCGGCAGCATCGACGATCGCCTGCTTGTAATTGCGGTGCACCGGACTCTCCAGCGCACTCACGAAGCGCGTCCCCATCTGGATGCCCTCGGCACCGAGCGCGAACGCTGCGGCCATGCCGCGACCATCACAGATGCCGCCAGCGGCTATCAGCGGCAGGTCGACGTTCTCCCGCACCGCCTGCAGCAACACCAAGGTCGAGACATCGTCGGGGTTTTTGAAGCCACCGCCCTCACCGCCTTCGACAATCAAGCCGTCCACGCCGGCTTCGGCCGCCTTGATCGCCGCCGCCAGAGTCGGCACCACGTGATAGACGATGAGGCCGGCCTGCTTCAGGCGTGGCAGCAGTTTGGCTGGCGAGCCGGCCGACGTGGTCACGAACCGCACCCCGCTCTCGCAGACCCGGTCGACGATCGCAGGATCGCGCAGAAAGAGCAGCGGCAGGTTGACGCCGAAGGGCTTGTCGGTCAGCGCGCGCATCTTGGCGATCTCGGCCATGCAGGCTTCGGTCTCGCCACTGGAGGTCTCGATGATGCCCAGGCCACCGGCGTTCGACACGGCGCTGGCGAGCTGGCTGCGCGCGATCCAGCCCATCGGCGCCTGTACGATCGGATACGTGACGCCGGTATGAGCCTGCACACGGTTCATGGCATTGCGCCTCGTTGTTTGATCGACCGCCATAGCAGCACACACCACCATTTGCATTCCAGCCGACAAGGTGCTTGGTTTCGGTCGACGGAACGGGAGAGACCATGCGCTCGCTTGCATCGCTTGAGGCCGCCGCGGCGTGCATCGCCCCAATGATCGGAGTCTGACGCGTGGCTTCCTCACCGGTTCCAGCAGCGTTGCCGGTTGCCGTGATCGGCGCCGGTATCATCGGCATGGCGACGGCACGCGCGCTGCAGCGATCGGGACGCTCGGTCGTTGTGCTGGACGGCGAAGACCCCGGCCGCAAGACCTCGTTTGGCAATGCCGGTTTCATCGCCATCGACCACGTGCTGCCGCTGTGTCGGCCGGACGTGCTTCGGCGCGTGCCCCAAATGCTACGCGACTCGAAAGGGCCGCTGACGATCCATCTGCCAAGCCTGATGTGGCTGCTGCCCTGGATGGCGCGCTTTGCGCTGGCCGCGCGTGAGAGCGAGGTCAAGAAGGGCGTCGACGCTTTCGGCACGCTGATGGAAGAGGCCAACGCCACATGGAAGAGCGAAATCCAGGCATCGGGCCTGGGCGAGCTGTTCCGCAGCCTGGGGGCGCTCTACGTCTACGAGACCGAGGCCAGCTTCGCGGCGGGGGCACACGAGCGCACCCTGCAGGCGGCCAAGGGCACGGTGATGGAGGTCGTCGACGGCAAGCGCGCCCGCGACCTGGCCCCCGGGCTGAGCGAGCACATCGTCAAGGGCGTCTACTACCCGCATGGTATGCATACGATCAGCCCGTACCATGTCGTGACGACGTTGGCCGATCGCTTCGTTGCCGAGGGCGGCCGCATCGAGAAGGCAAAGGTCACCGGTCTGGACGTCGATGGTGACCGTGTCACGGCCGTGCGCTTGGGCGACAAAGTCAAGCCTGTGGCTGCGGTGGTGATCTGTGCCGGCCGTGCCTCGGGCGTGCTGACCCGCCTTCTGCGTTTTCGGGCACCGCTGGTGGCTGAACGCGGCTATCACGTCATGGTCGAGCCGACCAACGTGCGTTTCACCTTGCCGGTATCGCCGGCCGGACGCGGATTCTTCATCACGCCGATGCGCGAGGGCCTGCGGCTCGCAGGCACCGTCGAGTTGGGTGCGCCCGACCAGCCACCCTCGTGGCATCGCGCCGACCTGTTGCTGAAGCATCTCAAGGATATCTTTCCCGGAGTTGGTGGCGCCGAAACCAGCCGATGGATGGGCGAACGGCCGTCGCTGCCCGACTTCCGTCCTGCCATCGGCCGGGCGCCGCATCACCGCAACGTCTATTGTGGCTACGGCCATCAGCATGTCGGCCTGACGCTGGCCACCGCGACGGCGCGCCTGATCGTGAAGCTGATGGATGGCGAGGCGCTGCCGGCAACGTTGGCAAGCTGCGATCCCGGACGCTTCGGATAGGAGACAGACAATGGCTGATGCTGATTTCACGATCCTCGACGACCGCTTCAAGCGCTGCATCCGAGTCGCCGCCCGCGTCGAGCGTCTGTATGAAGGGTGCCGGTGGGCTGAGGGCCCGGCGTATTTTCCTGCTGGGCGCTATGTCGTCTGGAGCGACATACCCAACGACCGCATGCTGCGCTGGGACGAAGCGTCGGGTGCTACCAGCGTCTTCCGTCAGCCGGCCGGTTACACCAATGGCCATATCGTCGATCGACAAGGCCGGCTGGTTTCATGCGAGCATGGCAACCGACGCGTCACCCGCACGGAGCATGACGGCTCGATCACGGTCATCGCCGATCGCTACGAGGGCAAGCGTTTCAACAGCCCCAACGACATCGTGGTGAAATCGGACGGCTCGATCTGGTTCACCGACCCGTCCTACGGCATCGACACGGACTACGAAGGGCACAAGGCCGAAAGCGAGATCGGTGCCTGCTACGTCTATCGTGTCGACCCGGCCACGGGCCAATGCCGCATCGTTGCCGATGACTTCGTGCGCCCCAACGGCCTGGCCTTTTCGATCGATGAGCGCCGCCTGTACATCTCGGACACCGGCACCTCAACCAACACCAGCGGCCCGCCCCACATGCGGGTGTTCGATGTCAGCGACGACGGCAAGCTGACGGGCGGCCGCCTGTTCGCGACCTGCACATCCGGCCCGTTCGACGGCTTCCGCCTCGATGATACCGGCCGCATATGGACCAGCGCCGGCGATGGCGTGCACTGCTACGAACCGGATGGCACGTTGACCGGCAAGGTGCTGATCCCCGAGCGCGTAGCCAACGTCGTCTTCGGTGGCCCCAAGCGCAACCGCCTGTTCATCTGCGCCACGACCTCTCTCTATTCCGTGCTCCTGCCGGTCAACGGCGCGAAGACGTTCTGACGTCCGTCGTCCGCGTCAGGGCTAGTCGGATAAACCCACTGCTTCGCGCGGCGCTGTTTTTTCAGGCAGCGTCTGGAAGATTGCGCGGACACCGTCGGCAGTGAACGGCTGCACCAGCTGGCGCAGGAAACCCGGCGCGATCCGTCCGCTGATGCCGATATCCGTCGGCGGACGACGCGCCGGGTTGTAGTACGTGCCCAGCAGCCGGTCCCAGAGGACCAGGTTCTCGCCATAGTTGCGATTACCTTCCGCCAGAACCTTTGAATGGTGCCAGCGGTGCAGGGTCGGCGTGCTGAAAAACAAATCGAGCGGACCGGTCCGAAGATCGATGTTGCAGTGGGTCAGCAGGCCGGTGAACGCGGTCATGGCACTGATCCACAGGAAGACCGGCAACGGCGCCCCCAGCAGATAGAGCGGCGTCTGGCTCAGGGCGATCTTGAACAGCGTGTCGGCGAAGTGAAAACGGCCGGTGTTGAGAACCCACAGCCGCCGCACACTGTGATGCAAGGCATGGAACCGCCACAGCAATCGGCTTTCATGCGCCGATCGGTGCGCGATATAGAGGCCGAGCTCGGCGATGACCAGACCGAGGATCACCTGGGCGGCCAACGGCCAGTCGCTGGGCCACGGCGACGTCGAATGCCGCAGCGCGGGTTCGACGACGGTCGCCGCGACCATGCTGAGGCTGGACGCAATCGCCGCACCGACCTGCACCAGGCCTTTGTTCAGGAGCGTGTGAGCCAGGTTGTCGACCGTCTCCTGATCGGACTCCAGCCAGACCGCCTCATGCGGCATCAGGCGTTCGAAGATGGCAATCGCCAAGGCGACGACAACGTACGTCACGTTGAACCACAGCAGGGGATGACTGCTGGCCAACGCCAAGCTGGTCCCGAAAAGCCCGCCACCAAAGAGCACGGGCCACAGGGTGCGGGACAGAACCATCCGGACCCGGCCGTGGCGGGAAAGACGCATCATCATTGTTTCCATCATCTACGCAAATGCACTGGGTCGACCCAACCCGTGAGCCGGTCGGCCAAATTCGTGTATTTCATCATGCGATTAAGCGAGCATTGCGTTTTTGGTCCACGGGACAAGCCGCCCCTGAGCGGACTGGGTGTATCGAGTTGTCGCCATGCTGCCGCAATCTCCCCCTGCGACGTCGAATGAGGCGGAAGCCGTGGCCACCGCCGATCGCCAGATACCATCTTGCTTGATCGTCGGTTGCCGGACGGTGACGGGTTTGTCCCTGATTCCGCTGCTGCGCGCCAGGGGGAACAACGTTCCGGCGATTGTCCTTACGGCGGGCGGGGCTTTGGTCGACCGTGTCATGGGGCTGACACCGGCGCTGACAAACGTCTCAGCAAGCCCTTCTTTTGTTTCCTGCAGCGTAAACGCAGTGCGCTGGCGCGGTGCTACTGGTAGCGCGGGTCGTCGGGCCGGCGCATGGCCCAGACATTGTCCGTCGTGGTGTACTCGCTGTAGCCCAGCCGCGCGACCGGCTTGAAGGCGGCGACATCAACCCTGCCGTTCTTCAGGATGCTATCGTCAATGTGCACGCCGACCACCTGGCCAAAAACCATCGAGCCGGCACTCTTCTCCTTGCCCGGCTCGAGCGGCAACTCAATGGTCTTCCAGTAGCGGCATTCTAGCGCCATCGGCGATTCGGCAACCCGCGGCGGCTTCACATACTGACAGGGCGCCGGCGTCAGGCCGGCTTCCTTCATCTCGTCGATGCCATAGGCGAACATCGCCGTGGTGATGTTCATCCGCTCCTTCAGGGGCTCGCTCACCATGTTGACCACGAACTCTCCGGTGACTTCGGCATTCAGGCGTGAATGCTTGGTCGCCGTATCGCCGTAGGTGCCCGTGGTGGCGAAGTAGACGATTGGCGGGAATTCGGAGACGGCGTTGTAGAAGCTGTACGGCGCCAAGTTCACCCGGCCCTCGGGATCGACCGTTGAGATCCAGCCGATCGGCCGCGGCACGATCAGCGATTTCAGCGGATCGACCTTGAAACCGTGGTCACGTTTGTGCGCATCGTAGAACATCCGTATCTCCTGGCCGGTCTGTCGTCTGTGCTGCATAGCGCGGCCCGTTGTTTTGGACAAACCGCGAAGACGCGTACCCTGCGGTCAGTCGGCGCATCGGGCTTGCCGACATTCCGCGGGCTCGCCATGTTGCTGCCATGTCGCGTGCTGCCAAGATTGCTCTCACCGCCTGGATTGCCGTCCTCGTCGCCTTTGGCGGCTGGGTTGTCTACGATTTCTCCCGCTCAGATGGTGGTACGCCGGCCATCGGCGGCCCGTTCACGCTGACCGACCATAACGGCAAGAAGGTCACGGACGCGGACTTCAAGGGCAAGCCGACCCTGATCTATTTCGGCTTCACCTACTGTCCGGACGTATGCCCGACCTCGCTGTTGCTGATGCAGACCGCCATCGAGCAGCTCGGCAAGGACGCCGACAAGCAGGTCAACATGGTGCTGATCACCATCGATCCGGAACGCGACACGCCCGCCATGCTGAAGGATTATGTCGGCAATTTCGGACCGACCATCGTGGGCCTGACCGGTTCGCCCGACGAAATCGCCGCGGCGGCCAAGGCCTACCGGGTCTACTACCGCAAGGTCGAGGGCAAGGACGGCGCCCCCTACCTGATGGACCACTCGTCGATTTTCTATCTGCTCGACAAGCGCGGCCGTTTCGTCAAGCACTTCACCCACCAAAGCAAGGCCGAGGACATTGCCGCTGCAATCAAACCGCTTCTTTAGTTTCCGCAACCGCTCAGCGAAGTTCGCGTGCCCGTTCAATTCCTTGAATCTGCTCATATTTCGCCATTGTGCACCGCCAAATTTCCCGTGACTTCCGCCACGGCTCAGGTAAGCTCTAGTTCGAAAATGAGCGCTTGATCTCTTTGAAGGAAGGCCCCGCTGACGACGGGGTCTCTTCGCGTTAAGCGCGCAACACCGGACACCCATGCTCTATTCACTGTACGTCGCTAACCGCCAGCTCTCCCAGCCGGTCCGCTGGGCTGCCGACATGCTCGAGGAGTTCTACGGCAGCCCCAGCAATCCGCTGTCGGAGACCTGGTTCGGCAAGTCGATGGCAGCAGGCGCCGAGATCGTGTCGCGACTGACGCGCGACTACAGCAAACCGGCATTCGGCCTCACCGCCACGGTCGTCGACGGCCGTGAGGTGACCGTCAACGAAGAAATCGTCCTGCGCCGGCCGTTCTGCCAGCTCACGCGCTTTGTGCGCGACCTGCGCGAGCTCGCACCACGCAACGACCCGAAGGTGCTGCTGGTGGCACCGATGTCGGGCCACTTTGCCACCTTGCTGCGCGGCACCGTGGAAGCGTTGTTGCCGGAGCACGATGTCTACATCACTGACTGGACGGATGCGCGCGACGTGCCGCTCAGCGAGGGCAACTTCGACCTCGACGACTACATCGACTATGTCGCGACGTTCCTGCGCTACATCGGTCCCGGCGCTCATGTGATGGCGGTGTGTCAGCCATCGGTGCCGGTAATGGGCGCCGCCTCGCTGATGGCGGCTGCCGACGATCCGATGCAACCGCGCAGCATCACCTTGATGGGTGGCCCGATCGACACCCGCATCAGTCCGACGGTGCCCAACGATCTGGCGATGCGCAACTCGATGATGTGGTTCCGCCAGTCCGTGATCTCGTCGGTGCCGTGGGGCTATCCCGGCTTCATGCGGCGCGTCTATCCCGGCTTCCTACAGCTCACCAGCTTCATCACGATGAATCTGGACCGGCACATCAACGCGCATATGCGCCAGTTCGAGCATCTGGTGAAAGGCGATGGCGATCCCGCCGAGAGCCACCGCCGCTTCTATGACGAGTATCTGGCGGTGATGGACCTGACCTCCGAGTTCTACCTGCAGACAATCCAGGTCGTCTTCAAGGAGCACCAGCTGCCGCGCGGCGTCTGGGTCTCGCGCGACCGCAAGATCGACCCGTCGGCGATCTCAAAGGCTGGCCTGATGACGGTCGAAGGCGAACTGGACGACATTTCGGGCCTGGGCCAGACCAAGGCGGCGCACCGCCTCACGCCCAACATTCCGACCGACAAGCACGTCCACCTCGAGCAGAAAGGCGTCGGCCACTACGGCATCTTCAACGGCCGCCGCTGGCGCGAGCAGATCATGCCGCAGGTCCGCGACTTCATCCGCGCCAACGCGTAGATCGGTCTCAGGGCTTCCAGCGCAGGAAATTGGCGATCAAGCGCAAGCCGGTGGCCTGGCTTTTTTCCGGGTGGAACTGCGTGCCGACCATGTTGTCACGGCCCACGATGGCCGCGATCGGCTCGCCATAGTCGGCAATCGCGAGCCGCTGTGCCGGCCGCGATACGCACAGATGGTAGGAGTGCACGAAATAGGCGTGATCGGCGGCAGCAATGCCGGCCAGCACCGGATGGGCCGCGATGTCGCGCAGCTCGTTCCAGCCCATGTGCGGGATCTTTAGCGCCGGGTCGGCCGGCTTCAGGCGCACGACGTCGCCGGCGATCCAATCGAGGCCCGCGTGCACGCCATACTCGACGCCGCGTGTGGCCATGAGCTGCATGCCGACACAAATGCCGATGAAAGGCTTGCCGCGCTCGATCACCTCGCGCTGCAAGGTCTCGACCATGCCGGGAACGCCGTACAGGCCGGCACGGCAGTCGGCGAAGGCACCGACACCCGGCAGCACGATGCGGGCCGCAGCAGCGACCGCTTTCGGATCGCCGGTAACCTGCACTGTATGACCGGTCTGCGCCTCCCGCGCCGCACGTTCGAATGCCTTGGCGGCCGAGCGCAGATTGCCGGAACCGTAGTCGACGATAGCGACGGTGGACATGGGAACTACCAGGAGGTCAGAAGGCGGCGAGAACGGGTGTGATCGACCAGGTCGGCGCTACAGCACGCCCTTGGTCGAGGGAACCGCGGCCATGGCCCGCGGGTCGATCTCGACCGCGTGTCGCAAGGCGCGCGCCAGGCCCTTGAAGCTGCTCTCGACGATATGGTGGTTGTTCTCGCCGTACTGGTTCCACACATGCAGGGTCAGGCCGCCGGTCTGGGCGAAGGCCTGGAACCATTCCTTGAACAGCTCGGTGTCCATCTCGCCCAGCTTCGGCCGCGAGAAATTCACCTTCCAGATCAGATAGGGCCGGTTGGACGCGTCCAGCGCCACGTGGGTGAGCGTCTCGTCCATGGGGATCAGCGCACTGCCGTAGCGGCGGATGCCCTTGCGGTCGCCCAGCGCCTTGCTCAGGCAT
>Ga0187894_10000586_pt1 | contig 49178 bp, 36 predicted proteins | sample GBC1701081metaG_FD_136650 | JGI IMG/M metagenome (GOLD analysis project Ga0187894, IMG submission 136650) | White microbial mat communities from a lava cave in the Kipuka Kanohina Cave System on the Island of Hawaii, USA - GBC170108-1 metaG ... | reverse complement strand
TCGGGGCTGCCGCGCGAGGCCGGCTTTCCGTACTGGACCGACTATCGGTTCCCCACGATCGACGACATCCGCGCGCGGCTGCCGGCGCAGGAGCGTCCGCTCCACGTCGAGAGCCGGTGGAAGTACTCGAACCTCGGCGCCACGCTGGCGGGCGAAGTGGTGGCCGCGGTCTCGGGCGAGCCCTACCCGGAGTTCGTGCGGCGCCACGTCCTCGAGCCGCTCCAGATGTCGGCCACGCACGTCGCCACGCCGCCGCCGGACGATCCGCGGCTGGCCCAGGGCTACGCGCGACGGCTCCCCGGCCGGCCGCGAGCGCGGGCTCCGTTCACCGATCTGCGCGGGCTCACCGCGGCCGGCAACATGGCCACGAGCGTGACCGATCTCGCGCGCTTCGCCATGCTCCAGCTCCGGGGCGGCGTCGCGGGCGGCGCGCAGGTGCTCTCCGGTCGCACGCTCGCCGAGATGCATCGCGTCCACTGGCTCGAGCCGGAGTGGCAGGCGGGATGGGGCCTCGGCTTCCGGGTCCTCCGCGTCCGCGGCAAGACGTTCGTCGGCCACGGCGGCAGCGTGCGCGGATTCCGGAGCGAGCTGCGGATCTCTCCGGCCGAGAAGCTGGCGGCCATCGCGTTCATCAATGCCGACGACGGCGAGGTCGATCTCTGCGTGGACAAGGCGCTCGAGCTGGTCGGCGCCGCCGTCGCGGAGGCGACCCGGGCCGCGGCGCCCGTGGCGGATCCCGCCTGGCAACGCTATCTCGGTCGCTACCGCAACGCGTGGGGCGACCTGCAGATCGTCGTCCGCGGCGGCCGGCTCACGGTGATCGGGCCGACGATGCCCGATCCGCTCCTCGTCACCTCCACGCTCACGCCGGTCGGCGCGCACGCGTTCCGTGTGGAGACGGCGAACGGCTACGGGATTCCCGGCGAGCTGGCGCGGTTCGAGCTGGATGGCGCGTGCCGGGTGACGGGCATTCGGCTCGGCGAGAACTACTCGGAGCGCGTCGAGAGCTGGGACGATCCGTACACGCCGTGAGCGGCGACATCGACGTGAGCGCGAGGCAGTGACGCGAGCGCCGCGAGGGCGCTGAGCTGACGCGAGGGCAACGACGACTCGGTCCTCGCAGAACGGAGCCATCCATGACGACGACCGCGGACCGGATCATCGAGGATCGCACGATTCCCGCCGACAGCCACTGGGCCCGCGTGCTGACGGCGGGCCAGCGGCTCCGCATCGTCGACCTCGAGGGCCGGCAAGCGGTCGACTTCCTCTGCTACAACGCCGCCGATCCCTCCGAGCGCTACAACGCCGCCGATACCATGAAGTACGCGAAGACGATCTTCGTCACGAAGGGCCACGGCATCTACTCGGACATGGGCCGGCGCCTGTTCACGATCGTCGAGGACACCTGCGGCCGCCACGACACCATCGGCGGCTGCTGCAGCGCCGAGAGCAACGAGGTGCGCTACGGCGTCACGGGCACGCCGAGCTGCCGGCAGAACTTCCTGCGCGCCCTCGAGCCCTTCGGCCTCGGCAAGAAGGACATCGTCGCCAACCTGAACTGGTTCATGAACGTTCCCGTCGAGCCCGACGGGACGATGGGCATCGTCGACGGCGTGTCGAAGCCCGGCGACTACGTGGAGCTGCGCGCCGAGATGGACGTGCTGGCCGTGATCTCGAACTGCCCGCAGACGCGCAACCCGTGCAACGGGTTCAATCCGACGCCGATCCGCGTCACCGTCCTCGGCTGAACCGACGCGCTCGTTTCTCGGCCGTCCACGGCGCGGCGGGCCTCGTGTTCGCGGCCGGGGGCCGTCACCTCGACCGCGGCACCGCGTCCATCAGGACCGCGAGCGCCTTCCTGAAGGTCACCGCTCCGGCGCCGGCGCCCCGATAGTGTCCGAGGCGCACGACGACGAGATCGTGCGTCGGAACGATCAGCGTGATCTGCTGCCCGGCCCCGGCCATGTAGTACGCCTCGCGCGGCACCGGAAACGCGCCGTCGCGATTCAGCCAGAAGAATCCGCCGTAGATCGGACGCTGGTCGGCCTCCCACGCGGGGGCGGGCGTGCTCACGAACCGGACGTATCCCTCGGGCAGGATGCGCGTGCCCTTCCACACGCCGTCTTGCAGGAACAGGTTGCCGAGTCGCGCCCAGTCGCGGCCCGAGCCGAGCTCGTAGCCTTGCAGCAGGAAGTTCCCATGCGGATCCGTCTCGAGCACCATCGTCCGGACGCCGAGCGGGTCGAAGAGCGCGCGCTGCGGGAACGAGAGATACTCCTCGCCGCGCTTCTCGACGCCGAGGCGGACGAGGTAGTTGATCAGCACGGGGTCGGTGTTGCGGTAGCGCCCCACCGTGGCGGGCGGCCACTGGAGCGGCCGCGTGGCCGCGTAGCGGAACGCGTCGACAGCCCCCGTGTAGAGATAGACGTGATCGGGATACGCGCCGGTCGGGTCATGGTCGGGGTCCTGGGGCGCCCGGATCCGCAATCCGCTCGACATCCGCAGGAGATCGGCGATGCGGATCCTGGCGCGCGGATCGCCCGGCGCCTGCCACTCGGGAATCGGCGCGGCCTGCCAGAGATCGTAGACGCCTTGCTTGATCAGGATCCCCATCAGCGCGGCAGTCACGCTCTTGCCCATGGACCAGCTCTCGAGCGGCGTGTGCATGGTGATCCCTGGTCCGTAGCGCTCGCCGATCAGCCGCCCGCGCCACGTGACGACGACGGCCGCCGTCATCCCGGACGGCTCGAAGGCCGCGTCGATCGCCTGCTTCACCTTGGCGGCGTCGACTCCTGCCGGCAGCGGATCAGTGACGAGCGCGTCGCCCATCGGCCAGGGCTGGGTCGACGGATCCGGGGTCGGACGCTTGACGCGGATCGGCTTGACACTCACGGACGCTTGACCCACCGGGAGCGTCACGCAGCCCTGGTCGCCGAGGTAGCGCGCCGTGCGTCTGACGCCGTTCGGGAGCGTGACGTGCACCGCCTTCGCCTGGCGGTCGATGATCGGTGTGCCGAGCCTCGCCCGAGCCTCGTACGGCGCGGTGAAGAATCCGACGTTCTCGGCAGCGAAATCGGGATGCAGGCCGGTGATGAACACCGCCGAGCACATGACCTTGGCGAAGCCGGCCGCATGGTGCTCGAGCGGATCGCCCGGCGGCGGCACGTACGGCGTGTTCAGCTCGAGCGACTTCGCGCGCGCAAGCAGCGTGTCGTCCGCCGAGACGGCGGTCCGCGGGCCGGCGGGAGCACCCGCCGCCAGCGCGAGGGCGAGCGCCACCGGCAGCGCCCGCTTCACGCGGGGTTGGTCCATGGCCCCGGCCTTGCGGCTCGAGCTCAGGACTCCGGGCCTGCGGGATCGAGCATCGGCATCCCCATCGCGTCGAGCCGATGCTCGACGAACGCGCGCCGCAGCGACCTGGTCGCGTCGAGCCAGTTGGCGTTCCGAGGCAGGACCACGCCGCCGGAGCGGCAGCGATACATCGACTGATCGTCGACGCCGGGCGGGATCGCCCCCGTGTCGCGCAGCGCCTCCGCCGCGCGAATCACGCGCCGCCGCGTGCGGATGACCATGGCGTCGGAGGTCCCGAGGTGCTCCTGCGTCCGGTCGTAGATCGGCCCCATGCTCTCGGTCACGGCCTGATCCTGTTGATGGATTCCGGCGATGCCCGTGTAGCTGTCCGTTTGCTGCGCCTTGCGGTCGATCAGGTAATCGTTGTCCTTGCGCTGCGTGAGGCGGAACTTGCCGAGCCAGTCGGTCGTCTCCGGCAGGAACTCGAAGAGCGCGGGCGCCGCCGACGGCCGGTTGGCGCCCACCAGCGCGGCCGCGCTCCCGGCGCCGCCGCCGCCGACGCGCGAGCGCGGCACGGACAGGCTCCAGAACATGAGGTGGTCATCGTCGACGGGCACCCAGGCCCGGACGAGGACCTGCACGCCGAGGATCCCCGTCGGGATCATCGTGTAGAACGGGAACAGGAAGTGGGCGATCCGCCAGTAGCTCGTGTCGCCCTCGGCCGGCCGCTGCGCGGCGTACGACGTGCCGAACTCGGTGTCGATCGCCTCGTACGTGGCCGAGCGGTCCCGGAGGAGGTAGTAGTCGAAGCTGCCCGGCTTCGTGTCCTCGAGCTTCGCGGCGCCCAGGTGGAGGAAGTTCAGGTGGCCGGTGTCGATGTCCCCTTCGAGGCCCTGGAACCAGTTGCACTCGCGCAGCACCTTCTGCACGACGACCTCGCCGCGCGGCATCATGTTCGGCTCGATGTCCGGCAGCGGCGGCGGCGTCTGTCGTGGACCCATGTAGGTCCAGATGACGTCGCCGCGCTCCACACACGGGTACGCGGTGGCCCGGACCTTCGACTTGAAGGAGCTCTCCGCCGGCTCGCTCGGCATGTCGACGCAGGCGCCGGCGCAGTCGAACTTCCAGCCGTGGTAGACGCAGCGGATGCCCTCCTCCTCGTTCCGGCCGAAGAAGAGCGAGGCGCCCCGGTGGGGACAGTGATTCTGGATCAGCCCCACCTTGCCCGAGGTGACCCGGAAGGCGATGAGGTTCTCGCCGAGCAGCCGGACCCGGACGGGCGGACCGTCCCGCTCGGGCAGTTCGCTCGACATGAGGGCGGGGATCCAGTACTGGCGGAGGAGATTCCCGGTTGGGGTTCCCCGCCCGACGCGACACAGCGTCTCGTTGTCTTCTCTCGTGAGCATCGCCGATCCTCCTCATCGCCGTGATCCGGGTCTCGAACGCAGACGGACGGGGTGCGCGAGGTCTGTCCCGGTGAGCATGCCATAGAAGCGCTCGCGCGGTCCCTCCCAGGGACCGCTGCGGAGAGGATCGCCGATTGCTCGCACGCAACGACGACGGAGGCGGACGGCGCGTCGCGGTGGCCCGGCGTCGCGGTCAGGTGGCGCGGGCGCGCGCGGTCGCCTCGGGGTCGATCTCCATCGCCGAGGTGATGATCACTCCATAGTCGCGGGCCGCCGTCTCCACTGAGATGAAGCCGTCGACCACATCCGCCAGGACGCGCTCGGCATGGCGCGCGCGCGCATCGCCGTACCCGCCGCCGCTCGGGCCGATCGCGATGAACCGGTCGCCGGCTCGCGCTCGTGTGTACGGGACCTTCGAGGGCAACGGCGCCTCGTCGCCGTTCGCGCGGCGCACGAGCAACTCGGCGGGATGGCCGTCGTGGCCGCCGGCAAACCCCCAGGGCCGGAACTTGTGCCCGTCACCCTCCACGGAGGCGCCGCCGTCGCTCAAGTACCGGAACTCGCGCACGGCGCCGAGGCCGCCCCGCCACTGACCGGCGGCGCACGCGTCCTCGCGCAGCTCGTACCGCTCCACGCGCAGCGGAAGGTGGGACTCGATGTCCTCGATGGGGTTGTTGCGCGTGTTGGCATAGAGCGTGTCGACCGCGTCCATGCCGTCCCGGCCGTGACGGCCGCCGTAGCTGCCCTCGAAGATCTCCATGTGCACCCAGTGCTGCCCGCCCTTGAGCCCGCTGAACGCGATCACACGCAAGTTGCCGATGCCCGCGCTCACCTGGGTCGGCGCCACGGGCGCGAGGGCCTTCATGACCGTGTCGGCGAGCTGGTTGCCCGGGCAGAATCGGGCGATCGTCGGAGCGGGAAACACGGGATTGGCGAGCGTTCCCCTCGGGGCCACGATCGTGATCGGCCGCGTGAGCCCGCTGTTCTGCGGGATATGCCCGTACACCGCCGAGTCGAGCAGCATCGATCTGAGCGTGAGCCAGATCGCGACGTCGACCGTGCCCTCGAGCGGCATGTTGATCGGGCGGTCCGGCACCTGTGGCGCCGTGCCGGTGAGGTCGACGACCAGCTCGCTGCCCCGCACGGTGATCGTGGCCGTGATCGGCAGGTCCTTGCGCGAGGCATCCGTGTCGTCGAGATAGCCGTCGATGTACGTCGTGGCGGTGTAGACGCCGTCGGGCACGCGCTCGATCGCCGCGCGCATCAGGCGCTCGGAGTAGTCGAGGAGATCTTCGTACGCGGCGTTGACGGTGTCGAGGCCATAGCGCGCGATCAGCTCCAGATAGCGCTCCGCACCGATCCGCGCGGCGGCGATCTGCGCCTCCATGTCCCCGACGACCAGTTCGGACGCGCGAATGTTGTCGCGGAGCATGTGCCAGACCGCGGTATTCTTCCTGCCCGCCGCGTAGACCTTGATCGCCTTGAACTGCAGGCCCTCGGCGTAGGCGTCGATGGCGTCGACGATGCCGCAGCTTCCGGGCGTGAGCGCCCCGATGTCGAGGTGGTGGGCGGTCGTGACCGAGAAGCCGACCAGCTCGCCCCGGAAGAACGCGGGGACGCAGAACGCCACGTCGGGCCCGTGCGACGCCCCGCCGTACGCGTCGTTGTGCATGATGACGTCGCCCGGCTCGACGGGCTCGCCGCGCTCGGCGAGCTGTCGGAGCAGACCGCGGACGTAGCCCGGGATCGGGCCGGACTGTAGCGGCGTGCTCTGCCGGGTCTCGCACAGCTGCCGGAACCGGGCGTCGACGAGCGCGGCGCCGAAGTCCTCGGACTCGCGGATGATGCTCGACGAGGACATCCGCATGAGCTTGTAGCCCATCTCGACCGCGATGTGCTCGAGCGCGCCGTGGATCACGCTGGCCGTGACGGGGTCGATGCGCTGGTGCGGCGGCGCGGACGAGGTGGCGTCAGCCATTCGGGCCTCCAATCGTGATGGCGATGTTGCCGGCGTTGTCCACGAGCGCGGACGAGCCGGGGGGCAAGAGGGTGGTGCTGTCCCGCTGGAGGATGACGGCCGGGCCGGCGAAACTCGTCTCCTGCGGCAACCGGTCGCGCCGGTAGAAGGCCGTGTCGAGCTGCTCGAGCACGCCGCCCACGCGGAATGCGCACGGCCCGCGCTTGATCAGGGCCTCCTCCAGCGAGCGCCCGCGAGGCACCGCGAGCGTGCCGATGCGCGGCATCCGGCCGGTGCCGCTCACGCGGATGTTGACGATCTCGATGGCGCTCGCCGGGAAGCACTGGCCGTATTCGGCTTCGTGCAGCGCATGGAATCGCGGCCAGGCGTCGTCGAGACCGGGCGCGTCGAGCGGGGCCGGCATCGGCACGCGAAGTTCGTACCCCTGGCCGACGTAGCGCAGGTCCGCCCAGCGCGCGAACGACACCTGCGCCGGGGCGATGCCGTCGGCCGCGAACTGCGCACCGAGACCTCGCTCCATCGTGGCGAAGTCCTGTTCGAGTGCGCTGGCGTCGATCTCGCCCCGCACCTGGAACGTCGTCTTGGTCGCGTCGTACTTGAGGTCGGTGGTGAGCAAACCGATCGCGGAGGTGATGCCGGGATAGAGCGGCACGATCACCTCCGGGATCTCGAGCATGGCCGCCACCTCGGCGCCGTGGAGCGGCCCGGCCCCGCCGAACGCCACGAGCGCGAATCCGCGCGGGTCGATCCCCTTCTGGATGGTTCGCGAGCGGATGGCGTTGGCCATGTTGCTGTTCACGATCGTCAGGACGCCGGCGGCCGTTTCGAGCGGATCGAGACCCACGTGATCCGCGAGTCTCGCGATGGCCCGCGCCGCCGCCGCAGGATCGAGCTTCATCTCGCCGCCGAGGAAGCCGTCCGCATCGAGGCGACCGAGCACGATGTTCGCGTCGGTCACCGTGGGCTCGACGCCGCCGCGCCCGTACGCGGCCGGGCCCGGGTCCGCCCCGGCGCTCTTCGGCCCGACTCGGAACGCGCCGCCGGCATCGACGTGGGCGATGCTCCCGCCGCCCGCGCCGATGGTGTGAATGTCGATCATCGGCACGATGATCGGATAGCCGGCGATCCACGTGTCGCGCGCGGTCGCCTCGCTGGACGCGCCGTCCACGACGAGACCGATGTCGGCGCTGGTGCCGCCGACGTCGAACGTGATGAGCCGCCGCCGCCCGGAGAGCTCGCCCGCCCACGCGCCGCCGAGCACGCCGGCGGCGGGACCGGACAAGAGCGTGAGGACGGGCTTGTCGGCCACCATGGCCGGCGTGGCCACGCCACCGTTGGACGCCATGATGTGCAGGTCCGCCCCGAGGCCGGAGGCTCGGAGCGCCTCGCCGAGCCGGCTCACGTACTGCTTGACCCGCGGGCCGATGAACGCGTTCATCGCGGTCGTGGTGAAGCGCTCGAACTCGCGGAACTGCGGCGACACGCGCGCCGACGTGGTGACGAAGGCGTCCGGACATTCCTCGAGGAGGATCTCGCGTGCGCGCTCCTCGTGGCGCGCGTCGAGATATGAGAACAGGAAGCACACCGCGATCGCCTCGACGCCCTCGGCACGGAGCGCGCGGGCCGCCTCGCGCACGGCGGTCTCGTCGAGGGGCACGAGCACGTCGCCGCGTGGCGGCACGAGGCGCTCGGGCACGCCTGTGCGATACCGGCGGCGGACGAGCGGGCGATCCTGCCAGGGCAGCTCCTGCATGATCGAGTAGTGCTCGGGCCGCTGATGCCGTCCCACGTGGATGATGTCGCGGTAGCCCTGGGTCGTCACCATGCCCGTGCGGGCACCGCGGTACTCGAGCACCGCGTTGGTCGCGATCGTCGTCCCGTGAAAGACGTGCGCGACGTCCGCGGGCCGGGTTCCCTCGCGCTCGCAGAGCTCACGGATGCCGAGCAGCACGCCGACCGACGGATCGGCCGGCGTCGTCGGCACCTTGTGGATCACCGTGGTGTTTCGCTCGGTGTCGGACAGGACGAGGTCGGTGAAGGTGCCGCCGACGTCGACGCCGATCAGCTTCACGACGCGGGCTCCGCCGCGCGCGCGCGGCCGGGCCGGGCGCGTCGCTGGATCACGAGCGCCGCGCCCACTGCGACGAGGATCACCCCCAGCGAGAACGCCGTGGTGAGGGTGCCGAGCGCGTAGAGCGCCGGCGACGTGATGTTCGTGGTCATGCCGTAGATCTCCAGCGGCAAGGTGTTGAACGTGCCCGCCGTGAGCAGGGTGCGCGAGAACTCGTCGTACGAGAGCGTGAAGCTGAACAGCGCGACGCCGATGAGGCTTGGCGCGATGAGCGGGAGCACCACGTACCGGAGCGTCTGCCAGCCCGTCGCGCCCAGGTCGCGCGCGGCCTCCTCGTAGGACTTGTCGAAGCGGTTGAAGACGGCCAGGACAATCAACAGACCGAAGGGCACGGTCCACGTGAGATGGGCCCCGAGCGCCGAGCTGTACCATGCCGGCTCGAGGCCGAGCAACGTGAACATGAGCCCGATCCCCAGGCTGATCAGGAGCGATGGCACGATCATGCTGGCCAGCGCCAGATAGAGGACCACCGTCGACCCGCGAAAGCCGCGCCGGAACGCGAGGCCCGCCGCGAGCGCGCAGACGACGGTCAGCGCGGTCACGACGAGACCGAGCTCGAACGAGCGAAGGAACGACCCCTTGAAGTCCCCGACACGCTGCTGCTCGAACAAGGCCCGAAACCAGCGGGTGGACACGTCCTGCATCGGAAACGTGAGGCCCCCGGACGGGCCCTGGAACGAGAGGATCACGATCGCGGAGAGCGGTCCGTAGAGGAACAGGACGAAGCCGGCGAACACCCAGGCCAGCACCCAGAAGCTTCGCGGCCGGCGGCCGTCGCGCACGGCGCTCACAGTTCCTTCCGGATGTCGACCATTCTGAGGATGCCGGTGACCACGGCGAGCACCACCCCGAGCAGGACGACCGCGCCGGCCGCCGCCTGGGGATACTGCAGGAGCGAGATCGAGTTCGCCAGCATCAGGCCGACCGCGGCGCTCTTCCCACCGCCCATGAGCCGGACGGTCACGAAGTCGCCCATGACGAGCGAGATGACGAAGATCGAGCCGATGGCGATGCCCGGCTTCGAAAGCGGGACGATGACCTCCGCGATCACGCGCCACGAGCTCGCCCCCGCGTCGACCGCCGCCTCGATGACGGATCGGTCGATGCGCATCATCGAGTTGAAGATGGGCACGACCATGAACAGCGTGGAGAGGTGGACGAACGCGAGCACGACGGCGAAATCCGAGTACAGGAGGAACTCGAGCGGCTGGTGGATGGCCCCCACCGCGAGCAGCGCACTGTTCACGATCCCGTGCCGCCCGAGGAACGGGATCCACGAGATCATCCGAATGACGTTCGAGGTCCAGAACGGAATCGTGCACAGGAGGAACAGCACGGTGCGCCAGAGCGTGGAGCGGACGTGAAAGGCGAGGAAGTAGGCGACCGTGAATCCGAGCAGAAGCGTGGCGCCCCACGTGAGGAACGCGAGCGTGAACGTGTGCAGATACGTGACGTAGGTGACACCGGAGGAGAACAGCTCGGCATAGTTCCGCAGCACGAACGTGGGGACGAGGCGGTAGTTCTCGTAGTCCCAGACGCTCGCCACGCCGATCACCGCGAGGGGGAACACGAGAAAGCCGGCGAAGACCGCCACCAGCGGCGCGATCTGCCCGTAGGCGGCCCCCGACCCGAGGAGCGCGGAGGCGCCCCGCGCGGGAGGGCTCACGCCGCGATGAACTCGTTCCACTTGGCGACCATGTAGCGGTCCTCGTCCATGACGGAGTTCCAGCAGGACACGCGCCCCATCCGGTCGTAGAAGGAGCCGCCGTCGCGCACCGCGCCCTTCGACTCGATCTTCTTGCCGAACGGATCGACGATGTCCTTGGCCGCGGGCTTGCCCTCCATCCAGTAGTCCCACTCCGCGGGATCCATCTGCTGCCTGGCGGTGTCGAGCACGGCGCTGTAGTAGCCCTGCCGGTTCAGGAAGGCGCCCACCCAGCCCGAGAGGTACCAGTTGATGTACTCGTAGGCGGCGTCCTTCTGGAGTCCCGTCAGGTGCTTCGCGATGCCGAGGCCGCCCGCCCAGGCGCGGTACCCTTCCTTGAGCGGCGCGTAGTAGCACGGGATCCCCTTGGCGCGCACCGCCGTCACCGCCGGCGACCACATCGACTGGATGACGACCTCGCCCGAGGACATCAGGTTCACCGACTCGTCGAACGTCTTCCAGAACGCGCGGAACTGGCCGGCCTTCTTGGCGTCGATCATGGCGGCGATCGTCTTGTCGATCTCGGCCTTCGTCATGTTCCCCTTGTCGACGTACTTCACCTTGCCGGCCGCCTCGCACACCATCGCGGCGTCCATGATGCCGATCGAGGGGATGTTGAGGATCGACGCCTTGCCCTTGAACTCCGGGTTGAGCAGCTCGGTCCAGCTCTCGATCTTCCGCTTGATCACGTCGGGACGGATGCCGAGCGTATCCGCGTTGTAGATGGTGGGGATCATCGTGGCCCACTTCGTCGGCGTCCTGGAGAACTTCACCGACTCCGCCCCTTCCACGAACTCCACCGTGTGCGGCGCGGTGCCCTGCGCCACGGGCGAGCTCGGCGTGAGCTTGCCCGTGATGAAGATCGGGACCATCTTGTCGAAGAGCTTGATCCTCGTCGTGTCCATCGGCTGCAGCACGCCGGTGGGCACGACCTTCTTCGCCATCCAGTACTCGATGTCGGCGATGTCGTAGGACTTCGGCTGCGTGACCGTGCGCTGCACGACCGCGTCGGAGTCGAGCGCGGTCATCGCGAGCGTGATGCCGAGGTCCTCCTTCGCCTTCTGCGCGATCTCGTTGATGTTCGACACGCCGGTGCCGACCTGGCGCAGCGTGACGTCCTTGAGCTTCTGCGCCCAGACGACGGGGACGCCCCGGAGCGCCGGCGCCCCGAGCGCGAGACCCGCCGCGCCGGCGGAGCCGACCAGGAAGCGGCGGCGGCTGATGGCGCGGCTTTGCGTGAGACGTGCTCCCTCGGTGCCGTGCGATGCGAGTGTGCCGCTGGTCATTGGCGTTCCTCCTCGATGGTTGGAGGGGTAAGCCGGCCGTGCCTCACGGCACTGGCGCCGGCTCGCCCCGTACGCCGTCGGGCGGGGCGAGAGGACGCGGGCGATCAGCCGCCCGCCAGCACATGCCCGTCGTCGATCGCCCAGATCGCCGTCACCCGACCCCCTGCCTGGACCGGGCGCTGCTCGAAGCCGCTCTCCGTCATGAGCACGGACACGGCGTCGCCGCCATCCGTTTCGAGCCCGATGCGAACGAGCGCACCCTGGTACTCGATCGACACGATCGTGGCCGCAAGCGAGTTGTGGCCCGCCGGGGTCGTGTCCGCCCGCGGCGCGAGGCGAATCCTGTCACTGCGAACCGTGAACTCGACGTCTCCTGCCTCGGCGTCGCGGGTCTGGGCGCGGCGAGGCGGAATCGCGACCGTCCCACCCGTGCGCAGCCGAACCCACGTGCGATCGCCCTCCGCACCGACTCGTCGGCCGGCGAGAATGGTGTGGCCGCCGATGAACTCGGCGACGAACGCCGTGCCGGGACGGTTGTAGATGTCGCGCGGCGATCCCACCTGCTCCACGGCGCCCCGGTTCATGACGACGACGAGGTCGGCGAGCGCGAAGGCCTCTTCCTGCGAGTGGGTGACGTGGACGAACGTGATGCCGAGATCGGACTGGAGCCGCCGCAGCTCCTCGCGCATGCGTCCGCGGAGGACGGGATCGAGCGCCGAGAGCGGCTCATCCAGCAGGAGCACGCTCGGATTGGTGATCAGCGCGCGGGCCAGCGCGACGCGCTGGCGCTGGCCGCCCGAGAGCTGCGAGGGCAATCGATGCGCGTATTCGGCCATGTGGACGCGCTCGAGGAACTCCGTGGCGCGGCGCCGCCGCTCGACCTTGGGCACCCCGCGCATCTTCAGGCTGAACGCGACGTTGTCGAGGCAGCTCAGATGCGGGAACAGCGCGTAGTCCTGGAACATCATCGCCGTGCGCCGGCGCGCGGGCGGCAGGTGGTTGACGATCTCGTCGCCGACCAGGATGTCGCCTGAGCTGGCCGTCTCGTGGCCGGCGATCATCCGGAGCGTCGTCGTCTTGCCGCACCCGCTCGGCCCGAGCAGGCAGCAGTACGCGCCCTTCGGGATCCGAAGCGACACCGCGTTCACGGCGATCGAATTGCCGAACCGCTTCGTGACCGCGGCCAGCTCGACGTCGGCTAGATCTCCCATCCCAGTCGCCCGGCTCTCGCGGTGCCGCACTCCGTTCGGACCGACTTCGGCACCGGCTCGCCCGGCCGTCGCGTCTCCCCCTCCCTCGCTCCGTTCGGCGTCATTCCACATCCGATCGCGTTGCGGCGCGCGGGCCGCCGCGCTCGAATGGCCGGCAAGTGGCATGCCAGCCGTGGCAGGCGCGATCTGACGAGGAGTTGAGCTCGGTGGGAGGATCGCGTCGGGTGCCAAAACCTTGTGCGAGAGTCGGTCCAGTGCGCAACGCACGAGCAGTTCAGCCGGCGAGCAGCTTCGTGTGGTACGGTCGTCAGCGTTCAAGCCGGGCGAGCCGCAGCCGGAGGCGAACCGAGCGGGTAGAGCAGGTCGACGTGGCCGGTACCCCGCCGGCGCTCACGCAGCTCGAGACTCGGCGAGCGCTGAAAGGAGCATGCGATGACGGACCGACCCGACCTGGTGATCGACGGCGACGGCCACGTGATCGAGGTGAACGAGACGTACGAGCGCATCGATCCGAAATACCGCGCGCGCCGTCCCGTGTACACCCAGGCGTCGCGGGGCAACATCGTCCGGCTCGTCGACGGGAAGGTGTGGGGCCCCGACACGGAGTGCGGGTTCGTCGGCGTCAACGGGAACCTGCCGCCACCCCACGGCAAGGCCATCCACTACCGGCGCATGGGCACGTACAACCCGTGGGCCCGCCTGGCCGACATGGATCGCGACCAGATCGACGTGGCCGTGATCTATCCCACCGACGAGCTCCCGCTCACGGTGACCCAGGACGCGGGCTTCGCGGCGGCGCGAGCGCAGGCGTACAACGACTGGCTCCACGACTACTGCGAGGTGTGTCCGCAACGCCTGAAAGGGATCGGCCTCGTCGCGCTCCAGGACGTGGAGGGCGCGATCAGGGAAATGCACCGGGCGGTAACGGCGCTGAAGATGGTCGGCATCCAGATCGGGTGCACGGTGCGCGAGGACACGCTCTTGCACGACGCGCGCCTCACGCCGTTCTGGGCCGAGGCCGAGCGATTGAACGTGGCCGTCGCCGTGCACGGCCCGGCGCTGCCGTCGCTCTTCCGCGGCTATTTCGACATCAATCGCCCCGACCACATGCTCGAGGCCTCGCACATGGCGCACACGTTCGCGCAGATGCTCGCGTGCTCGAACATCATCACCGGCGGGGTGCTCGAGCGGTTCCCGAGGCTGCGCGTCGCCTTCCTCGAGGCCGGCGCGGGATGGGTCCCGTACTGGATGCACCGGATGGACGAGTACAACGAGGTGGCGCCCGAGCGGTGGGCGCTCATCTCCGCGAAGCCCAGCGAGTACGTGCGGAGCGGCCGGGTGTTCTTCAGCTGCGAGCCCGGCGACGAGTTCATCCCGCTCTTCCTGGACCACGTCGGAGAGGACGCGATGCTGTTCGCCTCGGACTACCTCCACTTCGACGCGCTGTTCGTCGGAGAGCCGGGCCGCGACGGCCAGCCCTACCCCGGCACCGTCGCGACACTGCTCGGGCGCAAGGACGTCCCCGACAGCGCCAAGCGCAAGATGCTGCTCGACAACAGCGTGAAGTTCTACGACATGGACAAGGCGGCGCTCGGCCGACGCGGCATGGCCGTCGCGCGTCCAGAGCCGGCGGAAGCGCGCCGCGCGACGATGCCGGGAACCGTCTCGGCGCGATAGACGCGAGCGCCCACGGGAGGACGGTCATGGCACAGAGCGCGAACCGGATTCGCACGACGCACGTCGGCAGCCTGATTCGCCCGCCGGAGTTGCTCCCGTTGATCGAGGCGCGGCAGGAGGGGCGGCCGGTGGACGAAGAGAAGTTCGCGACCACGCTCCGGCAGTCGGTCGCCACCGTTGTCCGGCAGCAGGCCGACGCGGGCGTCGACATCGTCAGCGACGGCGAGTTCGGCAAGACGGTGAGCTGGTCCCGCTACGTGCTCGAACGGCTGGGCGGCATCGAGCACCGGCCGAATGCCGCGCCGCTCATCTCGGCCATCCGCGGCAAGGACCACCGCGACTTTGCGGAGTTCTACGCCGAGTACGAGGGCACGTACGGCGCCGCGGGTCTCGGGAAATCCATCAGCTTCACCGGCGGCTGGGCCATCACGGGGCCGATCGCCTACACCGGGCACGCGGCGATCGGCCGCGACATCGCGAACCTGAAGGCGGCCCTGGCGGGCGTGTCGGTCGCCGGAGGATTCCTGCCCGTCGTGGCGCCGGCCAGCGTGCTGCCGCAGCGGAAGGACGAGTACTACCGGACGGAGGAAGAGGCCTTGTTCGCGATCGCCGGGGCGCTCCGCGAGGAGTATCGCGCGATCGCCGACGCCGGACTCACGGTCCAGATCGACGACGCGTTCCTCGCCACCACGTACGACCTGATGGTGCCGCCGGGAACGCTCGAAGACTATCGCCGATGGGCGGCCGTCCGCGTCGAGGCGTTGAACCACGCCCTGAAGGGCATCCCGGAAGAGCGGAGCCGCTACCACGTCTGCTGGGGAAGCTGGAACGGCCCGCACACCAACGACGTCGCCGCGAAGGACATCGTGGATCTGATCCTGCGCGTGAACGTCGGCGGCTACTCGCTCGAGATGGCGAACCCCCGCCACGAGCACGAGTGGCGCGTGTGGGAGACCGTGAAGCTCCCCGACGGCAAGACGCTCATCCCGGGCGTGATCAGCCACGCGACGAACGTCGTCGAGCATCCGGAGCTGGTGGCGGAGCGGCTGGTCCGCCTGGCGCGGCTCGTCGGGCGCGACAACGTGATCGGCAGCACGGACTGCGGGTTCGCACAAGGTCCGTTCGGCCGCCGCGTCCATCCGACGATCATGTGGGCGAAGCTCTCCGCGCTCGCCGATGGCGCGCGCCTGGCGACTGCGGCGCTGTCGGCCGCTCGCGGAGACGCACGCTGACCGCTGCGCTTCAGGCGCGCGGCGGCACCTCCGAGGCCGGCTCGGGGTCGTAGGCTCCCTCACGGGCGACGGCGCGTCGCCTCGCCGTCGCGCCCAACCGGCGCGTTCGCGCCAGCGCGAGTTCGATCAACGACACCGCGGTGAGGCTCAGGAGGACGGCGAGGACGAATCGATTCTGCCCGGCCAGTCGGGCAAACGCGCTCTCGAGGTGCCACCCCAGGTCCGCTCGCGTGGAAAGAAAGACGAGGAAGACGAAGGCCAGGTGCACGACGAGGACGCCCCAGAGAAACTGCACGCCTCGCCGCAGATGCGGCGCGAGCCAAGCGCCGGCCAGCGAGAGGATGCCCGCGGCGGTGAGCGCCGGTCCGATGTCCCGCACATACGCGGCGAAATACGGTGCGATGAGCGGCCATCGCCAGAACTGGCCGAACGCCTGCAGGACGGAGCCCACGGTGAACGTGTCGCCATGCTGGATATTCAGGGGATTCATGCCGTGGAGACTCACGAGCAGGGGCCACAACAGCGCCAGCGCCGCGTAGAGCGCCAAAGCGGGCCAGAGGAACCCTGTGAGTGCCCTCCGTCGATCCCGGTCCGCCCCGCCCAACAGGCTGAGCGCGCCCACCGACACGAGGATGAGTCCGAGGAACAGGCCTTCCTGCTTGATCAGGCCGAGCGAGCCGGCAAAGAGCGCCGCGAGGGTGATGTCCTGCCGAGGGGATCCGCTGGTGCTGGCGCCGCCCGCGCCGCTGTCTCGCGTGAGGACCTTCGTGATCAGCGTGCAGGCCATCGCGGCGGTCGCCATGAGAAAGGCGTCCTGGTACCCGCTCGTGTGCTCAGGATCGACGTCCATGAAGACGAGCCCGACGATGGGGACCACGACGACGGACGACCAGGGCATCGGCGCCGGCCACAATTCGCGCAGCGCCCAGATCCAGGCGAGAGAGGCCAGTACGAAGACGAGGCGCCCCACGTGTTCCTGTCCCTCCCCGGCCCAGGCGAGATTCAAGAACCACTGCGCGGGCCCCATGTTCGGGTAGCGCGCGAACGGGAGGGCCGCCATCGGCTGCCACGCGAACAGCGCCTTCGTCTTGCTGTACCAGATGACGATGCCGTCATAGCCGGCGACGGGCTGGATGAGCGTCGAAAGGCACTGCGCGAGTGCGGGCGCGAGCAGGAGCAGCACGGTCACAGCGGCCGTCCAGTCCCGCGAGGGCGCGACCCAGCGCCGACCGCGGACGATACCCACAGCGGCCACCGCGATGACGGCGGCCAGCGTCATCGCCCTCGGCGCTCCCGCGGCATGACCGACGATGACAGTGAGGCCGGCGATGATCGTTCCGAACCACCACCGCGTTCCCAGGTTCCGGCCGGGCCCAGGAAGCGCAGACCCGATGAGCAGGGGAATCCCGACGAGGGTCAGCAACGCGCTGGGAATGCTACTCCCGGGGAACATTCGAGATGGACTCGACGTATCGGGCCCAGGGATGGCCGGGACGGCCTCGGATCTCGGAGAGGAAGTCCCGTCGGATCGCGGTGAGGCAATTGGGCTCCCGGTTCACGACCTCGTACGGGCTCATGTCGATCTTGACGCCGAGGACGTCGATGGCCGACACCGGCGCCGCCGACGTCTGACCGCGGTCGATTCCGGAGATCTCGAGGAGGAACGGCGTCGCCCCGCGCCCAAGGGAGAACCGCCGCACCGGGTTGGCCAGGCGGAACTCCACGACGTCGTCTCGATGGACCGGAACAGGGACCTCCCACTCGCCGATGGTGTGCCTCGGATGCTGCGGGCTGTGGCGAAGAACCACCGGCATCCGAGCCGGCGAAGTGGACGCGATAGAGAACCTGAACGCCGTCAACGTCTCGAAGTCCGTCACGGTCCGGAATGCCCAGGTCCCGTCCGCCCGGCGATCCGCCCGGGCAATGACGCGTTCGCGGATATCCGCGTCGCTGACGCCGATCGCGATCAATACGCGATCCTCATGCCTGGATCGAATGCCCGCGAGCAACGCCATCGGCCGTGGGTCGTCTTCGGGGATGCGCACGACCGGCGCCGCCTCCGGATCCGGGAACCCGGTCATCATGCGCGAGATGTAGCCATATCCGAGTCGATCGCGGTCGCCGTAGCTGGCGAGCCGACGCTCCTCGGGGGTCGTCGTCGCCAGTGCACGGACGGCCCCCGGCAGGATGGCCACGGCCCGCTGGCCCCTTTCCCAGGCCAGCGGGCCGAGACACGCTGCCGCGACGGCCACTGCGCCGACAGCGGCCAGTCTCCGGAGAACGTCAGTGCACATGGCCGGCGGCTGTGACGCTCCGACGGAGCGGAGCGCACCGATGCGCGCGTTGACGCCTCTGCAGGGAGCACGGTGGCGACACGGGCGGACACTACAACCCACAAGTTCGTCCCGTGTCAAGACGCCGGTGTCGGGCGGGAGGGGACGGCTACCGCACGAGCCGCGCGATCAGTTCGTCGACGAACATGACGTCGCCCTCATCGAAACGGCGGCGTCCGTCCGCCGGAACAGGATCGTCCGCTCGTACGGCGGCTGGATGACGAGCTTCCGCGGGTCGTCATTGAGCCCCAGCAGTCGCGGAACGAAATACTTCGAGAAGCTCAACCTGATGAGAAGCGGCCCCGGACCCTCCGTCAGACCGGCCAGCGAAACCGCGATCACGTAGTCATCGCCGTTCACGCGAAGGTCTGTTGGAAGGGCTCGCCCTGGCGTCGTCGCTCCGAGCTCGAGCGCAGCGGCGGACACAGCGACACCAGGGACGAGGCTCATGTTCGACCGGCCATGCAGCAACAGCGTCACCGCCGCGGCCTTGTCCTCTTCGCGAATCTCGGCCACGGCTCCAGCAGAGGTGATCCAGTCCCCGGACACCCCATGCAGCCGGACGAGCGGTCGCCGGTACAGCTCGAATTCCTGCGGTCCGAGCCTGAAGCTCGTCATCCGAATGAATCGCTCACGGACGTATCGTGTGAGCTCGGGAATCACTGGCTGCAGAGTCCGATCGCCCGGGGAGACGAACTCCTCGACCGGCCGCTGCGGGGTCGTGGCGACGAACGCACTGCCGTCGATCTTCGCGGTCATGGTGGGTCGGCTCTCGGCGAACAGCGTGTGGCCGAGCTGGCCACCGACACCCAAGGCCACGCCGTGGCGCTCGTACGCGAGGAATTTCGCCACCTCGGCGTTGACGTACTCGTAGTTCCCGAAGACGGAGAGGCCGCCCGGGGGGACCTCTTGCCGCGTCGCCGCTGACACCAGCATGTCGTAGACGCCCAGGAGCCGCTCGACGTCCTGGCGCGGATAGCCATGCCCGGGATGCAGGCGGTCGAGCGACCGGGTCAATGTCCACGAGGTATGCGCGACCCCGATCAGCAGGACGGCCAGGGCGATGACACGGCCGGCTCTCCCGTCCACCAACTGGGCACCTCCAAGGGCGAGCGACCCGACGATGACGAGCCACAGCACCGCGGGTCCCGTGATGCCGACAACGACGGGAGACTTGGATACGTCCGCGGTCAGGATGATCATCGGCACCACCAGGCACAGCGCACAGAACATCGGCGTTGCTGCCGGCACGAGTCCCGCGTCCGGAGCCCGCCTGGCGTCGCTTCGACCGCCCGCGCGCATCGCGACCGCGCCGAGCACGAGCACCGCGGCGGCGGCGAGGAACGCCCGGGCGAGATGGGTCCCGAACAGAGACGACACGTAGAAGCCGAGATGGTCACCGAGCGTGCTCAGGCCTTGTTCCCGCGCGCGAATCCCCGCCTCCTCTCCGCTGACATGCCCGACCCAGTAGTACTGGTACAGGTGCGTGGACTGGATCGCCAGGATCGGCAGCGCGCACACGAACACCGCAGCCGTGGCATACGCGAGATGGTGAAGGCGAGCACGGGAGCCAGGCTGCCGGCTGAAGACAAGGTACGCGGACAGGGCGGCGACCGTGCCAACGAGATACGTGACCGTGAGGGTCCGGTGGAAGATGAGCAGCACCGCGACGACCGCAGCCGCGAAGCTCCAGCGTCGCGAGGCGAAGACGTCCGACCGAACCACCGCCGCAATGAAGATCCCGTACAGGCAAAACGCAGCAAAGTCGAGCCGGAAGTCCATCAGACCCCCGGCCCAGAAGTAGGGCGTGGCGAACGCGAGGGTGAGACCCACCGCCGTGAGGGCCCACCACAGTCGCCGTCCAGTGACGTACCAGGCCGCGTAGGCGGTCGCGGCCTGAAAGAGCAGGAAGTATACGAAGTTCACGTTCAACAACCGCAGCCAGCCGCGACCGAACACGAGGCAGGCGACCGCGCCCTGCAGCTGCAGCATCCATCCCTGCGGGCTCGGCTGTCCGAGGTATTGCCAGACGGCCGGCAGGAGCCCGAGTTCTCGGATGGCCCGGTGCAGTGCGAATGCCTGCACCCCGTACCAAGCCTGATCGTAGGCGGTGGGTATGCTCCAGGTGACCTCGCGCACCGCGAAGGCATTCAGCGCCGCGAGTTCGACGGCTCCGATCGCCGTCGCGATCGCGAGCACCGCGACCTTCCGGACCCCCAGATTGGTGATCACCGCGCGCGTGGACGGTGCACGCCCTGCTCCGATCGCGAAGTCCGGTCGACGAGCACGAGAATCAGGCGGAATCCGAACGCCCCGTACTCAACTGTCAACCGCGTCGACCGGTCGCCGCGCCTCGAGAAGAAGGCCACGTCCTATTGCTACTCGCGCCGATCCCGCAACGCAAGGAGCGAAGGCACGAGCGCCTTGACCACGGAAGCCGCTGCGGCTAGCTTCGACCACGTCGGTCACGCCTCGCGCGGGGAGGGCGCCATGACAGCTCGTCTTCGACCGTGGCTCGCTCCGCTGGCGGGTCTCCTGCTGGCGGCCCAGGCCCACGCCGGCAACTTCGATGTCTTCCGGTACGAGGAAGTCACGATCGCCGACATCCACGCGGCGTTCAGAGCGAAGACGCTGACGTGCCGCGCGCTGGTCCAGATGTACCTCGACCGGATCGAGGCATACGACAAGAGGGGACCGGCGCTGAATGCGATCGTCGTGACCAACCCCGACGCGCTGAAGGTCGCAGACGCGCTCGACGCCCGGTTCGCCCAGTCGGGCCCCGTCGGCCCGCTCCACTGCGTGCCGGTGATCGTGAAGGACAACTACGAGACGACCGACATGCCGACCTCCGCCGGCTCGCTCTCGCTGAAGGGCGTGATGTCGAGGACGGATGCCTTCCAGATCAAGAAGCTGCGGGAGGCGGGCGCCATCATGCTGGCGAAGAGCAACATGGCGGAGTTCGCCTTCGATCCGATGGAGACGGTGAACTCGCTGCTGCCCGGGTATACGCGCAACCCGTACGCTCTCGATCGCGTCACGGCCGGCTCGAGCGGTGGCACGGCCGCGGCGGTCGCCGCGAACTTCGGCGCCGTCGGCCTCGGCACGGACACGGGCAACTCCATCCGTGGTCCCGGCTCGCACACGAGCCTGGTCGGCATCCGGTCGACGATGGGGCTCACGAGCCGCGACGGGATCGTCCCGCTCTTCCTCGACAAGGACGTCGGTGGCCCGATGACCAGGACCGTCGCCGACGCCGTGGCCGTCTTCGACTCAAACGCCGCGCGATGAAGGCCAGGAGTCGGAGGCTCATCTCGTCGGCCCAGTGCAGGTCTTCGAGAACGACGACGAGCGGCTGACGGCGGCTCCACGTTGCCAGCAACTGCGCAACCGCCTCGAACAGACGTGTGGCCTCCGCGGGGCCAGATGGCCGCGGTTGACCGGGCTCCTCGAACTCCGGCAGGAGCCGGGCAAGGTCTGCGCGCACGCCCCCCGGTAGCGCCTCGAGCAGCGCCCGGTCGGCGGCGAGGCCGTCCGTCTGCAGCACGGGGAGCCAGGCCCCGAATGGCAGGATCTGTGTGCTCGAGTAGGCCCGACCGGGCGCGATCGCGCATCCACGACTGGCCGCCGCCCGGGCAAACTCGGCGAGGAGCCTGCTCTTCCCGATGCCGGCCTCGCCCAGCATCAGGACGGCACGACCGTGCCCACCCTCCACATCCTTCAGCGCGCCCAGCAGCGCGTCGGTCTCCGTCTCGCGGTTCACGAGGGGCGCCTCGGTGAGGGCAGACCACATCTCGGCAGCACGAGGGGCGGCGGGAGAAGGCGGCGTCGATGTCGGCAGCGGCGGGCGCCACGAGCGCTGCCGGAGGATCTCCCGGTAGAGCTCGCGCGTCTCGGCCTCCGGCTCGGTCCCCAGCTCTCGGCTGAGGGCCGCCACGCACAGCTGATACTGCCGAAACGCCGCCCCGGCCCGTCCCCTGGCGAGATAGACGCGCATCAGCGTCCGATGCACGGACTCCTGGAGCGGATCGAGGGTGACGAGCTGGGTCGCGGTGCCGATGGCGGCGTCGAACGCGCCGTCCTGGTACTGGTGTGCGAGCAACCCCGCGATGGCCTCCAGCGCCAGCTCCCGCAGCCGCTCGCGCTCGCCGACCAGCCACTCCTCGAAGGACGCGCGCACGGTCCGCCGCTTCTCGTCGGGACTGACCACCGTCAGGCCGAGATTGCCAGCCCTGACGTTCGCATCGGCGATGCCGAGCGTGTGCACCGTTTTGCTCTTGATCTGTTTGCCCAGAGCAGGCCCGATCGGCCCTCTCTTGATCTGACCGAGAAAGGCGAGCGAGAAGAGGACGCAGGATTTGGCGTTGCCGATGTCCTTGCCGACGTCGGTCAGCAGGCCGTCCTCCTCGTTGGGGGGGGAATAGCTCTCCTGGGAATCCGCCGCTTTGTGCCCGCCGCCCGTCCCGCTCGAATCGTCGATGATGATCTTGAGGCGCGACTTCAGTTTCTCGAACCGCGCGAGCACCTCGGGCAGATTGAGGTCGTACGCGATCAGACGGACGTCGGCCTTCTTGTCGATCGCTTCATCGAGGACCTCGTGGATCACCGATCGCGCTTCGAAGCCCATCCATCCGTGAGCTTCCTCCGCCTTGGGATGCGTGGCCTTGAACGTGAGTCCTCCGTCGGCACTATCGCGGCCTTACCTCGCCGCCCCTCGGCGAATTTTGGTGATCGGCCTCGCGCGTCGCTATCATCATCTCGCCGAATCGAGCCACGGCGCACCCGGCACACTCGATCGCAACGACGCGCGGCGCCCGCGTTGACACGGGGAGCTTCATGCAGCTTCGATCCCTCGCTCTCGCCGTGGCCGCGCTCGCGGCCCTCGACCTCTCCGGCACGGACCGAGTCGCGGCGGAGACGTGCACCGGCAGCACCTACGCCTACACGTTCATCAACCACTGCGCGCAGACCATCTTCCTCGGCCAGAACGGGCCCGGCTCGGCGTCGACGCCGTCCACGACCGGCAACTGGGCGCTCGCGCCGAACTGCACCAGCGACGCACAGTGCACGCCCGGGCAGCGCTGCCACATCCCGGCGGGAAAATCGCGCGGCAAGTGCACGTGCGCGAACGATTCGGACTGCCCTGGATCGGCCACGTGCAACGGCGCGGGGAAGTGCGAGGTCAGGGCGACGTTCTGCATGCCGGAGGCGTGGTCGTCCGGTGTCTTCTGGCCCCGCACCGGCTGCACGCTGATCCCGAAGAGCGCGTCCACGCCCGCCGCGCTCAACTGCATGACCGGCCAGTGCGGCGGCGATCCGACCAGCCAGTCGGGAGGGCTGTTGGATTGCGGCGCGGGCAGCGGGCAGGCCGGGCCGACGCCGCCGGTCACGCTCATCGAGATGACGACCTCGTCGACGAGCGGCAACTACGACGTGAGCCTCAACAACGGGTACAACGTCGAGACCAGGGTGACGGCGGTCAAGGGAACCGGCTCGACATGCTCCTATGCGGGGTGCACGTCGGACCTGAGCTTCACCGGGGCCGCGCCGCAGTGTCCGGCGAATCTCATCTTCACGTTCACGGACCCGAGCAGCGGCGCCACGACCGCGGCGGGCTGCTATCAACCGCTCGACGCGTGCCTGAGCAGCGGCGCAGGGACGCCGCCCGCGAGCGCGCCTGCGGGCCTCATGTGCGACCAGACGATCACCGCGGATTCGCAGGGCAATGCGCCGGTCGCGACCACACTCTGCGGCGGAGGCGCCGGCGGCGCTCCCACCTACCTCGACATGTACCTGGCCCAGAACGCGGCCGATCCCACGGCGAACACGCAGATCACGGCGAACGGGGGCACGCCGACGGCATGGAGCGTCGAGGATTGCCCGCCCGCCAGCATCTTCTCGACCGACTTCGTCACGGGTGCGACGTGCTCGACGCCGGTGGCGTGCTCGGCGCAGACCCCGTGCACCGGGGTCGGCCAGACGTGCGTGAACGGTTTCTGTCAGCCGCCCTGCACCGCCGGCCAGACGTGCGTGAACGGCTCCTGCCAGGTGGCGGCGCCGAGCGGCATCGGCGTGTGCCTGCGCTTCGTCGGGGGCGTGCTCGTGCCGAACGAAGGCTGTTCCGCCGGGAACATCGGCACCGCGTGCGGCCAGTATGCGGCGTCGTACACCGATGCGCTCGGTTACACGTGTCAGGCGGTCAACTACACCGACGCGAACGGCAAGAGCCAGGTCGCGTATCCGTGCGTGCCGCCCACGGTCAGCGGGCTCGGTGCATGCGACAACTCGGGGACGACGGCGTTCTACAAGAGCACCGGCGGCCTGTTCAACGCGACGTGGATCGAGGCCGGCCTCCAGGCGGGCGGCGGCACCACGCCCTACTACGAGACGTTCAAGGCGGCGTGCCCCGCCGGCTACACGTGGCAGTACGACGACGTGTCGGGCGGACGCGCCTGCAACCTGCCCGGCACGCCCGACAGCGGCTTCACGATCGAGTTCTGCGCGGCGGAGGCCAACGGCAGCGACGCGCCGACGCTCGCGGCCTCCGTGCTGCCCGGTGCGCGCTCGGTGGCGGTGGGCTCGGTCGCGAGCGCGTTCGCGACGATCGTCAACAACGGCGCCTCCAGCGCCACGGGCTGTACCATCGCGCCGACCTCGCCAGTGCCGGGCGCCGCGTTCTCGTTCCAGGCCACCGATGAGTCGACCAACGCCCCGATCGGGCCGACCAACACACCCGTCGACATCGCGCCCTCGAGCCGCCGGACGTTCGTGATCACGTTCACGCCGACGGCCGTCGTGCCGCCGACGGACGTCTTCCTCGCGTTCCGGTGCTCGAACGCGGCGGCCGCGCCGATCATCCGCGGCGTCAACACCCTGCGCCTGGCGGCGACGGCCACTCCCGTGCCCGACATCGTGGCGCTCGTCGCCACCGTCGAGAACGACGGGATCGTGCACGTGCCCGGCGTCGGGGGCACCGGCGTGTTCGCCGTGGCGACGGCCAACGTGGGCGCCAGCGGCGAGGTCGTCGTCTCGGCGGACACGGGCGACGCCGCGCTGCCGGTCACCGTCACCATGTGCCAGACCAACCCCGCCGACGGCACGTGCTCTGGCGCGATGTCGTCGACCGTGACCACGCAGATCGGCAGCGGCGAGACGCCGGCGTTCGGCGCGTTCGTGACGGCGAGCGGGCCGGTGCCGCTCGACCACACGGCGTCGCGCGTGTTCATCCGCTTCACGCACCAGTCCACGCTCAGGGGTCTGACCAGCGTGAGCGTGGAGACGCAGTAGCCGCGTGAGGACCGCGGCCGCGCGCGCGGCCCGACCGGCCTCGCGCGCGGCTCGACGATCGGCATGCAGGTGAGCTACCCGGGCTCCGCCGCCACCGCGGTCGTCGCGGACGCGCACGTGCAGCAACGATCCGAGGAGTTGCTGTCCAGCACCGTGCAGTCACCACCGCGGACTCCCGCCAGCTCGTCGCGATGGGCCACGTGACGTATCGCCTCCTCGAGCCCTGGCCCTAGCCGGGCGACGACAAGGGCCATCTGCGCCCCGTCTCGCCCGCCCCGGCGCGCTCCCCGATCCCTCGCGGGCCGCCGCCGGGCCGGCGCTGCGCGTTCACTCGGCGGGGCTGCGGCCCGGGCGTGATCCGGCTATCATGGCCGGAGGCCCGGTCCTCTCCGCCCCAGGCGCGGCGGCGAGGCCGCGCTCAATCCTGACCGTGCAGGGAGGATCCCGTGTCCGACTCGACTGCCAAGCTGCCCGCCGTGGACCCGCTTCCGCTCACCGGCCTGCGCGTGCTCGACCTGACCCTCGCGCGCGCGGGGCCCACGTGCGTGCGCCATCTCGCAGACTGGGGCGCGGACATCATCCGGGTCGAGCCCCCCGGGAGCAACGAGGGCTTCGGCGGCTCGCGCGACGGCTTCGACTTCGTGAACCTGCATCGCAACAAGCGGTGTATCGCGATCGACCTCAAGGACGCGGACGCGCACGCGGCGTTCCTCGAGCTCGTGAAGACGGCCGACGTGCTGGTCGAGAACATGCGCGTGCAGGTGAAGCATCGGCTGAAGATCGCCTACGAGCACCTGCAGCCGATCAACCCGCGCCTCGTCTACGCGTCGATCTCCGGATTCGGCCAGACCGGGCCGTACTCGAAGCGCGGCGGCGTCGATCAGATCGCGCAGGGCCTGGGTGGCCTCATGACGATCACCGGCGAGCCGGGCCGCGGGCCGATGCGCGTCGGCATCCCGATCGACGACCTCACCGCGGGCAACCTGCTCGCCCTCGGCGTGATGCTCGCGCTGTACGAGCGGAAGACCACCGGCGTCGGCCGGTTCGTGCACACGAGCCTGCTCGAGGCGCAGCTGTTCATGCTCGACTTCCAGGCGAGCCGGTACCTGATGGACGGGGAGGTCGCGGGACAGGCGGGCAACGACCACCCCGTCAACATCCCGATGGGCGTGTTCCCGACCTCGGACAAGCCGATCAACATCGCCGCGTCGTCGCCGAAGCTGTGGGAGGTCTTCTGCCGCGCCGCCGAGAAGCCCGAGTGGCTCGACGTGCCCGAGTGGAAGACGCCGCAGGGCCGCAGCAAGGACCGCGCGCGCGTCAACGCGGCCGTGTCCGAGGTGACGAAGACGAAGCCGTCGGTCTACTGGATCGACAAATTGGAGGAGGTCGGCATCCCGTGCGGGCCCATCAACACCATCGCCGAGGTCTTCGCCGATCCGCAGGTGAAGCACCTCGGGATGGCGATGCCGATCCAGCATCGGCGCCGCGGCGCGACGCACATCGTCGGCACGCCGATCAACATCGAGTCCCACGACACCGGCGTGCGCCGCGACGTGCCCGATCTCGGCGAGCACTCGTCTGAGATCCTCGCCGAGGCCGGCCTCACCGCGGAGCACATCGCGACCCTGAAGGCAAAGGGAGCTGTCGGAGGCTCCTAGCCGGCGAGGCGGGTCCTCATGATGAAGGCGACTCCAGCTGGTCCGCGGCGGACGCTCGGATGATCCGGCGCAGCGTCGCGCCTCGCCGAGGGTGGGAGACGAGAGCGACATCGAGGGACGCGTCTCGCCCCGGCGGCCCGCCCGTTCGCGCGCTGCTCGCGGCGCTCGCGTTGGCCGTCGCCTGGCTCGCGCTGGCCTTCGCTCCGGCGCCCTCCGACGCCTACACGATCGAGCCTGGCCACCCGCGGCTGTACTTCACGGGGGCCGATCTCGGCGCGCTCCGCACCCGCACGACGACGACCCACGCGGCGCAGTGGCTGAAGCTCACCCAGTGGCCGCAACCCGACGCCCTGTTGCAGGGAACCTACTCCGGCCGGGACATCACGCGCACCCACCGGTACATCGAGCGCAACGCCTTCATGTACCTGATGCTCGCCCAGAGCGACCCGACCGGGGCCGCCGCGCGCGCCCAGATCGCGCGCGCCTGGCTGATGGAGCTGGCGACCTTCGACTCCGGCGGCGATCCGAACGAAGCGTTCGAGTACATCTGGGCGCTGGCCATCGGATACGACTGGCTCTTCACCTGGCCGGGCTTCTCGGACGCGGACAAGCAGATCGTGCGGGCGGCCCTCGCGGTGCGCGCGGCCAAGCAGGTGAACGAGACCGGACTCAACGGCTTCCCCGACTTCCCGACCGGCCCCGCGACCAGCAAGAGCATCTACGACAACATGTCCACCGAGAACAACATGGCGAGCGGGCTCGCCGGCCTCGCCCTGTGGGAGCAGGGCGATCCCCACGGCACCAACGCGGATACGCAGCACCTCCTGGACGCCACCTACTACCGCTTTCGCGAGATGTACGCGGCGACGCGCGCGCATGCCCCCGACGGCGGCTGGTGGGAAGGCCAGGGATACTACGGGGCGCGCCTGCAGGGGGAGGTCTACTTCGCCTGGGCGTGGCTCGTGGCCACCGGCGAGGACCTCTTCGCCGGCAACGAGCATCTTCGAAACGCGGTCTACTACTGGATCTACGGGCTCCGGCCCGACGGCGTGTCCTCGCGCGAGGGCGACCAGACCTGCCTGCCGGCGGGGTGCTCTCGCAACCGCCACGTCGCATCGATCCTCGCCGCGTACCATGGCGACCCGCACGTGCAGTGGTACGCCCAGTTCCGGGGAGCGCTCGTCGGAGAGGGCTGGGAGGAGGTCGCGCTCTACGACGCCGGCGTCTCGGCCGCGCCCCCCGACACGCTTCCACTTCACCGCAACTTCCAGTTCGGACACGTCGTCATCCGGACCGGCTGGGACATCGGCCCGGGATCCGACGACACGTACTTCACCTTCGACATCCACGACTGGATCAGCGGGCACACGCACGTGGACTCGGCGAGCTTCACCCTGTTCCGGCGGGGCGCGCTCGCCATCGACAGCGGCCGTTACCGGGGCAACAACGCGAGCGCCATCGCCCACGAGCGCAACTACGCGACCCGAACGATCGCGCACAACACGATCACGGTGTACCGCCCCGGCGAGAACTTCGGTGGCTTCGCCAACGACGGCGGCCAGCGGTTCCTCTTCCAGGAGCCACCCGACAGCGAGCCCCGCTTCGTGGCCGATCTCGCGCCCGGGACCAAGTACGACACGGGGACGCTGGAGGCCTTCGAGGCGACGGCCGATCACTACTACCTGAAGGGAAACGCCACCGACGCGTATCACTCGACGGGCTTCCTGGCGCCGAGCGACGGAGCGGCGGCGAAGATCTCGCACTTCACGCGGGAGATCGCGTTCTTCGACGACGAGCCGGATCCGCTCGTCGTCGTCTTCGACCGCGTGACCTCGCTCCAGGCGGCCTGGCCGAAGCGCTGGCTGCTGCACGCCATCGACGAGCCCGCGGTGAGCGGCCCGGTGATATCGACCCAGGTGCCCGGCCACATCCTGACGCACGACGGCGACCTCGTCACCATCGATCGCGCGGGGGGACGACTGTACTCGCGCACGCTCCTGCCGGCGGCTGCGACGATCCGCAAGGTCGGTGGGACCGGCTTCGAGTTCTGGGTGGACGATCCCGAGGCCAACTACCCGCTGTCGGTCTTCGACGTCGAGGCCGGGGCCTGGCGTGCCGAGGTTCAACCGGCAGCGCCGGCCACGGCCGACACGTTCCTGCACGTCCTCTCGGTGACGACCGACGGGACCACCGCGATGGTGCCGGCGCGGCTGATCGACGGCGGGACAGCCTGGGGCGCCGAAGCCGGCGACCGCGTGGTCATGTTCGCCAAGACCTCGTCCCCCGTTCAGAACCTCACTTACACGGTGGAATCGGCGAACCCTCCGGTGCGACACCTGCTCACCGGCATGCTGCCGGGCCAGTACGCGGTGACCGCCGGCGGCGTGCCCGTGTCCGGCAGCCCGCTCACCACCTCGAGCCACCGCACGCTGAGCTTCTCCACGGCCGGCGCCGTCACCGTCAACGTGACGTGGCTCGCCGGACGAGCGGACCTGGTCGTCACGGACCAGGGCAGCGTACCCGGGGGCATCAATCCGGGGTTGAGCTTCGCCGTCTCCGACACGGTGACGAACCATGGCTCGGCGAGCGCGGGCGCATCCTCGACCCGCTACTTCTTGTCGATCGACACCGTGCTCGGGCCGGGAGACGTCCCGATGTCAGGCGCGCGATCCGTGGCCGCCCTGGCTGCCGGCGCGACGTCGTCCGGCAGCGCGACCGTCACCGTGCCCGCCGATGTCCCCCACGGAACGTACTTCGTGCTCGCCTGCGCCGACGGCGCCGACGCGGTTCTCGAGAACAACGAGGCCAACAACTGCCACGCGTCATCCGGGGTCGTGATGGTGGGCGTCGCCGACCTCGTCATCACCGATGTCAGCGACCCACCCCCGAGCATCCGTGCCGGTCTCTCCTTCCAGGCCACCGCGACGGCGGGGAACGTCGGCACCGTTCTATCGGGGGCCTCGACCATCCGGTTCTATCTGTCCCTGGACAGCGTGCGGGATGGAGCCGACGTGCTCATGAGCGGAAGCCGCTCGGTGCCTACGCTGATTCCGGGAGCGCAGGCCGGCGGCTCGACGAACGTGACCGTGCCCGCTGCGACGCCACCCGGCTTCTATCGCCTGCTGGCGTGCGCGGACTGGGGTGGCGTCGTCGTCGAGGGCAACGAGGCCGACAACTGCCTGGCGTCGGCAGCGACGGTGGACGTGCGAGTGCCCGACCTCGTCGTGACGGCCGTCTCCACGACGTCCTCGGGTGTCGCGCCGGGATCCAGCCTGAGCGTGTCCGATACGACCGCCAACCAGGGCCCAGTCGACTCGGCGGCGTCGAAGACGCGGTACTACCTCTCGGTTGACGGACAGATCGGCGCTGGCGACAAGCTCTTGACCGGCAGCCGGTCGATTCCCCTGCTCGCAGCGGGAACGTCTTCCACCGGCAGCGTCTCGGTCACCGTGCCGGCCGCCACGCCCCTCGGCTCGTATCAACTGCTGGCGTGCGCCGACGACCTGCACGTTGTCGGCGAGGTCAGCGAGACGAACAACTGCCGCGCCGCCAGCACCGCGGTGACCGTGGGCGTCCCGGACCTCGTGGTCGACGCGGTGGGCAATCCGCCGGCGACGGTGCGACGAGGGAAGAAGCTCGCGGTGAGCGACACCACGCGCAACCAGGGCACCGCGGCGATGCCGAGGACCACGCGGACGCGCTACTACCTGTCCACGAACCCGACGTGGAGCACGGGCGACAAGCTCCTCACCGGATACCGCCAGGTGCCCGCGCTCGGGCCCGGCGCCAACTCGCCCGGCGGCGTGAACGTCACCGTGCCGACCAGCACCGCGCTCGGCCTCTACTACGTCCTCGCGTGCGCGGACGACACCAAGCTGGTGGCGGAGGCGAGCGAGACGAACAATTGCGAGGCGTCAACGTCGCGCGTCGACGTGCAGCCGTGACCGGCAGTTCGCTGCGTCCAGAAGCTCAGGCGACGAGACTCCGCGTCCTCGCCAGCGTCCAGCCGATCCAGGCAATTCCGGCCCTATAGATCAGCGACACGACGGCGCTCAGATGCTGCACGAGGTCGGGAAGCAGCGGCCAGAGGCCGACCAGGAGCGCGCCCACCACGACGGCGGACAGCGCCAGGGCGGGATACGCCTTGATTCTCAGGAGGCCCGCGCCGAGCAGGGCGTAGCCGATCGCAAGGAGGATCGGGCCGAGGTAGAAGACGGTCCTGACGATCGGATCGATCGGGTCCGAGCCGGGACCGAATCCGTGTGAGCGGAGGAAGCTCGTGTCCCACGCCGCCACGAGCGGATAGATGAAGGCCGACCAGTAGAGCTTGCCGAGATAGAGCACGAGGCTCAATCCTCTACGTGTGGGCGCGCGTCGCCGGACCGATCAGTCTGGACACCGTCATCGGACGCCGCGGCGGCGCCGAGCGCGTCGAGCTCGGCAGAGCCTGACCGCACGCTGCCGACCGGCCCTGTGTTACGGTGTGTCACAGGAGGTGGCCATGGCGACGCCGACCAAGACCATCCGCTTGCGCCCACGGCTGCGTGCCGAGATCGAGCAAATCGCCCGCCGTACGCGGCGATCGTTCTCCGAAGTCGCACAGGCTCTGCTCGAGGAGGCGGTCCGCACGCGGGAGTGTCCGGGAATCTACTTCGCCGATGAACCTGCTGGTCGGGTGGCCAAGGTGGCGGGGACAGGCCTCGGGGTATGGGAGGTGATCCGGAGCTCCAAGGCCGCCAAGGGCAACGCGAAGAAGCTCGGGCGGTGGCTGCCGCATCTCTCGACCGCTCAGCTCAAAGCGGCGACAGTCTACTACTCGAGGTTTCCCCAGGAGATCGATGCCGAGATCGCCGATGACGCCGCGGCCCACGCGGACGGCCGGACGGCGCAGGAGGCACTCGCCCGTCGCGCGTGAGGTTCTACCTCGATGAGGACCTCGCGCCGATCATCGCTGCGGCCTTGAGAAGACGGGGCGTCGACGCCGTGAGCGCCCACGAGCTGGGTCAGACCGGCCTCAGCGACGCGGAGCAACTCGGTTTCGCTGCCGGCCAGAAGCGGTGCCTGGTCAGCGCCAACGCGCGGGACTTTCGTCGGCTGGGTCGCGACGCCATCGAGCAAAGACGTCCCCACGCGGGAATCGTGCTCTGCCCACCGCGCGTGCACGGCCTTGACGTCGGGGCCGCCGTGAACGCCCTGCTGGAGATCGCGAGGCGATATCCGTCGGGCCTCGACGAGTACGACGTGCTCTACCTGTAGAAGGGCGCGGCTCTGCCGGTGTCCCGCGCGGTGGATCAGTCGGCAGTGGGGGAACAGCCGCGTCGGGGGCCGGGTGCCATCCAGGACGGGGACGATGCGCTGCCCAAACGCTCGGATCGCGCGCAAGCGCAGAAGCAGGTGGTCAAGGATGAAATGGGCGATTTCGTGCGCGAGACTGAACCTGCGTTCCGCCTCTTCGTCGCCCGCGTCGAGAAACACGATGCCCTGACCTGCCCGCGCCACCAGGCACCCGTGGAGGGCACGGTCCACTTCGCTCACGCCGTGGTGGACGCCACGTTGACGGAGCCACTGCCGAATCGCGTGCGAGTCCCGCCGGCACACGCCGCCAGTTTGGCCGCGGCCGTGTCGTCAGCGGCCGACCAGGTAGCCGAAGCGGCGGACGAAATCCTCGCCGCTCAGGTTGCCGGCGCGCGCCAGGGCGTCGACCGAGTCCGCGTGGTCGAAGTCCTCGGGCTTGAGGCGAATCATGTACGCCGAGAGGGTCCGGTATGCCTCCGAGCTGGTATCGACGTAGCGGAGCCGGACCTTGCCGGTCCGTGGGTCCAGGAGCTCCTCGAACGCCACGGGCACGAGCGTGCCGCCCTGGATGGTCGCCATCGCGCCGCTGCCGCCGTCGAGCAGGAAGCGCGTGGCCCAGTAGCCGAGACTCCGCGCGTACTGGATGTCGAACCCGCCCGGTGGCGCGCACCTGAGCTCGTACCCTAGATCTTTCGCCGCGATCGCGACGTCGATGCCGCGCGCCGTGAGGCTCGCTGTCACGTGCTCCTTGAGCCGCCGCGCCAGCTCCAGGTCGGACAAGCGCACGTTGCCGTACGTGTCATACGCGACGGGACCGACGGTGGCCGGGTCGAGCTTCTCCAGAATGCCCTCGGCCAGGAGCGCCACCCCGTGGTGACGGCCGTGGACGCGCCGCTTGATGATCGCGCCCTCGAGGATGTCGGAGAGCTGCTGGAGCGGGACGTGGTCGCCCGAGAACTCCTCGCCGATCACCATCAGGGTGGCCCCGGCGGCGCCGCCGATTCCCGCGGTCAGGTGGCCGGCGTGGCGCCCCATCACGGTGACGAAGAACCACTTCTCGGTCGTGGCCGCGTCCTGCATCAGGTTCTTGACCAGATCCTTGCCGAGGTCGACGGCGGTGACGAATCCGAACGTGGGAATGTCCGCCGGGAGCGGCAGATCGTTGTCGATGGTCTTGGGGACGTGCACCACGGCGAGGCCGCCACCGAACTGCGCGGCCACGCGCGAGCTGGCCAGGGCGGTGTCGTTGCCGCCGATGGTGACCAGGTACGAGACGTCCAGCTCGCGGAGGCTCTGGGCGACCCGCCGCAAGCTCTCGGGCGACTTGGTCGGGTTGGCGCGAGAGGTGCGAATGATCGAACCGCCGTCGAAGTGGATGCGGGAGACCTCGGAGATGTTGAGCTCCTGCACGTGGCCGACGTCGCCCGCCATCAGCCACTTGAATCCGTCGAGGCAGCCCAGCACGCGCAGCCCCTGGTTGCGCGCCTCGATTGCGGCGGCGCAGATGACCGCGTTGATGCCGGGAGAAGGACCGCCGCCGACGAGGATCGCCAGGGTCTTCATGGCAACGCTCTGCTTCGCCGGTTTGGTCTGCGCGTCGCCTACGCCGCGCGCTCGAGCTCGGCCGTGTAGCGGCCCTGGCGCGCGGCGCTGTTCATCCGCGCCCGGTGATAGAACGCGCGCTGGCCGGCGGCGAGCTTGTCCGGGTCGCCCTTCCACGCCTTCTGCGCCGGCGCCTGGAGCGCGCGCCCATACGAGAAGCTGAGCTGCCACGGGTGGGGACCAGGCATCGCGTTCAGCGCGTTCAGGTGCGCGGTGGCCAGCTCGTCGCTCTGACCGCCGGAGAGGAACACGATTCCCGGCACCGCGGCTGGAACAGCCCGCCGCAGACAGCGCATCGTCGCCGCGGCCACCTCCTCGACGCCGGCCTGGCGAGGACAGCTCTGGCCGGACAGCACCATGTTGGGCTTGAGCAGCATGCCCTCGAGCAGCACGCGCTGCGCGAGGAGCGCGTCGAAGGTCGCGTGCAGCGTCGCCTCCGTCACCTCGAGACAGCGCTCGATGGTGTGGTCGCCATCCATCAGCACCTCGGGCTCCACGATCGGCATCAGACCCGCCTCCTGGCAAAGCGCGGCGTAGCGCGCCAGGGCGTGGGCATTCACGTCGATGCCGTACGCGGTCGGGAGCCCCGGGCCAATCGTGACGACGGCGCGCCACTTGGCAAAGCGAGCGCCCAGCGACTTGTATTCAGCCAAACGCTCCCGCAACCCGTCGAGGCCTTCGGTCACTTGCTCGCCAGGAGCGCCGGCCAGCGCCTTCGACCCCTTGTCCACCTTGATGCCGGGGACGATGCCCTGGCGGCTCAGCACCTCGGCCAGCGACGCGCCGTCGTCGGCCTTCTGGCGGATGGTCTCGTCGAAGAGGATCACGCCGCTGATGAACTCGGCGATCCCCTTGGTGGTGAACAGCATCTGGCGGTAGAGGCGACGGTTCTCCTCGGTGTTCCCGACTCCCACCGCTTCGAAGCGTTTGGCGATCGTGGAGTGGCTCTCGTCGGCGGCGAGGATTCCCTTGCCGGGGGCGACGAGGGCGTGGGCAGTCGCTGCGAGGTCATCGTTGCTCATTTCGGCCTCCTTGATCGGAGCAATGGCTTCATCTTGTCACGGCATCCGTCGAGATCAAGGGGGGTGGCGATGCGGCGAAGACGCTCCGGGTGCTCCTCGTTGCCGGCGACCGGGTGGTGTCGTCCCAGAGGAGTTCGCCCGAGTTCGCCAGACGTCGGCCACGGCTGAGGTGAGGGCGCGGCCGGTCTCGGAAGGCCGATCGCCGTCGCCGGCGGCTGGACCATCACGAGGCCGATCACCGACGTGCGGCACACGCAACGCTGGGCGCGCTGACGGACCCGATCTGCGCCGGATCCGTGGCTATCCGCTCCCGATTCTGAGCGTCACGCCCGCGCGCTCCTCCTGGAGCGTCGACGCCTTCGTGCGGTCGAGCCCGCCCCACCCGCGATTCATCGCCTCGAGCAGCTCCATCTCACAGAGGTCGAGCAGGCGCGTCGGTACGCCGTGCGCGGTCGCGAGGTCACCGGCCAGCCGAAAGTCCTTGTACGCGAGCGCGAGGGCAAACCGCGCGGCGAAGTCTCCGCGGAAGAGCGTGGCGGGCATCCGCTTCATGAACGTCATGTTCTGGCTCACGATGCATCCCTCGCGGAACGCTTCGACAAGGCGTGCCACGGAGACGCCGGCCTTCGCGCCGAGCGTGAGGCACTCCGCAAGCAGCAGGTCGATGCTCATCGCGAGTGCGTTGTGGACGATCTTCGTGATCGAGCCGGCGCCGAGCGCGCCGACCCAGACGACGCTCTTCGAGAACGTGTCGAGCACCCGCGTCACGCGCCGGAGGACGTCCGCGTCGCCACCGACGAACAGCGTGAGCTGTCCTTCGAGCGCGCCTTCGCGCCCGCCGTCGAGGGGCGCGTCGAGCAGGTGCGCGCCCCTGGCCGCCAGCGCGGTGCCGACCTCGCGCACGACCCCGGGCGCGTTGGTGGTGTGATCGATCACCACGGTTCCCGGCCGCGCGCCTTCGAGCACGCCGCGGGCGCCCAGCATGACCGCCCGCATCTCGGGAGGGCCGGGCACGCAGACGCAGACGACGTCGCATCGCGCGGCCACGTCGCTTGGTGAATCGGCCCAGGCCGCGCCGCGCTCGAGCAGCGCCGTCGCGGCCTCCTTGCGGAGATCGTGCGCCACGAGGGAGAACCCCCCGTCGAGTACGAAGCCCGCCATGGGCGCTCCCATGTTTCCGAGTCCGATGAACCCGACTCGAGGCGCCGAGCGCTGGCTGCCAGCGGGCCGCCTCGCGGAGGCGCCGCCTGCAGAGCTCGGCCGTCGGCCGTCGGCGGCCCGCGGCTGCGCAGCTGTTCGACGGCGGTGGTCAGAGCGCTTTCGCATTCGCGTCCTCCTGGTCCGATCCGCTCAATCCGCACCCGGCTTTTCTGGCAACAACCCCTCCGGGCGCCGGATCATCAACACGACCAGCACGAGGCCGACGAGCATCTGCTGCACGGCCGCCAGGCGCACGCCCGTCAGGAACGGGATCACGTCCTTCAAGAACCGGCTGCCCTCCAGCAGGCCGAGCAGCGCCACCGATCCGAGCAGCGCGCCGCGGTTGTTGCCGCTGCCGCCGAGGATCAGCGCGAGCCAGACGAAGAGGCTCTCCTGCGGCAGGAACATGTTCGGCTCGATGTAGGCGAGGTAGTGCGCGAAGAGGATGCCGGCGAGCCCCGCGACGCCGGCGCCGAGCGCGAATGCCTGCACCTTGAACCGGAACACCGGCTTGCCGGCGACGGCAGCGACGACCTCGTCTTCCCGGATTGCGCGGAGCACGCGCCCGAACGGCGATCGGCGGACGCGCTCGAGGGCGAGGTACACGAGCGCGACCGAGACCAGCACCAGGGCCAGGTAGAAGAGATCGTAGTGGCCGGCAAAGCGCGCGTGCAGCGGGCGCGGGATTCCCGTCACGCCGTTCGCGCCGCGCGTGAGCCAGGTCTCGTTCAGCAGGAACAGGCGCAGGACCTCGCCAAAGCCCAGCGTGACGATGGCGAGGTAGTCCTCGCGCAGGCGCAGCGCGACCATCGCGAGCGCGGCGCCGGCGCCGGAGGCGAGGACGATCGCCGCAGGCCACGCGGCGGCGAGCGGCACGCCGCTGACCGCGAGCAGGGCGGCCGTGTAAGCGCCGACGCCGAAGAACGCGACGGCGCCGAGGTTCACGAGGCCCGTCAGACCCCATTGCACGTTCAGGCCCAGCGTCACCAGGGCGCGGATCCCGACGAGGGTGGCGATCGCGACGAGGTAGGCGGTCATCCGCGCGTCACGATCGCATCAGGTTCGGCCACCCGCCAGGCCGGTCGGTCGCACGAGGAGCACGACGAGGAGGTCCGTGAGGAATCTGGCGCATCAGGTTCGGCCACCCGCCAGGCCAGTCGGTCGCACGAGAAGCACCATGAGGATGATCACGAAGCCGATCGCCGTCTTGTACGTCGGCGGCACCACCAGCGTCCCCACCTCCTCCACGATGCCGACGATCACCGCCCCGCCGAGCGCGCCCGGCGCCGATCCGATCCCGCCCAGGATGGCCGCGGCGAAGACCGAGATGATGAGACCGCCGCCCATCAGCGGATCGATGCTCGCGTCGAGCCCGAGGAACACGCCGGCCCCGCCCGCGAGCGCGCCGCCGCCCAGGGTCGCCACCGCGATCACGCGCTCGGTCGGGATGCCCTTGACGGCCGCGAGACTCGCGTTGTCGGCCGTCGCGCGCATGGCGATGCCGAGCCGGGTTCGCCGCAGGAAGGTCTGGGCCAACATCATCAGCACCACCGCCACGCCGAGGATCAGGAGCTGATCGCGCCCGATCCGGAGCCCCGCGACCTCCATGGCGCGCGTCACCGGCACGTCGTAGCTCCGGAAGTCATTGCTCCAGATGAAGCGCACGACGTTCTCCAGCACGAACGCGACGCCGATCGAGGCGATCGCCAGTGAGAACGGGCGCCGATCGCGCATCGGCCGGAACGCGATGCGGTCGACGGCCAGCGCGACGGCCGCCGTCCCCACGAGCGCCCCGAGCCAGCTCCAGCCGATCGGGACGCGCAGGCCCTGGTTCAGCACGAAGGCGACGTAGGCGCCCACCGTGAGATACGTGCTGACCGCGAAGTTCGGAAACCGCAGGAGCTGCCAGAGCAGCGAGAACGCGACGGCGGGCAGCGCGAGGATGCCGCCCGTCACGACGCCGTTCCAGACGTACTGCGCGATGGGCGGCATCCGCCGCACGCGCGTCAGGGATTGATGTTCATCACGAGCTCGGACTTGCCCTTCCGCACCTGCTGGACGCTGAAGGGCGCCGACAGGATGTCGCCGATCTGATCGAAGTCGCACGCGCCCGACGCGCCCTCGTAGTTGATCTTCTTCCCCTCGTGCAGGAGCTTCGCGCCGTCGGCGTACGAGTACACGGCCGTGCCGGGCGGGTTCGAGACCGCGCGCAGGTTGTCCTTGATCGCCGTCCCCGAGACCTCGCCCTTCGCGGCGGCGAGGGCCAGCGCGACGAGCGACATCTGGTCCCACGCCTGTGGCGCGTAGGGGCTCTGATCGCCGCGCGGGACCGCGGCGGAAAATTCCTTGTAGGCTGGCGAGTCGAACAGCGGCGCCCGATCCATGTTCCAGATGCCCTCGGCGACGTCCGGCCCGACGCCCTCGATGAACTTCGCGTTGATCGCGAAGCTCGGCCCGAGGATCGCGCCCTTGTACCCGGCCTTATAGATGTCCTTCGCCATCACGACCGAGTCCGGCGTGTAGCCCCCCAGCATGATCAGGTCCGGGTTCGTCGCGAGCACGCGCGTGACCTCGCTGCGATACGAGGGCTTCTTGTCCTCGTAGACCAGGCTGTCGGTGATCGTGACGCCGGCGCCTTTCACCACCCCGGTGAACGAGTCGCCGAAGGACACGGCGTAGGGCGTCTGGAGCGCGAGGTAGGCGACGCGCTTCCACTCCTTCTTCGAGGTGACGAACTTGGCGTACATGCGCCCTTGCAGATTCGTGTTCGGCTGCGTGCGGGCCACGTAGCCCTTGTGATCGCCCTGCGTGACGGCATCGGCGCCGGAGACGCCGATCAAGAACACCTTGGCCTCGACGCAGAGCGGCTTCACCGCGAGCGTCACGGCGGATGCCCACGTGGAGACGATCGCCACGACCTTGTTGACGTCGATCAACTTGCGCGCCGCCCGTACCCCCGCCTCGGCATTGGTCTGGTCGTCCTCGTGGTAGAGCTGCACGGGCCGGCCGTGAATGCCGCCGGCCTTGTTGATGCGCTCCACGACGGCCACGACTGCCTTCTGCATGTCGGGGCCGTAGGAGCCGCCGGCTCCGGTGAGCGGGCACAGAGTCCCGATGGGGATCGGCTCCTTCGACTGCGCCGAGAGGATCGCCGGCGCGCCCAGCACGAGCCCCGCCGCCGTCGATGTCTTCAGGAGTTGTCGTCGCGTGATCGTCGTCATGTCGCACTCTCCCAGGTGATGTCGGTCGCCGAAGATGTCAGCCGTCGCCGAGGATGTCAGCCGCCGAGATACAGTCGTCGGATTTCCGGATCGTCGCGGAGCACGGCGCCGGGCCCCTCGGCGCCCACCTGTCCCATCGCGAGCACGTACGCGCGCCGGCACAGCGCGAGCGACTCGCGGGCGTTCTGCTCCACGAGCAGGATACCGATCCCGCGCGCGTTGATGTCGCGCACGCGGTCGAACACGACACGCTGGAGCGCCGGCGCGAGCCCCGCCGACGGTTCATCGAGGAGCAGCAGTCGAGGCTCGACCATGAGCGCCATCGCCATCGCGAGCATCTGCCGTTCACCGCCCGACAGCGTGCCGGCCCGCGCGCGCCGGCGCGCGGTGAGGATCGGGAACAGCTCGACGACCGCGCGGGCCCGCTCCGGCTGGGCGTCCGGAGCCATCCAGGCGCCGATCGTGAGGTTCTCCCACACGGTGAGCGACGCGAACACGTTCGCCTCCTGCGGCACATAGGCGAGCCCGCTCGAGACGATGCGCCGCGGGCTCGCGCCGGTGATGTCGGCGCCCGCCAGCCCGATGCGGCCTGACCGAGGCCGCAGGAGCCCGGCCAGCGTCTTCAATAGCGTCGACTTCCCCGCTCCGTTCGGGCCGATGACGGCGACCAGCTCGCCTTCGTCGACGTGGAGTGAGAGCCCGCGCAAGACGTCGTTGTCGGCGTAGCCGGCCGTGAGATCCCGCACGTCGAGCAGCGCCGTCACCGCGACGTCCCGAGGTAGGCTTCCAGCACGCGCGGGTCGTGCCGGACACGGGCGAATGGGCCCTCGGTGAGCCTCGCGCCCTGCGCCATCACGACGACCGGATCGCAGAGCTCGGTGACGAGATCCATGTCGTGCTCGATCAGGAGGAACGTGCGTCCGTCCGCCTGCAGGGCCCGGATCGCCTCGATCAGGGAACGCATCAGCGTGGGGTTGACGCCGGCCCCGGGTTCGTCGAGCAGGATGATGCGTGGGTCGCTCATCAGCACACGCGCGAGCTCGAGCAGCTTCTTCTGGCCCCCGGAGAGCGTCTCCGCCCGCGCGCCCGCGAGGTGTCCGAGATCGACGGACGCGAGCATCGCGTGCGCCCGCTCCCGCAGGCGTCCCTCGTCAGCGCGGATGCGCCCCGGCGTCGCGAACACGCGCGCGAGCGTCTCGCCGCGCTGCCGGTGGCCGTAGACGAGGAGGTTCTCCAGCACGGTCATCCGCGCGAGCGGCCTCGGGATCTGGAACGTGCGTCCGACGCCGCGGCGGGCGATGGCGTGCGCGGACAATCCGTCGAGCCGATCGGCCCCGAGCCGGATCTGGCCGCTGTCGGCCGGGGTCAGCCCACTGATCACGTTGAACAGCGTCGTCTTGCCCGCGCCGTTCGGTCCGATGAGACCGGTGATCGACCCCGGCGCAACGGACAGCGTGCAGCCGGCCAGCGCCGCGACGCCGCCGAAGCGCTTGCTGATGCCGGTGACGCTCAGAAGTTCTGGCCCGATTGGTGTCCCCCGTGTCGAATCGCCGCCAATCATATGTCAGCGCCTCGGGCCCTCGCAAACGCGACGCGCGCGGAAACCCGCTGCCGCGCGCCATCCGGGACCGCCCGCCTGCTCGTATCACTGAACGAACGCTCTCTCGCAAGGAGGCTCGGACAATGACCCACAGAACGCACGGGCGGACATGGCGGCTCGCCATCGGCGTGAGCATGCTCGGCACCGTTCTCGCTGGCGGCCCGGCCATGGGTGCGCCGCCCGCATCCCCCGCTCCCGCAGCGGAGCATCCGTCGGCGGCGCGTTCCGCTCCTGCCACTGGCGGCGCGACGACGCGGGCGGCGCTCGCGGCCATGGCCAGACAGCCGTTGAGCTTCGAGGAGAACCGCGGGCAGACCGACCCCTCGGTGAAATTCGCGTCCCGCGGCGGCGGCTACTCGCTGTTCTTGACGCCGACGATTTCTTCGACGCGTTCCTCTCGGTCCTCAACGCGGACGGCACGGCCCTGGTCTACTCGACCTACCTCGCCGGCAACGGCATCGAGTACGGCGACGGCGTGGCGGTCGACCGCGACGGCCACGCGCTCGTGACGGGCAAGACGTTCTCGACCAACTTCCCGACCCGCAATGCCTTCCAGCCGAGCTACGCCGGCAACGGACAGGACTTCACCAACGGCGCGTCCGGCGACGCGTTCATCGTGAAGATCGATCCGTTCGAGGCGCGGGACGCCTCGCTGATCTACGCGTCCTATCTGGGCGGCGATCGGGTGGATGCCGGCTTCGCCGTCGCGGTGGACGACGCCGGCAACGCCTACGTGACGGGGCGCACCAACACGCGCGACAACCAGACCGTCCCGTTTCCCACGACGCCCGGCGCGCTCCGACGGGTGCCCGATTCGACCTTCGGCCCGTACTACTTCGTGACGAAGGTGGATCCGACCGGCGCGCTCGTCTACTCCACGCTCCTCGGCCAGACGGCCGGCGATTTCGCCGTCACCAACGGCGTGACCTTCCTGCACTCCGTGCGCGGTGGGATCGCCGTCGATCCGGCCGGGAACGCCTGGATCACGGGTGCGGGCGCGCAGGGCTTCCCTCAGGTCCAGCCGCTCCAGCCCACCTTCGGGGGCAGCTTGTACGACGTCTTCGTCGCCCAGCTCGACGCCACCGGGTCGATGCTCCTCTTCTTCAACGCGTCCGGCGGGTGCCGGGTCGCCTCGGGAACCGTCACGTGTACAGTGCCGGGGACGATGGCGCCCGGCGCCACCGCAGAGGTATCGATCGCGGCGAGGCCGACCGCGTCCGGCCAGCTCCGCAACACGGCGAGCGTGACCGCGGCCCAGGCCGATCCGAACCCGGCCAACAACGCCGCGACCGCGGTGACGGAGAACGCGGCGGTCTTCGCCGACCTCGGCGTCACGATGACGGCCTCGTCCATGCCGGGCCGGCACCGGACGCTCTACACGATCACGGTGAAGAATCACGGGCCCAGGGCGGCGCCGGGCGTCGTCGTGTACGAAGCCGGGTTCGCGCCGGGAAACCAGTTCGTGTCGGCGACCACCAGCCGAGGCAAGTGCACGGGCGCTGTCATGGCGACGTGCAACATCGGCAGCCTGGCCAAGGGCGCCACCGCGGTGGTGAAGATCACCCGCGCGCCGACGATCGCGGGCGAGATCAGCCACGTGGTCGCGGTCCGGGGCGCGGTGCACGACCAGAACCAGGCCAACGACAGCGCGCTCGTGGTGACGGTGGCTCCGTAGTCCGCCGATGGGGCGGGGGCGCCAGGCGTCCTGGCGCTCTCGCGCACATCCCGCGGCGACCCCCGTTCGGGGGCGCGGACCCGTTGCGCACGCGTCGCGATCCCTCCCTCCCGGGGTTGTGCGACTCCGCGCAATCCGACATCGTGTTGCCAGACACATGGGCGATTGGCGTCCAGCCATCACGATCGCTCGACGTCGGACGCGATCGTGATCCTGACAGCGTCGCCGGCATGCATCGACTCTGGGCCGGCTGATCTGCTGGGCGCGGCCTCGGGCCACATCGTTGGACGAGAGGCTCCTGGCGCCAGTCGCCCGTGATTCATCTCACGCACAGCACGAGAGGTGAACGATGACCGGTCACGTGCAGACGTACGAGACGTTCCCGCAAGCCCCGGCCAGAGGGTTCGAGATGTGGTGGCTCTGGGCCGAGGTCAACCAGCGGGTGCTGAACGAGATGGTCACCGTCTCGGTCGGCGCGGCGAAGGAAGGCATCCGGCTCTCCGCCGAGATCCAGCTCGCCGCCGTCGAGGCGATCAAGGACGGGCAGACCTTCCTGCTCCGGCGGACGCCGGACCTCCAGGAGGCGTCGAGGGACCCGATGAGCTGGTACCAGCGGAACATGCTCGAGGCGATGGACGGCACACAGCGCGCCTTCAAGCTGGTCGAGGGCGCGAGCCAGGCGGTCACGCGCTCGGCGGAGCGGGTGCGGACGTCGGCCGAGCAGGCGGCGAGAGAGATCCAGTCGAGCTTCGCGCGCTGGAGCGACGAGGTGCGGTCCGCGACCGCGCCGGCGGCCCAGCCGCCGAGGCCGCGCGGACAGAAGGTCGACGCGTGAGCGTGGACCCGGCCAAACCCGCGTGGAGGCGTCTCGATGGAATATCTCTTGGAAGTCCGCTGGAACGATCCGACCGCGAGCACGGTCGCCCGGATCCTGTCGACGCTTCCGGCTGACGTCGAGCACACGACGGGCGACTGGCCGGACGGAACGAGCCGCGCGTTCTGTGTCGTGCGCGCGAACGGGCCTGAGGCCCTCGACGACGTGCTCGATGCGATCGCCGCGTCCGGCGCCGACGCGCGGCTGATCACGGGCCCGCCCCCGGTGGACCGTTCCGGCTGAGCCGGGCCTTCGAGTGCGCGCTACGGTCGCTGGCGCGTGTCCGCCTGGGCCAGTCCCATGGCGCGGTACATCGCAGCCGCCATGTCAGCGTGCTCGGCCGCTCGCTCGCGCTCCCCGATTCGCGCGTAGAGCTGCCCGAGGCCGCGGTGGCAGTGCGCGGCGAGCGGGCGCATGCGCCGCACCTCGGCGACCGCGAGGGCCCGTCGATAGCGGCGTTCGGCGTGCTCGGCGTCGAATCGATCGGGACGCATCGCGACGTCGCCGAGCAGGTGGAACGCGTGCGCGGCCCACGCGGGGTTGCACGGAGAGGATTCGACCGCTCGCTCCCCGTGGCGTGCCGCGTCGTCGACGCGGCCGAGCGCGAGACACGCGCGCCCCAGCGTGAAGTGGCTCCAGCCGAAAAACGCGATGAACCCTCGGGCGCCGAGGTGCTCGATGAGCTGCTCGCCTTCCTGCACTCGGTGGAGCGCCTCGTCCACCTCGCCGAGCTCCGCGAGCACCCAGGCCGAGCTCGCGATCGTGGTGGACAGACCGACGACGATGTTGCCGGTCCGGAGCACGGCAATCCCATGGTCGAGCCGTTCGCGCGCCTTCACCCAGTCGCGGGCGAGCAGATGAAGCGTGCCCGCGCTGCAGTGGGCGAGTCCGATGGTGTACGCGTGCTGCGTCACCTCGGCGAGGCAGATGGCGTCGGCGGCGTGCTCGGCCGCCTCCGCGAATCGGCCCATCTCGGCGAGGCTGATGAGCAGCCACGAGCGATCCAACACCGATGGCGTGACGGCCGACCCGAGCCGGTCGTGGACCAGCTCGGGAGGCAACGCTGCGAGGTTGTCGGCGGCGAGATCGACCACCCGCTCGTGGTCGCCGCGCAGATGGTGCGCTTGCAGGAGGTGGCTGGTCGCGTGGATGCGGAGCCGCAAATCCCCGAGGCGGCTCGCGGTCTCGCGCGCGCGGCCGCCGGCCGCGAGCGCCTGGTCCGATTCGCCGAGTAGCGCATGGGTGGCCGCCAGGAATCCTTGCACGCTTCCGCGTCGCCGGTCGTCGTTCAACTGCTCGGCCAGCGCCTCCGCCTCTCGCAGGCGCTCGAGCATCAGCCGGCCTTCACCGAGATAGATCAGCACTGGCCGCAGATCGACGCGGATCTCGAAGGCCTGTTGCCGTGTCGCGGGAGTCGCGGGCAAGGTCTCGAGGAGGCCGAGGGCGCGCTCGAACCAGACGCGCGCATCTGCGAGTGCCGAGCGGGCGAGCGCACGCTGGCCTGCGAGTCGAAGATAGCGCACGGCCTTCTCGGGCAACTCGCCGCGGTGCGCATGGTGGGCGAGCTGCTCGATCCGGTCGGAGTGCGTCTCCGGGCGAGGGGACTGGCCGCCGCGAGCGGCCAGCGTCGGCTCCACGTCGTCCGCGTCGGCCGCCTCGAGCGCCTCGACCACGGCACGATGCAGGACCCGCCGGCGCGCAGGCAGGAGCCGGCCGTATGCAGCGTCACGGACGCGATCGTGCGTGAAGTCGAGCTGGCTCCCGACGGCCTGCAGCACGTGCTGGCGCACCAGCTCCTCGACTGACTCCGCCACCTCCCGCTCGTCGATCGCCCCCGCGGATCCGAGGAGCGCGAAATCGAACTGGCGCCCGATGACGGCGGCCACCGCCACGAGCTGCTGGCTCCGCGTACTGAGGCGATCGAGCCGGCGAGCGATCAGATCGCGGACACTCGCGGGGAGAGTCACCGCGCCGGGTGGACCATTCGTCTCCTGGCCGCGCTCGAGTGCGCGGACCGCCTCCACGGCGACGAACGGATTGCCCTCGCTCATCGCCCACACCTGCTCCTCCACGTGAGCCGCCGCCGGGGCCGTCTCACCCGTGCGCGTCAGGGCCTGGACGAGCAAGATCGTCTCCGACCGCGAGAGCGGGGAAAGCGCGAGCGCCGTCACACCGGACCCGGCCGACAGGTCCTGCATCGTGCGCCGCGCCATCGACGCCTCCGCGAGGTCCTCGTGGCGGGCGGTGGCGACCAGAAGGACCGGCCATGTGGCGATGCGACGCACCACGTAGGCCAGGAGACGCAGACTCGTCTCGTCGGCCCAGTGCACGTCCTCCAGCACGAGGACCAGCGGTTGTCGGGCCGAGACGCGCTCGATCAGCTCGGTCACGCTTTCGAACAGCGGCAGCGCGCTGTCGCTGGCGGCCGGCAGACCGGCCATGTCCGCCTCCGGAAACAGCCGCGTCAGCTCTGCGCGTCGCGCCGGGTGCACCGTAGCGAGAATGTCCTCGTCCGAGCTGACCGCGCCCGTGCGACACGCGTCGACCCACGGACCGAACGGGAGAATGGAATCGCTCTCGTGGCAGCGGCCGATCAACACGCGGCAGTTCCGGGACAGTGCCTCCGCGGCGAGCGCGCTGATCAGCCTCGTCTTTCCGATGCCCGCCTCGCCGACCACGGTCGCCACGTGGCCGCGCCCGCGCTCGGCGTCCTCCAGTCCCGCTCGCAGGCGCTCGAGCGCGTCCTGCCGCCCGACGAGCGGCGTCTCCGTCGTGGGGAGGTCGGGCGGAGCGGGAACGGCGGCCGATCTGCGAATGCCGCGGGCCGCGCCGGCTTCGGCCGACCTCGGACCCTCGACCGAGCGCCGGAGCAGTTCCTGGTAGAGCTGCTTCGTCTCCGCCTCTGGCTCGGCGCCGAGCTCTCGCTGCAAGGCCCCGACGCATATCTGGTATTGCTTGAGCGCCGCGCTGCGCCGGCCCTGTCGAGCGTAGAGCCGCATGAGCGACCGATGGACCGCCTCCTGCAACGGATCGAGCGCGAGCAGGCGCAGCGCCGTCTGGATCGGGCGCTCGGTGTTCGCGGTCTCGGTCTGGTCGGCCAGCAATCGCGTGAGGGCGGCGAGCGCCATCTCGCGCAAGCGCTCGCGCTCGGCGACGAGCCACTCCTCGAAGAGGGGCTCGTCCACGGTGAAGCCGAGGAGGAAGTCGCCCCGATACAGCGCGGCGGCGCGCTCCAGCGCCGGCGACGTGCCCTCGGCGACGCATCCCTCGAAGGCCGGCACGTCGACGTCGACTTCGGCCCGATCCAGGGCCACGCTCTGCCCTTCGATCCGCAGGGCCGAGACGTCGAGGCCAGCGAGCGCACGCCGCAGCAGCAGAATCGTGTGGCGCAGCCCATCCCGGGCCTGGACGTCGCTCTTGTCGGCCCAGAGGAGCGCGGCGAGCTTGTCGCGGGAGTGCGGCTGACCGGGGCGAACGGCCAGATACGCCAGCAGGGCCTGGGACTTCTTCGTCGGCAAACGCGGCACCGCTCCCGACGCCAGGCGCGCCTCGAATCCGCCGAACAACGTCACCTCGAGCTGACGATTCATGGCGCCCATCCCGGTCCTCTGTCGGGCACGAGACTATACCGGGCTTTCCCGCCGTGCGCGAGCGCCCATTCCCGGTGAAACACGACCTTTTCACGCTCGCACACACGGCCGTTACACGCCCGATCCGGTAAGAGACGCGGACAGTGCGGGTCCGGCGTGGCGATGCGCCTCGTCAGGTCCCCGCCAGGGCGAACCGGACCATGAGCAATCACCCGACGAGGGGTATCCACTTCATGGTGATCCTGCTGTTGTTGCTGGTCGCCCTCACCGCCTCCGCGACCGTGAGCGCCGAGCCGAAGGAAACGCTATCGGCGACCGCCGCGGACGGCACGCTGTCGCTGGAGGCGGTGAACTCCACCCTGGACCGAGTGCTGATCAAGGTCGGCGAGACGATCCATGCGCGGTTCGTCGTCGAGATGAGCCTCGCCGACGAGCTGGCCACCGCACGCGTCGACACCTCCTTCACTCGGGTTCCCGTGGTCATCTGACGGAGGACACGATGAAACTGACCGCAATCACAATCGTCACCACGCTGGCTCTGGCCCTGACTTCTCCCGCGCAGGCGGTGAACATGTTCGCCGGGCCGTTGTACCCGACCGGGTCGGACCACTGTGAGTGCGAGATCGTCAACATCAGCGCGGTGAAAAAGACGATCCAGGTCGTAATTCTCGACGGCGCCGGCAATCAGCTGGGCAGCTTTGGGCCGACCCAGCTTGCTGCCGGCAGCGTTCTGTCGATCGCAAGCAACGTCGCAGGGCGACAATACTGCAAGTTCGTCGGCGCCTCGGCGCAGTACTTCCACGCCGTCCTCGCCTGCTTCCATCCCGCCCCCAACGACAGCGACTTCGTCGCGGTGCCCGCGCGGTAGCACAGGGACCCTTCCCGGCATCGGACCAACTCCCGGGCGCTTCTCCGAGCCCGGGCGTTGGTGTCTCCGCGCTTGCCCCAGAGCCGTCAGGGGCGGGCCACGCTCGTCGCCGCGCGCGGGTTCACGGCAGCCGGAGCTCGCTGTTCCGGCACCGCCAGGGCAGCGTGGCGTCGACGACGAGCGGCTGACCGGAGCCGTCGTCGAGCGTGAAGCTGGTCCGCAAGCTGGTGCGCGACGGGGATCCGGCGCAGCGCGCGGGGCCGACCGGCATGCTGTCGCGGTCGACGCTGATCGAGAACTCCATCAACCCGGTCTCGGCATCGCGGGTCTTGACCTCCACCTTGACGTTCGGCCGCTCGCCGGAGGGCGTCTGGTAGGTCGCCGCGGTGGGCTTGCCGCCCCCACGCGCGGTCAGCTCCATCGGCAACAGCGTGGTGCCGACCGGCCGCCGGCTCAGCTCGCCGACGCCGTCCACCTCGTCGAGCAGCCCGTCGATCGTCAGCGCCGCCAGGTCGAGCCGGACAGCCACGGGCGCCTTGAAGCGCCCGCTGATCCGGACGTTGCCGGTGTCCTTCGCGACGCCCACGTTCTGAGCCTTGCCGCTCGTGCCGTCGAAGCTCACGATGACCGGCTCGGGACCTCCGCCGCCGCAACTCGACGTGCCGATCGCGTCCGCGCCGGCAAAGCAGGGGAATGTCTGCGACCACGTCGGGATGTGGGTCAGGTATCCGCGGGGAAACACGATGCGGGTGGGATTGCTCGCATTCACGCCGCCGACCTGATAGCTACACGCGGCCCAGTTGTTGCTCCACGTGAGCGACGGCTGCAGCGGGTTGGCGACGTTGAGAGCCGCCACCGTGTTCACCGGGCATGGCCCCGGATCGCTGACGGTGGTGCCCGGAGGGTTCACGACCCCGAGCGTCCACCCCTGGCCGAGGAAGACGTTGCCCCACACGGGAAACACCTCGAAGCCGTTCGCATCGGCCACGATCTCCGGGAGCAGCGTGCGCTCTTTCTGGAACTGGAAGGCGCCCTTCGA
>Ga0187894_10000585_pt1 | contig 49180 bp, 43 predicted proteins | sample GBC1701081metaG_FD_136650 | JGI IMG/M metagenome (GOLD analysis project Ga0187894, IMG submission 136650) | White microbial mat communities from a lava cave in the Kipuka Kanohina Cave System on the Island of Hawaii, USA - GBC170108-1 metaG ... | reverse complement strand
TTTGCCGGACAAAGCGCCTTAATCAATCTTGCCGGTAGCGACCCGTCGCGCCTTGTGCTTCGCGCTCCGGTGGCGCTGACGGTGCAATTTTCAACCGGCAGTTTCTTCGGCGGCAATTATCCCGGCTCGCTGATGGGAACCGTCGCGTTCATCCGCCAATCGTTCTATGACGCCCAGCACTACCGCGATGAAGTTGACCGTTATAATCGCGTCAAACGCGGTGTCCAGCGTCCACAAACTGATAAGAAGCTGGCGGCATTGCAAGCGGCGATTCGCGGCGAAATGCCCGTCTTGTTCATCGCTAATTCCGATAATGATATTCGGCGGGCGATGATGATTGCCGACGAGTTCAAACTGAAGCCGATGATTGGCGGGGCAATGTATGGCTATCGGGTCGCCTCAATGCTCAAGGCGAAGAATGTTCCGGTCATTCTCTCAGTAGATTTCCCAATACGCCCGAACGACTTGCCGGAAGACGAAGACGAACCGTTACGAGTGTTGCGTGACCGTGCCGAAACGCCAAAAGGCGCAGCAATGCTGTCGCAAGCGGGCGTCAAATTCGCGTTTACTTCCGGCTCGCTCAGACCGAATGACTTTATCAACAGTGTGCGTCGCGCCGTCGAAAATGGTTTATCGAAAGACGAGGCATTGCGGGCGTTGACCTCGAATGCGGCAGAAATTTTCGGTGTCAATGAACAACTCGGAACCATCGAAACAGGAAAAATTGCCAATCTGGTGCTGATGAGCGGCGACCTCTTTGCCAGAGACTCGCGCCCGCGCCATGTCTTTATTGACGGCAACCCGTTTGAGATTAAGCGCGAAGCAGCGCAACCGCCCGGAATCGCAAACGGACGCGGCAGACCAACTGCGGCGACCGATATTTCCGGCGATTGGGATTTAATCGTCAAATCACCGCAGGGCGATTTGAATGCCAAATTGGCGCTAAGAAAAGATGGCGCTGGATATAGTGGCACAATGACCAGCCCGATGGGAACGATTGAAGTGAAAGATGTGGCGCTCACCGGCAACCAGATGCGAGCAACCTTAGTGATGCCCGCCAGCGCCGGAGGCATGACCGCGAGTATGACTGGCACGGTTGAAGGCGATTCGATGCGCGGCGTTATCTCAATCGGGACTATGGGCGCGTTCGATTTTACCGGCACGAAGCCGAAAACGGAGGGGTTATGAAACAAGCTAAAGCAATCCTTACTATCGCTCTGACGCTACTGTTGAGTTTATCGTCACTGGCGCAGGGGCGCGGCAATAAAGCGATTCGCGTCAAACAACCAGCCAATCAGGCAGCGCGGGAAATGTTGATTAAAAATGCGACGATTCTGACCGCCTCTCGCGGCACAATTCAAAACGGCTCCATTCTGGTACGTGATGGCAAGATCGCGGCGGTTGGCGCGAATGTCACCGCCGGTCCCAATGCAATGGTCATTGACGCGACCGGCAAGTATGTGACGCCCGGAATCATTGATTGCCATTCGCACACTGCCGTTGAAGGCAGCGTCAACGAAGGGACTCTTTCTGTTACCTCGATGGTACGCATTCAGGATGTCATTGATCCCTATGCGGTCAATGTCTACCGCGAACTCGCCGGCGGCTTGGTGACGGTCAACATCCTGCACGGCTCCGCCAATGCCATCGGCGGACAGAATGCCGTCGTCAAGTTGAAGAAGGGCAAGCCGGTTGACGAATGGTTTATCAACGATGCGATGCCGGGAATCAAGTTTGCGCTTGGTGAAAACCCGAAACGCTCCAATTCCATACCCGGAATCAATGTGGCTCGCCGCTACCCCGGTACGCGCATGGGTGTGGAGCAGACGATTCGCGCCGCCTTCCTCAAAGCCAAAGACTATATGCGCGAGTGGCAGGAGTACGAAGCGAAGAAAGGCGCTGACCCGACCGCCATTGCGCCGCGTCGAGATTTACAACTTGAGGCGCTGGCGGAGATTTTACAGGGCAAGCGGTATGTTCACGCGCACAGCTACCGCGAAGATGAAATCCTTATGCTCTTGCTGCTCGGCGATGAACTCGGCTTCCGGGTGCAGACGCTTCAGCACGTCTTGGAAGGTTACAAAGTCGCCAAAGAGATTGCCGCGCATAAGGCTGGCGGTTCGACCTTTGCCGATTGGTGGGCATACAAACTGGAAGCCTTTGACGCAACGCCGTACAACGCTGCTTTGATGACGCAAAAAGGCGTTGTCTCGACGATTAACTCCGATTCCGACGAACACGCCAGACGGCTCTATCTGGAAGCGGCAAAGACCATGAAGTATGGTGGTATGACGGAAGAACAGGCGCTCCGTATGGTGACGCTCAACGCCGCAATTCAACTCGGCATTGACAAGCGCACCGGCTCGATTGATGTCGGCAAAGACGCCGATCTGGTCATCTTCAGCGCCCATCCGTTCTCGGTTTATACGATGGTCGAAACGACGATTATCGAAGGCGAAATCTACTTTGACCGCAAAGCCGATTTAGCCCGCCGCGACGCCATCAGGAAAGAGAAGGAAGAGTTGAAGAAACGCGAGAAAGAGCAGAAAGGCAATTTGCCGCCGGGCAGACCGACGCCGCCACAGCCAATGCCAAGCGATGAAGACCTGATAGATCACGGTGGCGTGAAACACCCGGAAGGAGGGAAAAAGCAATGAATTTCACCAAGCGATTGACCTCTTTGACGTTGGCTATCAGCATTGCGCTTCTTGCCTCTGCAAACGTCCTGGCGCAAGGGCAGGAGACTTACGCCATTCGTAATGCCCGCATCGTTACGGTCACGGGCGCAACCATTGAGAGAGGCACTGTTGTCATTGCCAACGGCAAAATCACGGCGGTTGGCGCGAGCGTCTCTGTGCCATCCGGCGCGAAGGTCATTGACGGTACGGGGCTATCGGTCTATCCCGGCATGATTGATTCCGGTACAACTCTGGGACTGCAAGAGATTGGCTCGGTTGCCGGTGGGCAGGATACCGCCGAGATTGAAGACAATAATGCCAATGTCCATGTGGATGTTGCCATTAATCCATCCAGCGCCCATATCCCAGTGGCTCGCGTCAATGGCATCACGACGGCGCTGACCTCTCCGCAGGGCGGCACGATTGCCGGACAGAGCGCCCTCATCAATCTCAATGGCTGGACGTGGAAAGAGATGACTCTGAAAACGCCGGTTGCTATGCACATCAATTGGCCCGGCGGCAGAGCCAGAGGCTTCGATTTTGCTTCATTGTTAAATCCGCGTTCGCTGCCGGAGATTCGCCGCGAACAGGAACGCCAACTCGAAACTCTCAAGAAAACCTTGGTTGATGCGAAGGCGTATGCCGACGCCAAAGATGCCAGAGCCAAAGACGCCAGCCTGCCTAAGCAGGACATTGACTTGAAGCGCGAGGCATTGATTCCCGTAGTGCGCGGGCAGCTGCCGGTGATTGTCGAGGTCGAACTGGCACGCGACATCAAACGCGCCATCGAGTTTGCCGATGAGATGAAGTTGAAGCTCATCATCTCCGGCGGCGTCGAAGCGCACAAAGTCGCCGACCTTCTGAAAGCGAAGAATATCCCGGTACTCATCGGTCCCGTGTTGCGCTTCCCGCAAAATGAAGATGACCCGTATGACGCGCCGTTTGCGAATGCCGGATTGCTGTCGAAAGCCGGTGTGAAGATTGCTTTCCAGACAGGCGATTCAGCTTATGTCAGGAATCTGCCGTATCACGCGGGGATGGCGGCGGCATTCGGCTTGCCAAAAGAGGAAGCCTTGAAAGCCGTGACGATTTATCCGGCGGAGATATTCGGCGTGGCGGACAAAATCGGCTCTATTGAACAAGGCAAAATTGCCAATCTGGTCGTTACCGATGGTGATTTGTTAGAAATTCGCACACAGATTAAACATCTCTTCATCAATGGCAATCAAGTGCCGCTAACCAGCAGGCATACGGAGCTTTACGAGAAGTACAAGTCGCGCCCGTAGGCATAGTATCTATCCTGGGAGCGCAGGCATCTTGCCTGCTTGCTAACTTCAAGCAGGCAAGATGCCTGCGCTCCCAGGATGCTCCCAGTCGGCTATTTCTTATGCAGTTGAATGCGCCCGTTGAAGGTAATCAGGTTCAGGCGCGGACCGCCGCGCAGGTGTGTGCCGCTGATGCCTTTCGGAAATTTGCTGGTTCCGGTCAGCGAACTCATAAAATCGCCAAGGTTGATCTTCTCGCTCAATGCCCGCGTCGAAAGCTGAAAGGAATTGCTCGCCGGTAACGTCACATCCACATCGCCTTTGAGAGTTTGTAGTGTGTACGGTCCGTCGCCTGTCAGTTCGCCGTCAAAAAATATATCGCCCGCCGTGACATTGACATCAATGGACGGAATCCGCAGATCAATCAAACGGACATCGCTATCGTAGGATTTAATGCTGACATCGTTGCGAAAGCCGCGCACTTCGATTCTGCCCATATAATTCTTCAAAGAGATGGCAGTATCGGCGGGCGCAAAGATTTGAAAATCGGCTTTTCCCGGCGGAATCGTTTTTCTGACTTCCAGAGAAATGCTGTCGCCGATGACGCGCTCGGAAATTGGCGCAGACGATTCATTGACGGCGGAAACGGCTATGGTCTTGCGATTCCATGCCGTTACCGTAATGGAACCATTGATATTGGCAACAGACAATCGCGCCCTGCCCTGCGGCGAATAAGTTTTGTCAAATTTCACGGCGGCGGTTGCCGAAGAAGCGCACCAGCCGACGACTGCAAGCAACAACGGCAAAACCTTGATTGAAAAATAGCCTCTCAATATGTTACACCCCTGAACACGGAACGAATCTGTAAGCCTCTTTTACGGCTTATCGGTTTTTAGTAAATCAAAAATTAGCAAAGCCCTGTAAGACGCGCACCTTTTCGCGGTAGGCGTTTCTCAGTAATTCCCGGCAGGCTTCATCCGCCGGATTATTCTTATACTCCTGACGGCTCTCGTCAAGCGACTGGTCAACATAGACCATGCTGCGCTCGAACGACGACTGCAAATCGCTGCCCCACGAGGCTTTGCGCTGTTCCACCGTAGCTTTTAATTCCCTGATGCGCTGCTCCAGTTCCTGAAATTCTGGGCTTGTTTCGTTATACCCCAACGGAACTTCTTTACCATTGCCCTGCCCCGCTATCGGCGGCGCATCGGTTGATTTCTTAAAGACCGCCAGACTAATTACCGCAACCAGAATCAATGCCGCCGCCACCGCCGCCACCTGCGGGATAGAGAAATTGAAATCGCGGCTATGAAGTCGCTGCCACCAGTTTTTCAACTGTGCCGTCGCGGTTCGCGGTTGTTCGGCAACAATCTGCGTTTGAATGCGCTGCCATAAATCCGCCGGATTGGGCGGCGCGTGCATCACCAGTTGCCCGCTGAAATGGACAATTTGTAAAAGGTCATCGCGCACAGCGCGGCATGGCTCGCAATTCGCCAGATGACGCTCGATCTTCGTCTGCTCCCCCAAGTCGAGCATTCCATCAACATAATCCGAAATCATTTCATGACAGTCTGTGCAATTCATTTTTCTCACTACTCTTTTGAAAGCTAAGAGGGGCGAAAGGATGCTTGAAAAAGTTCCAAAATAACTTTTTCCTTTCCCTGCTTATTTTACCCGACCGGTCAATGCTGCGTCCGTAACAGTTCGCGCAACCGCATTCGGGCTTTGTGCAACTGCGATTTCGAGGTGCCGACGCTGACTTTCAGGAGCGTCGAAATCTCTTCATGCTCGTAGCCCTCGACATCATGTAACAAAAAAACGGTGCGATAACCGGGCGGCAATTCGCTAATCGCCTTTTCCAGCGCCAGCCGGTCAACCAGTGACACTCGCCGGGTGCTGCCAAGCGGCGTTTCCGTGACATTGGTAAAATCGCCTTCTTCGCTGGTATGTTCGAGGCGCACACCGCGCTTACGAAAATGCATCAAAACCTGATTAACCGTCAAGCGATGCAACCACGTCGTAAACGCCGAGTCGCCGCGAAAGCTGCCAATTTTGCGAAACAGTTGAAAAAAGACTTCCTGCGTCAAATCTTCGGCTTGATTCGGGTTGCCCAACATTCGCAGACAAAGCGAATAGACGCGCCGGTTGTGCAGATAGTAAAGCTGCTCAAAGGCTGCGTGGTCGCCTGCCGCCGCCGCTTTGACCAAATCAAGGTCGGAAGAAGGCTCTTCTGCTCGTTCAATAATCGCTGGCATCATCAAATTTTGCGTTGCTAGAGTCATGACAGGCGCTGAGATGCAGACTTCTCAGACGCGGTTGCTTTGCCATTTTATAACAAAATCAATCTTTTCAAAGGATTATTTCGTCCCTCTGTTTCAAGGTCATGGCAATTTATAGTGGTGAACACTAACCGCACTCTACACAACGGTTTCTGCAAAACCCATCTACAATGGTGCATTCTGCTTCTGCAAACTCATTTCTGCAAATCGTTTCTGCAACCGTGCATCTTTTATTTCTACACCTTGTCTGTACCTTTCAGTATTCCCGTTTGACGTAATGCCCTTTCTATCTTTCATTCACTGTACAGCTATTGCTGCACGGGTTTCTGCAAAATGATCTGCATCTGTGCCATTTCTGCAAATTCGTTTCTGCAAATGGTTCTCCATTGGCGCATTTTTTCGTCGCATCGCATATCACTGTATCGTCGTTACGTTATTACGTCTTTTTTCTACCTGCAAACGCATTTGCATCTGTGCCATTTTCTCTGCTGCGTAGCGGCGCAGCCGCTTGATGAAGAAAGCCGGCCGGACGGAAAGACGAAGTCATTCCGCACATCCAAGCGGCACAGCCGCAAAACTAGCAGGCACGTTCATCTCTTCCCGCATTCATCAGGTCACACTTTCTCCTCTTCACCCCTTACTCCCCTATTCCCTCACTCCTCTACTCCGTTCCTTTCGACTTCCCTTCTACTCGTCAACAGACAGACCTTGCCCGGCAATCTACAGGGAGATCCACAGTACCATAAATGTACGTTTGATAAAAGCAGGAATTTAGTTGCCAGTCGAATGAATTTGGCATACTGATTCAGACGGCTCTCCGGAACCGGATAGCTTGAAGCATTACCCTACCTGCCGATAATAGCCTTCGATTCAGTTGTAGCGCCACAGATGTACAAAAAAAAGATGCTTCTCTGGTAATCGTGTTGTAATACCCCTATCGCCAGAGAGTGGACGTATTGATTTCTTTAATCAATACTGCGGACAGAATTAGGGAGCGATAACCGCATAATTCCTTAAACTTTCAAACTGTGGATGAGTTTTTATCAAATTTCGGTCTAATTCTAACTTTGAAATAAACCGTTCCAGTAATTGTTCGTTGAAACATCGTTGTTTGATGCTCGCCATGGAAAAGACCATCTTTTCTTTCTCTTGCGCTTCCTTTTGTGCCAGCAACCGAGCCAGGTTGACCGTCGCCACCGAGGCGTTGAAATGAAAATGCAAGGCCTCTTTCGTTCTCGCTTGGCAATCCGAAAATCCCGCAAACTGCTTGGCATCTCGAAAAATGTACTCCATCGAAAACCGCGCTCGGTAATAAGCCAACATCTGTCGGGCGGCAAGCCGCAGGTCTGTCGAAAACAACACCACGTAGCGTCGCTTCTGCTCCTCAAGATGGTTGACGACCACCACAACTCTGACTTTCCTCTTCAACCTCACACTCCAAACAACCTGGCTGTAAAGCGTCATCGCTTCTTCCTCTTCTTCGCCTTTTTCTACCTGCTCAAATCTCCATAACTCATTGAACTGAACTTTGCCGTCATACTGGCGTTTGCGACCGCGCTTCTTCTGCTCGCCAGCAAACAAGTATTTCAAATCGGCATCACAGCGCAGTTTACTCACTACCTCAAAGCCTAAGTCAACGACCCCAGCAACGAACTTTTGCTTGCCATAAAAGCCATCAAACAAGCCATATTTCACCCCTTGGGGAAAATAGCCAGCCGCACGTTGCAGATGCTGCAAATAGAAATCCATCCGCGACGCTGATTTATCGGTGGCTTGCAAATCAGGCAACGCTGGGGTTTGCTCGGCTGACAACGCAAAGGCTTGTTTTCTCTGCACATCGACCAGGGCAAGCAACGAGACTTCCAGCCCCTTCTCGGTGCGCGACACGCAGCCATTCCAAAACTTGTCTAAGCCAAAAGTCTTTTTGCCACTCTTGGCAGAAAAGGAAGCATCTTGGGCAAAGGCTTTGTCGCTCTGCACCGCCATGCCGCTCTGCATCACCGCTTCATTGAACCTGGCAAAATCAAACTGCCGACGAAAGCCGCGCCGATAAGTTTTTTCATGCACCGAACTATGCCGCGATAAATTCAAAAAGTTGATTCTTGAATGGGTCGCTAAGATGGCGACAAACAGCTTTAGCAAAAACTTCTTCTGCCATTTGGTAATTCCTTCAAGTCGTTCTACTATGTCACTGACAATGGTCATCGAAGCCAACTCCTTTTAGTTCTGGTTTAGTCACTTGTAACTAAACTGAGTTGGCTTACTTTTGTCAAAACCTGTCCGAACTATTGCTAAAACCGAGTTGGCTTTTTTTGTCAAAATCTGTCCGAACTATTGTATATGGAAAATCAACAGACATCCCCGGCAGCCAGCAATGAAGTGAGCCAGAAAACGCTCGCTATTTTTCAAAAGACGAATGCCCTGCTCGAAGGTCATTTTCTTCTGACTTCAGGATTGCACAGCCCGCGCTATCTGCAATGCGCTCTCGTCCTGCAACATCCGAAGCATTCGGAACAGTTAGGCAAACAGCTTGCCGCACATTTCCATAATGCCTGTGTCAGCGCCGTGGTTGCGCCGGCTATCGGCGGCATTGTTGTAGCCCATGAAACCGCACGCGCGCTCGGTGTGCGGGCGCTTTTTACCGAACGGGAAAACGGGGTGATGACTTTCCGGCGCGGTTTCTCTCTGCAACCGGGCGAGCGCATCCTAGTTGTCGAAGATGTTGTAACAACGGGCGGCTCGACCAAAGAAACTATCGAAGCGGTTGAACGGGCGGGCGGTGTCGTTATCGGCGCAGGTTCGATAGTTGACCGTAGCGGCGGCAGCGCCGATGTCGGCGTTCGACGAGTCGCCCTGATGACTCTCAGTGTACCGACCTATCAACCAGATGCCTGCCCGCTATGTGCCGAAGGTATGCCCGTTGTGAAACCGGGAAGCCGGAAATAGGGAACAGGTTACAGGGGACAGGTTATAGAAGAAAGGTATTTGCCCTGTAACCTGTTCCCTATAACCTATAACCTAAAATGCACAACTATAAAATCACCATCCAATACGACGGCACAAACTATCATGGCTGGCAGATACAACCGAACGGGCGCACAATTCAGGGAGAATTGACGCGGGCGCTGAGTCTGCTCGATGGTCGTCCGGTTACGGTTCACGGGGCGGGGCGCACCGATGCCGGGGTTCATGCACTTGGGCAAGTGGCGACCTTCTTTCTGGAACGCCAGTTTGAGCCGGAACGTCTGCGCGATGCCATCAACGGCAATCTGGAACGCGATATTCGAGTAGTTAGCGTTGAACCGGCAGCAAATGATTTTCACGCCCGGTTTTCCGCCAAGCAGAAGACCTATCGCTATCGCATCTTTACCGGCGCAGTGATGAGTCCTTTTGATTATCGTTATGTCCTGCACTTTCGCGGCTCGCTCAATGTCGAGGCGATGCGCGAGGCGGCGGCGGTACTAATCGGCACACACGATTTTAGCGCCTTCACAGTTGCCGATTCAGAGGTTGAGAATCACCTTCGCACCTTGCAGGAGTTGGAGATTCAGCATGAGGGAGAAATGCTAATCTTCTTTGCAACAGCAGACGGTTTTTTGCGCTATATGGTCAGAAATATCGTCGGCACATTGATTGATATTGGCAGAGGTCATCGTCGAAGCGATGAGATGGCGGACATTCTCGCCAGCCGTGACCGCAACCGCGCCGGAACGATGGCAAAAGCGCACGGGTTGACTTTGCTCAAAATTGACTACTAAGATTGCCGCTTCATTGAGGATGAATAAAATTCTGCAAAACTTTGCCGGTTTACTCGACAGCGGATCACCGGATGAACAACTGCTCAGTCAATTAGACCTCGAACGCCTGCCACGACATATAGCGATTATCATGGATGGCAACGGACGCTGGGCAGCAAAGCGTAAGCTGCCACGTGTCACCGGACATCGTGCCGGAGCAGTATCGGTTCGCGCTTCCGTTGAAACGGCGGCGCGTTTGCATCTCGATTGTCTGACGCTCTATGCCTTCTCGACGGAAAATTGGAAACGTCCGAAACTGGAAGTGCAGGCGTTGATGGCGCTGCTTAAAGAATTCTTACGCAAAGAGATTCGCACCTTGCAAGAGAACAACATCCGCTTTCAGACCATCGGGCGGGAAGATGGTCTCGACGCTACCGTGCGCCGCGAAATTGATCTTGCCCGCCGGGAAACTTCCGGCAATACCGGCACGATACTGAACATCGCGCTCAATTATAGCGGGCGAACAGACATTGTTGACGCTATCAAACAGGTAGCGATGGAAATGGTCAGAACACACAAAGAGCCAGCGCAGATTCAGGAAAGCGATTTCGCTCAATATTTGCAGACCGCCGGCATCCCCGACCCGGAGCTATTGATTCGCACCAGTGGTGAAATGCGCGTCTCAAATTTTCTACTTTGGCAGATTGCTCACAGCGAAATCTATGTAATGGAAACCCTGTGGCCCGATTTTCGCCGCGCCGATTTGTTTGCCGCAATACTTGAATTTCAGAGGCGCGAACATCGCCACAACAGCTTTACTACACTTGAACACGGTCAGATACTGGATACCAGATGGTAGTTATCGAATCTCGCCCGGACTCTGGCACATTGTCATTGACCTCTGGTTTATGAAAAGAATAGTCTCAGCCGCCGTTGCCATTCCGATTTTGCTCTTCACCATCTGGAGCAGTGTGCCGTATTACTTCGCTGCCTTAGCTGCTGTCGCCGTTATTATTGGGCTTCATGAATTTTACAATCTGGCTGAGAAAGTTGATTGTCAGCCGCACCCGCTCCCCGGCTATCTGGCGGGGCTTGGCATCATTGCCGTTTTCGTCTTTGGTACAATCGAGGAGATTATTCCGGTACTAGCGGCGTTGGTAATCTGCTCTTTCGCTTTATCCCTCGCCAACCCCGACGACCTGAAGACGGCGCTTGTATCGGTATCGGCAACTGTTTTGAGCGTTGCTTATATCGCGTTGCTGGCGGGGTTTCTTGTCGGTGTGCGAATGCTTACCGATACGCCGCAAACCCCAAAGCTGGCATCGAAATTACTGACAATGTTTTTCGCTATGGTCATCTTTACGGATACCGGGGCGTTTTACGCGGGGCGCAATTTCGGCAGACATAAACTCGCGCCGCGCATTAGTCCGGGAAAAACCATCGAAGGCTTTATTGGCGGACTGCTTGCCGCAATCGGCGCAGGCGCATTATGCAAATATACCTTCTTCCCGGAAATCAATCTCCTTCACGCGCTGATTCTTGGCGCGTTGATTGGACTCATTGGACCGGTTGGCGACCTTGCCGAGTCAATGCTGAAACGCGGCTCCGATGTGAAAGACTCCGGGGCAATCATGCCGGGACATGGCGGCATACTTGACCGTGTGGACAGCGTATTATTTTGTGCGCCGCTGCTTTATTTTTACTACCGCATATTCGGCTCGTACTTGTGATGGATGAAGCAAAGCAAACAGGCTCATTCAAACTCTCTCCTGTCGCTCTGGTCATTATTGTTGTCGTACTTCTGAGCGGCGTCTATTTCGCTTGGCGTTCCGGCACAGATGCGAATACTTACAGCAACGATTTCAACGTCTACTTCTTTGCAGCACGGGAACTCTTGCAGGGGCGGACGCCTTATGAAAATTCATTAGGCGAATCAACCGCCTATCTCTATCCGCCGTTACTGGCTGAATTGCTTGTGCCGCTTGCCTTATTGCCGCTTCCTGTGGCTGCCTATATCTGGTTTTTACTCAGTGCAGCGGCAACCTTTACGGCGTTGCGATTGTCAGCATATCTGGTAGAAAACGAGTTTGGAGTACCGCCTTCAGGCGGAACCATTGCCATTGGACACTTCCGCCTGAAGGCGGTACTCCAAACTTTCACGGCGGTATTGTTATTGCGTTTTATTCTCGACAATGCCGACTACGGGCAGGTCAACCTGATGGTTACGGCGTTGGCAATTGCTCACGTCTATTTCTATGCACAGAATCGTAAACCGGCAGCCGCAATTGCTCTGGCGCTAGCGGCAACATTGAAACTGACACCGGCAATTCTGCTTGCTTATCATCTGGCAAAGCGGCGTTGGCGTTTTGCCGCCGTTAGCGCCATCTTAACCGTCGCTTTTCTGGCTCTCAGTTTTGCGCCGTTTGGCACACGCGCTCCGCAAACATTCACTTCGTTTTTGAATCGCACGGTAAAGAATGAGCAAGGGTTTGACCTTGCCTATCACGGCAATCAATCGTTGTGTGGAGCAATCGAGCGATTAACCGATAATGACCAGATTGCTTTGTTCAACTGGAAGTTGTTAGCCGGTGGGCTGTTTCTTGTTGCCGTTCTCTTCGTTGGTTTTCGCGCTACGAATGAACTATCTGCCAGCGCCCCGTTTTTTTGTCTTGCCGTAATGCTGTCGCCGCTCAGTTGGAAGCAGCATTTTGTGATTCTCCTGCTACCAATTGCGTGGTTGACAGGCGCGGCGTTACGCGAAGAGTTAAAACGCCGACGAGTCTTACTTATCGCTGCACTTCTTGCAGTTTTTGCACTCTTCAATCTGACCAGCCCAAAACTTCTGGGCATTCCCGCCGCTGAATGGTGCGATGCGCATTCGTTGGTCTTTCTGGGAGCCTTCTTACTCTATTGTGCAGCAATCCTGAGACTTCTAAAGTCAGCTTAATTTGGCATTTTCTGCGTTGCTTTGTTAATCTCTCGCTTGAGGAATGCAACGCTATGAGTTCAACGAAACAGGAAGAAAAAAAGGCTCAGACCAGTTCGGGTGTTGAAATGAAAGTCGCCTTTACACCGGATGATGCGTCGTTAGATTATGAGAAAGAGTTAGCATCACCGGGACAATTTCCCTTCACTCGCGGACCGTATCCGACAATGTACCGGGGCAAATTGTGGACGATGCGCCAGTATGCCGGTTACGCCAGCGCCGCCGAATCGAATGCGCGTTATCGCTATCTGTTGTCACAGGGGCAGACCGGCTTATCGGTCGCTTTCGATTTGCCGACGCAGATGGGCTACGACTCTGACCACCAGATGGCAAAAGGCGAAGTCGGCAAAGTCGGCGTGGCGATTGATTCGCTCGAAGATATGCAGACGCTACTTGATGGCATTCCGCTCGACAAAGTATCAACCTCAATGACCATCAATTCAACGGCGGCGATTCTGCTGGCGATGTATATTGCCGTTGCCAAAAAACAGGGCGTTTCGCCTGATAATATCTCCGGCACAATTCAAAATGACATTCTCAAAGAGTACATCGCTCGCGGCACGTACATCTATCCGCCGCGCCCGAGCATTCGCATTGTTACCGACATCTTTGCTTATTGTGCCGGAGAGGTTCCAAAATGGAACACCATTTCGATTTCCGGCTATCATATCCGCGAAGCCGGTTCCACTGCCGCGCAGGAAGTCGCTTTCACGCTCGCCGATGCCATCTGTTATGTGCAGGCGGCGATTGATGCCGGATTAAATGTAGATGATTTCGCGCCGCGCATCGCCTTCTTTTTCAACTCACACAATCAGTTTCTCGAAGAGGTCGCTAAGTTTCGCGCTGCCCGTCGAATGTGGGCAAAGATTATGCGTGACCGTTTCGGCGCAAAAGACCCGCGCTCAATGACCTTGCGCTTTCACGCACAGACGGCCGGCTCATCACTGACGGCGCAACAACCGGAAGTCAATATCATCCGCACCACAATACAGGCTCTGGCAGCCGTTTTCGGGGGAGCGCAATCGTTACACACAAATTCAATGGACGAAGCTCTCGGATTGCCGACGGCAGACGCGGCGCGTATTGCGTTGAGAACGCAACAGGTAATCGGGTATGAATCGGGCGTTGCCGATACGGCAGACGCGCTTGCCGGTTCATACACGATAGAGTATCTGACGAACGGGATTGAACGACTTGCATCTGAGTACATTCAGAAGATTGACGGCTTCGGCGGAATGCTCAGAGCCATTGAGATGGGCTTTGTACAGCGCGAAATAGAACGCGCCGCTTACGATTATCAAATCGCCGTTGATACGCATGAGCAGGTCGTCGTCGGCGTCAATCGCTTCACACTGGAAGAAGAATCAAGTGTGCCGATTCTCCGCATAGATGAATCGCTGGAACGCCAGCAGGTGGAACGAGTGCAAGCCGTTCGCGCTCGTCGCAATGAGGAGGAGGCGCAACAATCTTTATCTCGTATCGAACAAGCCGCAAGCAGCAATGAAAATCTCATGCCGCATATCATCACGGCGGTTGAAAGCTACGCGACACTCGGCGAAATCTCCGATAGCTTGCGAAAGGTTTTTGGCGAATACGTGGCGGCAGAATAATCAAGGCTGCTTCTACAAGGTAAACTCATTACTCAATCATGAACGAAACCAAAAAACGCATTACGGTCTTTGGCGGGTCGCGTTGTACTGCCGAAGCAACAGAGTACCGGGAAGCCTTGCAACTTGGCAGGCTTCTGGTAGAAGCAGAATTTGATGTCTGCTCCGGCGGCTATGCTGGAATTATGGAAGCGGTCAGCATAGGCGCACACGAAGCGGGCGGTCATGTCGTTGGTATCACGATGGCTCAATTTACTTCTGCGCCAAATCCTTATCTGAAAACGATTGTGCCAAGCAAAGACTTTTACGGGCGGCTCGAACGCTTGATTATGGACTCGGATGGTTATATTGCCATGCGCGGCGGCATGGGAACGATGACGGAAATTTCGCTGGTCTGGAATAAGCTACAGATGCGGGTGATGCCATCGAAACCATTGATCCTGCTTGGCGATTGCTGGCGACAGGTAATTGAAGCCTGTCGTTTGCACCTTGTCGTATCCGATGCAGATTTGTCACACTTATCTTTCGCGGCAACGGCTGAAGAAGCTGTTGCGCTTTTGAAAGAACGATGATGAGTAAAAAGATTAAAATTATTGGTGTGCCGATGGATTTAGGGGCGGGACGACGCGGCGTTGACATGGGACCTTCAGCAATTCGTATCGCCGGATTGAATCAGGCTATCGCCTTTCAAGGTTATGCCGTTGCCGACGCTGGTAATGTTCATGTCCATCCGCCGGAAGCTATGAAGGTTGGCAATCCACGCGCTCACTATTTGAGTGAAATCGCCGAAGCCTCCGAAGAACTTGCCGGCATGGTAGAAACAGCAATCGAAGAAGAAATGGTTCCGGTCGTTCTCGGCGGCGACCACTCCATCGCCATTGGTAGTGTTGCGGGCGTTGCTTCCTATTATCGAAAACGCGATGAAAAGATTGGCATTGTCTGGCTCGATGCTCATTCCGACGTGAATACCCCGGAGACTTCGCCATCCGGCAACATTCATGGGATGCCGCTTGCCGCGCTGCTCGGTTATGGAGCGCCGGAACTGACGAACATTGCCGGATTTGCGCCAAAGGTCGCGCCGGAAAATACTGTCGTCATCGGCGCTCGCAGCATAGACCCCGGCGAGCGTGAATTGCTCAGAAAGCTAAAGATTCGTGTTGTCACCATGAGCGAACTTGATGAGCGCGGCATGGCGGCAGTGATGAAAGAGGCGATTGAGATTGCCACAAACGGTACGGCGGGATTTCATGTGACAATGGATATGGACTTCATAGACCCATACTATGCTCCCGGCGTTGGCACGCCGGAACGCGGCGGCGCAACCTATCGGGAGGCGCATCTGGCAATGGAAAAATTGGCGGATTCCGGCAAGGCGCTCTCCGTTGAGATTACCGAAGTCAATCCGCTTTTCGATACCTCAAATCAAACGGCAACTCTGGCAGTAGAACTCATCCTGTCGGCGCTGGGCAAAAAGATTATTTGAGGCTTTTACCCGATGACAGATGACAATAGGCAACAGCATTGTGGTTAGTTGGTCACACCATGATTGCTGACTTACTCACAAACCCCTTGTTTTTTCATATTTTTTCTGTTTTCAAACTGGCACGAGTGTTGCGCTTGATTTGCTGTCTATTGTGAGGTTATCCGGTTGGAGGAGACAAACATTTGATACATCAAACGACGCTCGCTCGCATGGTTTCAACGAGCGGTCACGGATTACACACCGGCGAAAAGGTCAACCTCACGCTTAAACCCGCGCCAGCCTACACGGGCTATGTTTTCCGCCGCACCGATTTGAACAATTTTGAAATTCAAGCCGCACCGCAATATGTGGCGCGAGTCAGCTATGCCACAACCCTGATGAAACAGGGCGTGATGATTGCCACAGTCGAGCATCTACTGGCGGCGCTTGCCGGCAGCCATATTGATAATTGCATTATCGAAGTGGATTCGCTCGAAGTGCCAATACTTGATGGCAGCGCCGAACAGTTCATCGAATTGATTGAGCAGGCAGGCACAACCACTCTGGAAGCGCCGCGCCAATTCCTTCGCATTCTCAAACATATAGAAGTCGAGGACGGCAACCGGCGCATGAGCATTCGTCCGGCAAATCACTTCTCTATCTCCTGCATGATAGACTTCCCGCACCCGATGATTGGCGCACAACGCCGCACCCTTGAACTGGTCAACGGACACTTTTCAGAGATAGCCGCCGCCAGAACCTTTGGCTTTCTTGCCGAAGTCGAAGCCTTGCGCGATGCCGGCTTGATTCGCGGCGGCGGCTTGGAAAATGCCGTGGTGCTGACGCCCGAAGGCGGCATTTTGAACAACGAAGGTTTGCGCTTCGACGATGAATTTGTGCGCCATAAAATCATTGACATCATCGGTGATCTGGCGCTCTTCGGTATGCCGGTACTCGGTCATGTCGAAGCCGAGCGCACCGGGCACGGAGTACACACCGCTCTGGTATCGCGTGTGTTACACGATGATACCGCTTGGGAGATTACCGATTCGCTATCCTTGACGCAGACCAATTGAATCGTTGTCCGGTAACAAGCCCACTCGCTTTTAGTCTCATGACGCTCTGGTATTGCACATCGGCTCCTCAATAAACGTCCGGCTGATTGAACGGAACAGATTGCATTCATTCCGCCTGGACCGCTACCATCTTCTCGCTTTACAAACATCACGAACCGTTCCAATTCGCCGTTTGAGGAAAACGAATGAGCAGACGAATTCTTTTATCAATCCTTGCGCTCGCGCTTTTGCAATCAACCTTAGCCGTGCCATCGGCTCAGGCAACTGCATCTGCTATTCAGCAGAGAGCCTCGGCGCAAGCCGGCTACACTCAGGTCATTTCCCTGCTCTCCGCTTTCATCAATGAGCAGATGAAAGACAAAGACCTGCCAGCCGTTGCCATCGCCCTGGTTGATGACCAGCGCATCGTCTGGCAGCAAGGCTTTGGCTATAACGACCCGAAGGCAAAACCAGCGATTGATGAGCAGTCCATTTATCGGGTCGGCTCCGTCTCTAAGCTCTTCACCGACATTGCCGTTATGCAACTGGTTGAACAGGGCAAACTCGATCTCGATGCGCCGGTCACACGCTATATTCCTGAGTTTCGCCCGCGCAATCCCTTCGGCAAGCAAATTACCTTACGACAACTGATGTCGCATCGTTCCGGCTTAGTGCGGGAAACGCCCATCGGCAGTTATTTTGACCCGACGCCGCCAACGCTGGCAAAGACCATTGCCAGCCTGAATAACACAACCCTGGTGTATGCTCCTGACACCCGGACGAAGTATTCCAACGCCGCCATAGCCACTGTCGGTTACGTCCTCGAACGCACTCAGAAAATGGTCTTCGCCCAGTACCTCAAGCGTACCGTGCTTGACCCGCTTGGCATGACCAATAGCAGTTTTGAGCCGACGCCGTCAATTCACCAACATCTGGCAACAGCGCAGATGTGGACGCTCGATGGCAGAACCTTTGACGCGCCGTCTTTTGAACTCGGCATTGCCCCCGCCGGGAGTATGTACGCCACGCTCACCGATTTATCGAAGTTTATGAGCGCCATGTTTGCAGGCGGGCGCGGCGAAAAAGGGCAACTGCTGAAACGCGAAACCCTCGAACAGATGTGGATGCCGACCACCGATGCACAAGGCAGAAAGAGTCCTTACGGCATCGGCTTTCGCATCAATGAGATAAACGGACATCGCAGCATCGGTCACGGCGGCGCAATCTATGGCTTTGCGACGGCGCTGGCGGCGTTGCCCGATGATAAACTTGGTGTGGTCGTGGTGGCTACAAAAGATTCGGTCAACTCGGTGACAAATCGCATTGCCGAGGCCGCCTTAAAAGCGATGCTCGCCGCCCGCGAAGGCAAACCGTTACCGCAACCAAGTTATACCGCGCAGATCAGCCGTGAAGGAGCAAAGCGATTGGCAGGGCGGTATGAAAGCGGCAATAAATGGCTGGAACTGACGGAAAGCGCGGGCAATCTGACGATGCTTTCCAGCACCGGCGGTTCGCCTTTACGCCTTCGCTCATCTGGTGACGGATTTATCGCCGATGATCGGCTCGGTTATGGAATGGTTGTCAAAGAGCGCGATGGCAACCTCATTCTCGGCAATGAAACCTATACCCGCGTCGCCGATGCAAAGCCGAAAGCTGTGCCTGAAAACTTGCGCGGATTAGTCGGCGAATATGGCTTTGACCACGACATTCTCTATATCCTCGAACGCGACGGCAAACTCTGGACATTGATTGAATGGTACGAGTTTGATCCCTTAGAGCAGATTTCTGCGAATGTCTTCAAATTCCCGAACTACGGTCTCTATGATGGCGAAAAGCTCGTCTTCAAACGCGATGCCAAAGGTCGCGCCACAGAAGTCGAAGCCGCCGGCATTGTCTTCAAACGTCGTCAGATTGAACCGGAAGCCGGAGCCTCGCAACTCCGCATCAAACCGTTGCGCCCAGTCAGTGAATTGTTGCAAGAAGCGATGCAAGCCGCACCACCGAAAGAGCAAGGCGAGTTCCGCCAATCAGAATTGGTCGAACTGACCAAACTCGACCCAACCATTAAATTAGAAGTTCGTTATGCGACGACCAACAACTTTCTCAGTTCCGTCTTTTACAAAGAAGCGCGGGCTTTCCTGCAACGTCCGGCGGCTGAAGCAGTGGTTCGCGCTCATCAAAAACTTAAAGCACAAGGCTACGGCTTGCTGATTCACGACGGCTATCGTCCGTGGTTTGTCACCAAAGTCTTTTGGGATGCAACGCCGGAAGATAAAAAGATTTTTGTTGCCAATCCGGCTAACGGGTCGCGGCACAATCGCGGCTGCGCCGTTGACCTGACACTTTATGCTCTGCAAACCGGCAAGCCCGTCGAGATGGTCAGCACATACGATGAAACGACCGACCGCGCCTACCCGGACTATCCCGGTGGCACATCCGTACAGCGATGGTATCGCCAGTTGTTGCGCGAAGCGATGGAAGCGGAAGGCTTCACGGTTTACGAAGCCGAGTGGTGGCACTACGACTATCAGGACTGGCGGCGTTATCCCATCGGCAATGCGCCTTTCGAGAAGATCGGCGGCAAGTAACGGCGAATGGTATCAATCTAAGGTTCTGGCTTCATAGTCCTTTTCACCGCAGAGACGCGGAGAACGCTGAGGTTACGCAGAGTTTATCGCTACTCTCGGCGCTGTCTCCGTGTTCTCTGCGGCTCTGCGGTGAATCTTTCCTTCATTCGTCAACGGTTCACCTTCAACGAATGAACATCGCTCACTTCTTCTCCGCTTTCTTTATTGAAGAGACGGCAATGAACTTTTTGCCGTCGGTTTCGCTGACCACACCTTTTACTTCAACCGTCTCAGCGACAAACTCGACCAACTTCTCGTTCTTGTTCTCTGAGTACGTGCCGGTGATGGAGTAGATGTTATTCTTCTCGTCAATAATCGCCATTTGGTTGCCGCGTTTGGCGCAGGCAATAGCGCACATTTTATGACTTTCGCCGCGTGCGCCGTTCTTGCCTTCATAGCATTTCAGGTCAATGACTTCGCCTGTGACGGTGGTTTCTTTTGAGTCGTTTGTCGTCCTCGCGGCAACCGAAACAGCGGCGCTTATCGCCAGCATAACCATAGCAAGATAGATCAAACTCTTTTTCATGTTTTGCTCCTTTACGAAATGTAGCACGACTAGCGTTTCTCTTTTCGCAACAGTTCCACGGTCTTCTGAGATGAACAAACCAGCCAATCGTGAATGCCGGGTCTGGATTACTGTAGAACCAAGCCCGGTTGTTTTTCAAGGTAAAAGCGATTTCATCGCCTTACGATAAAGATACAAATGATTCGCCCTACACCAGTTCCTTTGCCGCTTCTGCAAAATAAGCGGTTAAACGGCGTGACCCGTAAGCCGGCGCAAGGCAATCTATCTGCGTCACAGCGATACCGAAATCCATCAAGGCATAGACTCGTCTATTGAACAAGCGAAGCGGCGCAATCAATACTTTGAAGGCTGTCGGTGAGATGGAAAGCAGCTTCGGCTTCATGTGTAATGCCTCGAAAGCGGCTATGGTAGCCTGTTTGCGGGTCAAGGTTTCCGTTCCGCCGATGGGTAAATCCCTTTCCGTGCCTGCCAGCGCATCGGCGCAAACCTCAGCCAGATCAATTTCGTGAATCGGATTGGTGCGGCAATCGCCAGCGCCGATAATCAATCCGCGTTTCTGTTTGGCATACTTCAAAATCGTCGTATAGAAGCTGAAAAATCCGGTCGGGCGAATCACCACATAGTCCAAGCCGGAGATTTGCAAGGCTTCGACAAATTTTTCGTGAGCATCGGCGTATTCAGTTTGTCGCAACTGGTCGGCGTGAGCCAGCGAAACATAAGCAAACTTTTTGACCCCAGCGCGTTTGGCTTCTTCAAGAAGATTGAGATTGCCGCGATAATCCACATCATAAAACGATGTGCGGTCAGAAAAGTTGTTGACATCCATTGATGCCCCGGCGCACGAAAAAACCCAATCCACGCCATCGCCTACGCCTTGCAAACTCTGCGGCTTGGTCAAATCGGCAGCCATCGTTTCAATCGCGCCATCGCCTACCGGGTGAGTGGCGCGGCGCATCATCGCCTGAACCTCATGCCCGCGTCGTTGCAATTCTTTGCATACTTCTTTGCCCAAATGTCCGCTTGCTCCGGCTACCAAAACTTTCATCTTTTTATCTCCGATTTTTGTTCGCCTTACTACCATAGTAAGCGAAACAACAAACTCCAAATCTATGCTGCGGCGTATGCCGAACGGAGCAATCTATTGGTCTCTTGCCCGCCTTTCCATTATCCTATCGGTACGCCCGAAACGCCCGTTAGATAACGATGAGCAAAGCAGAAACTACAACCGATAACTCAACCGCCCGCCTTACCATAGCGCATACGCATAAAGACGACTTCGGCGGCAGGAGCATCCATCTGTGGCTCGATGGCAAGAAGATTGCTACGCTGCCCCCCGGCAAATCCATCACCAAAGAAATCACTGCGGGGCATCATACCTTACGCGCCGATAATACGTTTTTGCCAAAGACCACAGAGTTTGACATTCAACCGGGCGAACATCTGCGCTACCTCATCTGGAACCGCGCCGGTTTCGGCTCGTGGCTGATCGGCGTCTTCGGTTCCGGTCCGCTTTACCTGATGATTGAGCGACAGCCCAATGCCGGGTGATTCAGACAAACGGCAAGCCAATTATATCGGCGTTATTTTTTTCTCCTTGCTCAACCAAATTGCCGAAAGTGAAACCTTGCGGCAGTGTGTTCCATTAGCAACAATCTTATTCGCATCTGTGCCATTTTCCATTGCTGTACTGGCGCAATTTTTTGCCGTCATCTACATCTGTGCCATTTTTCACCTTCACGACAATTGTATTGGCGCTTTTTTTCATCTTGTATCATAAATATTACATTTTGATACAATAGCTAAACAATTTCTTCCCATCCTTTCACCATTACGGGATTACATTGCGACAATGGGCTACATCGCTGCCATTTTTCATTTCTGCAATCGGTTTCTGCATCGGCGCAATTTTTCTGCAAACGGAGAATAGACCGCGAATTGGGCGGATTCAGCAGATTGACGCGGATGATCTGTGCCAATTTGTTGTATCTGCGTTTACCCATGCTTAATTTTGTACTAAATTCGTACAAATTTTACTCCATCTGCTTTCACTCTTTGTATTGGCGCAAAAATTTTTGCGGGCAACGGCATAGGGGCTACCATCGCTGCCATTTTTCCGCGCCATACCGCACGACAAACTGCATTGGCGCATTTTTTATTGCACCAAAGTCGTACCGTCACTGTAACGCTCTTTCTGTGTAATTCGTTTTCTCTCTTCCCTTCTCTCACTCTTTGTATTGGCGCAATTTTTTTCATTTCTGCACCGATTCTTGCATCTGTGCCATTTTTCGATGACAAACTGTATTGGCGCAATTTTTTAGCGCAGGAAAGCGGTTGACCACTTCTCTCTCCCCTTCGCCTCTTCTGCCTTTCCCCTCTTCATTCCTTACGCCCTGTCCGTAATCACACGCCTACTTTGCCGCCAGCCGGTTCAGTGACTCAACCCGCCCTCTACAGGTTGAACTACGGAACGGTCATCGCGGTGCGGTCAATGATGTTCACGCGATTGCCTGACTTGCGAATCCAGCCGCGCCCGCCCCGGCAACGGCAGTAATTCTTTGTTAAGCCAGTAAGCAATCATAATAGTACCACATTGGCTCACAGCGTCAAGGGAAAATGATACGGCGTGGTCAGGCATTACATTGGCGCTTGCCAAGCCAGCAGGTAGTGAACTGGCGTTTTCACACTCTTTCAATGCTATACTGTCATCCAGCGAAACTATGGTATCCTCTGCAACTGCCCTATAGAAGGATTCTCTATCGGGCAGATCAAGGTTTGGGTTTCGCAACTTGCGGCTCAACCTTCCCTACATGTCAATCTGAAAGAGCATTATGATATGAGTCGAAATCCCAATGAAGTACCGGGGGCAATCCCTGACCCGCTTACGGATAGAGCCGAAAAAGATACGGCTGGTGATCCGGTGAAAGAAATCCTCAAGCAGGAAGGAGCAAAAGAATCTCAAGAGGATGAGGCATAGGTCTGGAATTTACTTTACTTGACGGCAGCGAAAGGAACTATGAAAGAAACAGATAAAGACAAGCTGGAGAAATTGGAAACCTTGCGCGAACAGGCGCTGTTTGCTCCTGAAGCCGTGGCTGACGAGGCACAAGCCAACTATGAAGAACTGCGGGATGAACTTTTCTGTGTGGATACAAAAGAGACGACCGAGCAGGCAAAACCAACGCAAGCATTACCTATGGAAGATCGGACGCTAATCTGTGAAAGCTGCGGCAAGCCATTTACCTACACGGTTGCTGACCAGCAATCTTATGAAGGGCAAGGTATCGAGGAGCCGAAAATCTGTACGGCGTGTCGCCGCAATAATCCCTTGGATAAAAGCGACATCAAAGGCGAAGGGGAAAGCGGCGGCAATGGCGGGTTCAATTCATAAGTGAATAGAGAAATGAGCCTTGACTTTGCGAAGCCAGCCTTATCTGGTAACAGACAGAATAGGATGGAGAAGTTGCACCGTTATCAGCAGGTAGCCGAGAAGTATCTTGATGATGAAGCACAGGCTTTATTTGCTCTCGACCGTTGCCACAACTATCTTGATTTTGAAGCCAAACTCCCCGGCGCTTATCAAAAAAGTCAGGAGAATCAGAGACTGATCTTGCAGATGGTTGACGAATCAGCGGCATAATGGTTGACCGGATTTTGCATAAAGTGCGGTTTCAGCTATTATTTGCCGCTGATTCCGTTTTGCCATCACAAGTAACGAAAAGCTATGAGCGACTCTGACCTGACATTTTTAACCAATGAGCCTGAACGAAAATTATCTGCCCGCTTAAATACTCTGTTATCGAAATCGCAACGCTTTGATTGTCTGGTGGGGTATTTCTATCTTAGTGGGTTTTATTTGATCCGGGAATCGCTTGAGCCTTGTGAAAAGAGCCGCATCCTTATCGGGCTAGAAACTGACCACCATGTTTACGAGGCGTTACAACGAGCCAAAACTCAACAGAGCTTTGCTTTTCGTTCTGCTGCCGAAACGGTCAAGAAATTCAGCGAGGTCGTTCTCCAACAACTTGAACACGCCGAAGAGACTGCCGAAGTTGAAACTGGTGTAGAGCAGTTTGTACGCTGGTGCAGCGAAGGCAAAATTGAAGTCCGTGCTTATGACAAAGCGGATATTCACGCCAAACTCTACATCTTCACTTTCGATTCGTCACAGGTAAGCAAAGGTCATGTCATCACCGGCTCAAGCAATCTCTCTTTGCGTGGGTTACAGGATAATCTGGAGTTCAATGTCGAATTGAAAGACAGCCGCGATTATGATTTTGCCATTGCCAAGTTTGAAGAGTTGTGGCGCGATTCTGTAGAAGTAACAGAAAACTTTGTTTCTACTGTTAAAGACAAATCGCACCTCGCACAATTTTCACCTTACGAACTTTATCTGAAATTTCTTTATGAGTATTTTCGCACCGAACTGAATCAACCCCGCGAACTCGAGCAGGATTATCAACCCGAAAGTTTTCTCCGTTTGCAATATCAACACGATGCTGTCTTAACTGCCAAACGCATTGTTGAAGAATATAACGGCGTATTTCTGGCGGATGTGGTCGGGCTTGGCAAAACCTATATGGCGGCAATGTTGGCGCGGGAACTGGAAGGCAGAAGTCTGGTGATTGCGCCGCCCGCTTTAGTTGATAAGAACAACCCCGGCGCGTGGCAGAATGTTTTTACCGATTTCGGGGTGCGCGGCTTTCACGTTGAATCGGTAGGCAAACTTGACCGCATATTGAAACTGGATTTGAGCAAATTTCAGTATATCTTCATTGATGAAGCGCATCGCTTTCGCAATGAAGATAATGACACTTACGAAAAGCTGCATCGCATCTGCCGCCATAAAAAGGTCATTCTAGTCACGGCGACGCCATTCAACAATCGTCCGAATGATCTACTTAGCCAGCTTAAATTATTCCAAGATTCGCGCAACAGCACGTTGCCGAATTTGCCGAATCTGGACAATTTCTTTCGGCTTTTGAATAAGCGGTTGCAACCCTTCAATCGCATAGATGACCGCGAAGAGTATTTGCGGGTGATGCGCCAAAACGCTAGTGAAGTGCGCGAAAGAATACTGAAATATCTGATGGTTCGCCGGACGCGCAGCGAAATTAAGAATTATTATGGCGATGATTTAGCGAAACAGAATTTACAGTTTCCCGAAGTTGAAGCGCCGCAAGCCATCTTTTACGAACTCTCAAAACGCGAAAATGAAATCTTTATCCGCACCATTGAGCGCGTCACCAAACAAATCATTTATTCGCGTTATCGTCCTTTGATTGACCGATATTTCAAAGGCGAACTCGACGAGAACCGCACCACCGCGCTTAACAACCTTGCCAGCTTTATGAAGGTTCTGCTCGTCAAGCGACTGGAAAGCAGCTTTGAAGCGTTCCGTTTGACGCTTTGGCGATTTATAAAGGCGTATGAGAAATTCATCGCTTCGTATAAAAGCGGCGTTGTTTATGTCAGCAAAAAGAAGTCTGCATTGATCTTTGAACTGCTTGAAGCAGGCGATTTTGAAGCCATCGAAACCTTAATCGAAAGAGAAGAAGCCGAACGCTTTGACGCAGAGGATTTCACCGGCGATTTTCTCAGCGATTTAGAGAACGATTTGCGGGTCTTACGCCTGATTGCTCAGGATTGGCAGGAGATTTACCGCGACCCGAAATGGGAAAAGTTGAAATCCCTTTTGCAAAACGAAGCCATCTTAAAGGAAACCAAACTTCTGCTTTTCACCGAATCGAAAGAGACTGCCGAATATCTCTGCAATCGTTTACTAGATGAACTGAAAGAAAAGGTCATCTGTTTTACCGGCAGTTCATCTAGAGCGTTGCGAGAAGAAGTCATTGAAAATTTCGATGCTCGCATCCGCAATCCGAAAGACGATTACCGGATTTTGGTAACCACTGATGCGCTGGCAGAAGGCGTTTCGCTGCATCGCTCCAATGTTGTTATCAATTATGACATCCCTTGGAATCCGACGCGGATGATGCAACGAGTCGGGCGCATCAATCGCGTTGATACCAAATTTGAGCGCATCTTTACCTGTAACTTCTTCCCATCCGAAGAAGGAAACAATGAAATCGGTTTGCGTGAAGCCGCCGAAGCGAAGATTGAAGCCTTTATTGAAATGCTCGGAACCGATGCGCGGCTACTCACCGAAAACGAAGAGATCAAATCGTTCAATCTTTTTGACCGCATCACCTCGAAAGCAACCCTCACCGGCGAAGGCGAACAGGACGACGACAGCGAATTGAAATATCTGCAAATCATCCGTGACATCCAACAAAACGATAAAGCCCTGTTTGCCCGCATTAAATCACTACCGAAAAAGGCGCGAACGACGCGACCGCTGCCAACGCATCAAGACTCGCTATTGACCTATTTCCGTATCGGCAAACTGGATAAGTTCTATCTGGCAACGAAGGACAACCCGACAGCGCAAGAACTTGATTTCCTTGCTGCCGTCAAGATTCTGGAAAGCGACAGTAACGAAAGATTAGGCGTTGGCAAAGAGTTCTTCACGCTCTTGAAAAAGAATCAGGAGGCGCTGGCTCATTCCCTGCAAAGCGATGAAGAGACGGTTTACGCGCCCGCTTCCAGCCGCGATGTAGGCAGTAAATTACGCCGTCGTCTGTTGATCTTCAAAAAAGAACAGATGCAGGACTTCACGGAGGAGGAAGAAAAATTCTGGCAGGATGTGGCGCAAGCTTTAGCGGACGGCGCGATAGCCAGAAAGACGGTCAATCGCCTGTGGAAAGCCGTTGAACGAATTGGCGAAGCTCGCGGCATCGTTGAAGTCTTGAAGAAAAATCTTTCCTTTGATACGTTCACACGGGAAGAAACACCTGCGGTTGAGAAGAAGGGTAAACTTCGTGAAGTGATTTTGTCCGAGTACCTGACATAAGCATTTCCTATGGTATGACGATTGGCAAGTGTGATGCCATCGCAACCTTGCCGCATAGCGGCACGTTGAGTTTAGCCGTGTGTTTTAACGCACGGAATTGCGTCATCGCCAGCTATCGCGTCGCGTAGCGAGGATTGAATGGAGCGATCAACCATCTATCAATCGTCGCTGACGCGACGGGAAATCGGGGGTATCCGGTTTCCCGTGCAATAAATTACACGGCTAACCTCAAAGCGTCGCTACGCGACAAAAAGCGTCACGCCTTAGGTAAGTATTATCTGTAATTGTGTGCATTTTACTTTCAAGCAATCAGTATTGCTGACATCATTTTCCGCCTATGAATGAACAACAAGCCCGCGAACTCGTTGAGAAGACTTTTGAAGCTGATTTTGACCGTCAACGGTTCGGCGAATTTATCAGTCAATTGCTCAAAACAGGCGATTTCAATAAGCAGTTTCGTCAGAGCGGAACCCTCGTCCGTGAGGCTTTCCGCGATAAGGTTAGCGGCTTTGAACGCTTGGCGCAGTTCACCGATATTGATGGCAAAAAGATTGATGTGCTGATTGTGAATCTCAAAAAAGATTCGACCCTTGAACGCGCCCGCACCAGTTTGCGAAATTTCGCCGCCGATTATTTACAGAGTGATCGCGGCGCTAACAAGGCGGCTGTGCTGGTTGCTTATGTATCTAACAGTAAAACCGATTGGCGTTTCTCTTACGTGACGCTGGAAACCGAACTCAAACAAAACGAAAAAGGCAAATTCAAAGAAGAGACGACGAACCTCACGCCTGCCCGTCGCTACTCTTTTCTGGTTGGCAAAGCGGAAGACAGTCACACTGCTCAAAAACAATTTTTGGATTTGATTGCCGCTAGTCAAAAGCCAACGCTCAAGCAAATTGAAATTGCCTTTACAATCGAAAAGGTTACGAAAGAGTTTTTCGCACGTTACAAAGAACTCTTTGAAAAGCTGCGGGATGAACTCGCAGAAATTTGTCGCAAAGATCAGGTGGTTTGCCGCGAATTTATCAACAAAGGAATGTACGCCTTTGGTAAAGACGATAAGGGGCAGGACAAACTCGATGGTAACGGCAATAAGATCAAAGAACCGTACACTGATGATTTCGCCAAGAAACTCTTAGGGCAGATTGTCTTTCTCTACTTCTTGCAAAAGAAAGGCTGGTTCGGCGTTGAGCAAGGCAACGATTGGGGAAGTGGCGATAAACATTTCTTACGCAATCTTTTTGACCGAAAAACACCCGCGCAAAACTACTTCAATGATGTTCTCGAGTATCTCTTCTACGATGCCTTGGCAGTAAACCGTAAAGGCAATAGCGATTTTTACGGCAAGCTGAATTGTAAAATTCCCTTCTTAAACGGCGGGCTGTTTGAAGCAACTTACGACTGGATTAACACGACAATCAATTTGCCTGATGCGCTCTTTTCCAATCAGGACATCACCAGAGAAGGCGATAAAGGTACAGGCATTTTAGACGTTTTTGACCGTTACAATTTCACCATCAACGAAGCCGAACCGCTTGAGGTCGAAGTTGCGGTTGACCCGGAAATGCTCGGCAAGATTTTTGAGAACCTGCTGCCGGAAAACATCCGGCATGGCAGCGGAACCTATTACACGCCGCGTGTCATTGTCGCATATATGTGCCAGCAATCACTCATCAATTATCTGGCAACCCATCTCGACACGATTCCCCGCGAAGATATAGAAATCTTTATGCGTTTCGGTTCACTACAAAGACATTACACAGAAGCGGGGACACAATCTCAAGCCGATAAGTTTCTGCCACAATCAATTATTGATAATTCCCGAACGATTGACGAACTTTTACAGCGCATCACGGTTTGCGACCCGGCTATCGGTTCCGGCGCGTTTCCCGTTGGCATGATGCAGGAAATTGTTAAAGCGCGTGAAGCCTTGCAAGCCGTCGCGGGTATACCACAACTGTCGCAATACGAATTGAAACGCCAGACTATTGAACATTCGCTTTACGGCGTGGATATAGATTCCGGCGCGGTGGAGATTGCCAAGCTGCGATTATGGTTGTCGCTGATTGTTGACGAAGACGATTATCAAAACATTGAGCCGTTGCCAAACCTCGATTACAAAATCATACAGGGCAATTCTTTGCTGGACGAATTTCATGGTGTGAAATTGATTGATGTGGAACTCTTCAAACAGAAACTCTTTGATAAAGCGGTGCGGATGAAAGAGGTTCAGGAAGAGATTAATCGGCTGCAAAATGATCTGGGCAAAGCCAATGTCGGCAAACAATCGTCGCTTTATGTGTTGACTGAACGCCGCATCGCGGAATTGCAAAAAGAGAAAGCGTTTCTCGCGGATCATAGCACAGATTCGCAAGTCGGCTTATTTGTTCAGGAGGATGAGACGCAGAAGAAGTTGAATCTTTTGAAACAGAAGCATCAGCAAGTTTTTCACGAGACGGACAAGCTGAAAAAAGAGAAACTACGTGCCGAAGCCGAACAACTGGAATGGCAATTTATCGAGGCAAAGCTCAAAGCCGATGGCAAAGAGGGTGAACTGGCTAAACTTGAAATTGAGCGCAAGGAACGGCGCAAAAACTATTTTCTCTGGCAACTGAACTTTCCCGAAATCTTCGAGAATAACGGCGGCTTTGATGTAGTCATTGCCAATCCGCCTTATATAAGCGCACTAGAATTTGCATCTCGGTATTCAGCACAAGATCGTCAAGCCTTAAATCGCAACTTTCAAACTGCAAAGGGCGCATATGACCTTTATGTCCTTTTTTATGAACAGGGTATACGAATACTCAAAAAGAATGGCTTTCTGGCTTTCATCAATCCAAACAAGTTTCTTTCAGCAAAATATGCAGTTGCACTAAGAGAGTTTATTTTAGGGAATGCTATATTTCAGTCTTTGGTTGATGTATCGGGAGTACAAGTATTCAAAGAAGCATCGGTTTATCCGGTTATGGTTTTTCTGAAAGTAGGCTCTTCAAGTAATTATAGAATAGGTGTGACTTTACCGAAAATTCGTGAAATGGAAATTTTCAATCTTGCCAATTTTATTTTTACGGAAATTGAAAACACACTCTTACAAATTTTGCCGGAAAACATCTGGGGGTTTTTACTTTCAGATAAAATGTCGCTACTTACAAAATTGCTTAAAGAAAGCAAACCACTTTCAGAAGTTGGAAATGTAAATGCTACATCAACAGCGTCAGAGGCTGATGAGTATGGAGCATATATTACGGAGAAGAATTCAAGTCGCAGTTTGAAAATAATAAATACAGGCACAATAGATAGATATATGTCTCTATGGGGAATTGAGCCAATGACCCATGCTCGGAAAAGATTTCTTAAACCCTACTTGCCATTGGGTGGTGTTTCTCAGCGACGGAAAGAAATGTACTCAAGTCCTAAAATTATTTTTGCTAAAATGGCGAAGGTATGTGAAGCGTTTTTGGATACTAATGGTGAAGTTGCTTCAATAAATACCAATTGTTTTTATGCTCCCCAAGAAGGAATTGATATTCGTTATGTTACTGCTTTTTGCAATTCAAAAATTTTTTCATTCCTCTACGAACAATTTTTCGGAGCATTGAGAATGAGTGGCGGGTATTTTCAATTTCAAGCTCCTCAACTTCGCGTTATTCCAATAAAAGAAATTAGCCTTGATAAGCAAAAACAAATCACCGAATTGGTTGACCAAATCTTATCATTGAAGCGCGAAAACCCAGCGGCGAACACAGAAAAATTAGAGCGGGAAATTGACCGCTTGGTTTATCAACTCTACGATTTGACCGACGACGAGATTGCCGTTATCGAGGGAAAGTAATAAGTCAAATCACTATACCCGAACAGCAGAACATCGAGTACAAACAAAGCTGGCACGATGATTATCTGAAATGGATAAGTGGCTTTGCCAATGCCAATGGCGGCGCTATCTACATTGGCAAAAACGACGATGGCACAACCGTCGGCGTGGCAGATTACAAAAAGCTGATGGACGATTTGCCCAATAAGATTCGTGATGTGTTGGGCATTATGGCGGAAATCAATCTACATGAAGAAAACGGTCTCTATTATCTCGAAATCATCACGCCGCCTTATGCTGTGCCGATTTCCTTACGCGGCAATTATTACTATCGCAGCGGTTCAACCAAGCAGGAATTAAAAGGCAACGCCCTCAACGAATTTCTGCTCCGCAAATCCGGCAAAACATGGGATGAAGTCATTGAACAGCGTGCCACACTAACCGACATTGACGAAACGAGCATTGAGCAATTCCAGCGAGACGCGAGAAAGTCAGGGCGGCTGCCGGATGATGGCAACGCTTCCTTAGTGGAATTTTTAGAAAAACTGCGCCTCACGGAAAACGGGCAAATAAAACGCGCCGCCATTGTCTTATTCGGCAAAGACCCGGCTCGATTCTTTGCCAATCAAGTAGTCAAGATCGGACGTTTCGGCAACAGCGATGATGACCTCCGATTTCAAGAAATTGTTGAAGGAAACCTCTTCTACCTTTTGCGTGAAACTGCTGAACAACTTAACCGCAAGTTCTTTGTCAAGCCGATAGATTTTGAAGGCTTACAGCGTATCGAAAAAGGCGAATACCCGGTTGCCGCTGTCCGTGAAATGCTTCTCAATGCTTTGGTTCATCGTGACTATATGGGCAGTTCTGTGCAGATCAGAATGTATGACGACAAATTTTCGATTTGGAACGAAGGCACTCTGCCCGAAGGCTTGAGTTTAGAAGCCTTGAAACGGCAACACCCGTCACGCCCGCGCAATCCTTTGCTTGCCGATATATGTTTCAAAGGCGGCTACATTGATATGTGGGGACGCGGAACGCTGAAAATTATCAATGCCTGCCGCGAAGCCGAATTGCCCGAACCACAAATCATTGAACAGGATGGCGGCTTTTTGGTTGAGATATTCAAAAATCGCTACACGCCGGAACGATTGAAACAATCTGGTTTGAACGAAAGACAAATAAACGCTGTGCTATATGTTGTGGAAAATGGCAAGATAACAAACTCGAAATATCAAGAGATTTGTCATGTATCTAAGTCAACGGCAACACGAGATATTAAAGAACTTGAAGCAAAAGGAATTTTCATCAATAAAGGAACAAAAGGCTCAAGTGCCGTATATGAATTGGTCTAACGGAGTTGGTTCATAGTTGGCTCAGTTGGTTCAAGGTGGGTTCATAGTTGGTTCATCTGTGAGTTGACCGACAAAGCCGCGCAAGCTAAGTTGGATTTTGCTTTATTTGATCAATAGCAGTTCAAACAGTGTAGCGCTGGTTTGCATTGCACCATAATTGCACATATTGCACATTCATTGCCTCATAATTACACAGACCTTCAAACCGTAGGGCTGTACTTTGTAAATCGGTTCTGACTCAACTATTAGCAGGATTCATCCGCAAAGGAAAAGGTTTGATGCACTTATGTGGCACGCGATATTGACCTTCTGGCAGGCTCTGACAAATCGGTGTAACATAGCACACGAGGAATTGAATTATGTCGAACCGCTTGACCATAGAATACGACGATGCCGTGCTGTTCCATCTGGGGCTTGCGCCGGAGCAATTTTCTGCGGAAGCAAAATTTTTACTGGCAGCAAAGCTCTACGAATTGGGTCGGCTGTCGTCCGGTCAAGCCGCCAAACTGGCAGGCAAAAATCGCGTGGATTTCCTGCTCTCTTTATCACGCATCGGCATAGCCGTCAGCAATCTCCGCCGCGAAGACGCCCAAGCCGAATTGGATTTTGCTTTCCATGAATAAGCAAATCGTTTGCAATACCGGTCCGCTCATCGCTCTGGCGCGAATGGACGCTTTTGCCATTGTCGCCCAATTGCCTTTTCAGTTTGTCTGTCCCGCAGAAGTCGAAGCCGAAATTGTCGCCGACGTATCACACGGTCATCCGGTAGTCTTGCCTAACTGGATTACGGTTATGTCTTTAAGTGCGCCGCTCTCACCGTTGACCATAACCGCATTGGACGAAGGAGAAGCCGCTGTCATCCAACTGGCTCTTGAGCAAAACATTGAATATGTTTGCATTGATGAACTAAAAGGCAGACGCGCCGCGCTTGCCGTAGGATTAAAGGTCGTTGGCTCGTTGGGATTGCTTGGTAAAGCCAAGACCAGCGGCTTGATTGCAGAAGCGCGACCATTTATTGAACAAGCCCGAAGCGAAGGCATTTATTACGATACCGTGCTTGTCGAAACTTTCTTAAAAGGGTTGGGTGAATAAATCCGTCTGTTCATCGTGATACCGGAACATCGAAAATAACGCAATTACACGAATTGCACATTCCTTGCGTCGGCATGGAAACGGTAATCAGACAGGCTGAGTTGTTGGTTTGATGCCTCAACCCGAACGAGTAGGTTTGCCAACTTGACGGCAAAGCCTCTGGGTTGTGGTAAACTGTATGGCGCGAGGTGAAAGAGTATGTCCGCGAATGTTGAAAAAGTGATTCAGTCTATTCAACAACTTTCCGCCGCTGAACAGGAAAAAGTATTGCGCTGGCTGGCAGAAACGAGAAAGCCGCCAACCGGTACAGATGATTGACAGGAGCGTATGGAAAAGTTTGAACTGGCGCGGCGCTGGCTTGACCAATATCGTCAGGCGTATCTTGGGCAATGGGTTTGTCTCGATGGCGCAACGCTTATCAGCAACGGCAACGACGCCCGCCAAGTCTACAGAGAAGCAAAAGCGAAAGGTATTGTCATTCCCTTTATTGAACAAGTGCGCGAAGAAGACGCCGCACCGTTTTGGGAAGGATGGAGCGCGTCAAGACAAAGAGAAATTCTTCGCCGTTGGCTTTGGCGAGGTTAAAAAGTCGCTGGCGCACTGATGCCGCGAGATTCATTTTCTTCTTCATGTCAACGATTCCAGATAGGGGCGCATGACGTTTGCCACACGACAGATGGTGGCATAATGCCAGAGTTCATCCGTTGTCGTCCGGCGTTTCCGCCAGCCATCTCGCAAGGCTTCAAGCGCCACATCCAAGCCGATTTTATTGCGGTATTTGAAGCAATCGGCAATGGTCTTCGCGGCTGAATAGACGCGAATTTTCTCACCTTCCAGCTTGTGGGTTTCAATGCCTTCTGTGAAAGCCTTGCCCGAAAAGCGCACGATTCGCAGGGCGAGGGATTCAGCGCGAGGCATCCATGCGGTACGTTCAATTGCCAGCCAAACTTCAAAAGGCGATTGTGTTGTGAGTTGATGAAAACTCAGAGCCGATAGCAGGCAAACAACACCATTGGGTACTTTGCGACGCGCTTCAATGAGGCTTTGATATTCGCTTATTTCAACATCGGGAAGCGTATAGATGCCGCGTTCTAGCTTCACCAGTTCGCCGCGTTCAACCAGTCGTTTCAAATAGATTTGCGGAATATGAATATCATCTAAATCGCGTGAACGAAATATCTTTTTCTTTCGGGCAAGCCGTAAGACCTTCTCTGAAGGCGAAATTGACATGATGATAGTTTGTTATAAAACCTCTACATTTGTCAATATATGCAAAGGCTTTATAACAAAAGGATGTCCCTCAATCTTACCGTAAGCAAATTGCTTATAATTGCCGCGTAGCAAGTCGGCAACCAATCAGATGAATGTAGATATGAGTTTATGAACAACCTAGAAAAACAGGGATTCAAAAAAGCAATTTTCAGCGATAAGTACAATTACAAATGGACGTACAACCTATCGCCGTAAATAGAGCAGTCTTTATCTAAAGAAGGAAAGACTTTGCCTGTGCAATAAGGAATTTCACAATACTGCTCAACAGAATTAGCTATGAAAAACGGCAATTCAATGGGAGTTGTCGCAAAATTGTCACAAGAAGAAAGGGCAGCCGATTAAAGCTGCCCTAAGTTATTGAATCTACAGTAGCGGCGAGTGGACTTGAACCACTGACCTTGGGGTTATGAATCCCACGCTCTAACCACCTGAGCTACGCCGCCGTGAGCCTAAGTTTCCCATATCTACGCGGAAATTTCAACCGGAACTTACTTTGCACTTGTGGCAGTAGTAAGGCGTTCTTTTATTGTTTCCTTTGGAATAGAGGAGAGCCGATGCGGGATTTCTGCATTAGCGGGGGCAAATAATTTTACAAAAGTTTCAAGAACCAATCGCTTGCCGCCTGTCGTATGAGTGGATGTAGGTAGTTTGAAACGGACGTTGAAATTTTAAGCAAACCATTTGCCGATTTTGGCGTCTAAGGTGTTTGAAAGCTGTTTGAAAGTACGGTATGAAGTTTGCTCACTTGACAGTCTGACGGGGCTGTTTGGGGAAATTGCTGTAAGATGTAAGTAATAATTACAAGGTCGAAGGTAAAAATGTCGCAAATCAATACAACCTTCGAGAAAAAAGCCAGCCGCTTGCTGGCATAACGGGAGAAACAAAAATGAGACTTTTAGAGATGTTTTACAATCACTCGCACTATTGGGGTGTGCCGCATCCGCGCTCCGCAGATAATAAGATTATTCAGGTGTGCTACGAATGTGGCGCAGAACGCGAAGTCAAGGTTCAACTTCGCCAGCCTGATGATGTAAAAATCAATGCGCCTCATCGCGGCGACTTAGCTGCTTAATTCATTCTATCTGAAGCGGCAAAATTGTTGCGTCTTACCGCTCTGTGCGTGACGACTTTGCCGCTAACCCCTTCTACGCTTCCGTCACCACGCCATCTCTCTTGACATAGTTTCTGCCGCAAACATTACAACTACAAGCCTGCTCCGGCGTATCTTTAGCGAATTTCAGTTTAATACCGCACTCGCACATCCACCCGGCAAGGCGCGAGGGATTGCCAACCATCAAGGCATAATCGGGAACATCTTTCGTCACCACAGCGCCTGCGCCAATGAAAGCATAACGCCCGATAGTATGCCCGCAGATAACGGTGGCATTTGCGCCGATGGACGCGCCTTTTTTTACCAGTGTGGTGCGGTATTCGTCTTTGCGCGATACGTGACTGCGCGGATTGACAACATTGGTGAAGACCATCGAAGGACCGCAAAAAACATTATCTTCGAGAATGACGCCCGTATAAACCGAGACGTTATTCTGAATTTTAACATTATCGCCGATAGTGACAGCAGGCGAAATGACGACATTCTGCCCGATGTTACAACCGCGCCCGATTTTGCTGTTCTTCATGATGTGCGAGAAGTGCCAGATTTTTGTGCCATCGCCAATGTCACACGGTTCATCAACATAGCTTGATTCATGGACGAAATAGTTTTTTTCCATAACCAACGCACCTATCTACTTGTGGCGGCAACCGTTTCAACCGGCATCCCTTTACTTGCCAATGATGCTTCTGCGGCTGCCAGCACACGCAATACCTGTAAACCGCTTTCACCATCAGTCAAGGGTCTTCTGCCGGTTTGCAGACAATCTAAAAATTCGAGGCATTGACGGCGCAAGGGTTCCGCCGGTTCAAGCGTTTCCGGGATGCCTTCGCTTTTTATCATCACCGGCTCGCCATTGACGAATTCTATCTGATGGTCATAGATCATCAATTTAAGCTCTTTTCTGACATCATCAAAAACTGCCATGCGTTTCGAGCCGACGACGACGAGACGCTGCTCTTTATATGGATGCAACCAACTGACGAAGATTTGCGCGTGAATACCTTGCGAAAATTCCATATTGGTTACGGTGACATCGGCGATATGCGGTTGCAGATACGCGCCGCCGGTTGCCGCAATGCGCGAGGGAAATTCGCCAAGCAGTCGCAAAATCAAAGCGATATCATGCGGCGCAAAGCTCCACAGGATGTTCTCTTCGCGGCGAATTTTGCCGAGATTCAAACGGGTCGAATAGATGTAGCGCAATTCGCCGAGCGCCCCGCTCGCCATCAATTCGCGCAAACGTAAGACTGCCGGATGATATTCGAGCAGATGCCCGACCATCAGCGTCAACTGTCGTTGCCGCGCCAACTCAACTACCTGTTCACCGTCGTTGACTTTCAGGGTCAACGGCTTTTCGACGAGGGTATGTTTGCCAGCTTCCAGCGCCGCCATTGCCAGCCGGTAATGGGTTTCGGCAGGCGTGGCAATGACGATGCCATGAATTTCCGGGTCAGCCAGAACCTTGTCGTAGTCGGCTTCCAGTTCGACACCGGGAAATTTTTCGCCAATCTGCGCCAGTGATGATGGGGACGCATCACAAACGGTCTTTAAGGCGCCGAGTTGATGATAATTTCTAACGTGGTTTATGCCCCAGTACCCCGCGCCGATAACCGCGATGCAGGGCGGCTGCTTCTGCTCTTCAATCACTTCTATTCCTCTTTGTCGTATAACCATGACCGCTCCGGCAGGATGCAGCCGAAGAGATCAAACCGTTTACGGTAACAGGCAAAATGCCGGTTTGTAAAATAGGGCTTTGTAATTTCAGGTTGTCGTTTTAATGAATTGCCACTCGCTTTAGCTAGTGGACAAGATGATCTGTTAATCAACTGGCTGTAGCCAAATCATTAGGCTAAAGCCTTGTTCTTTGCGCTCCTTTTCCTCCATCTAAAGCTGAGGCAATTCATCAACGCGGTAAGCAAATCATAGGACTTTCAGTACAAAGCCCTACCTCATGGCTTGGTGCGTGTACCACAACGGGGACAGAATACGGCGTTTGCCGGTAGCGACATCTGACAACTGGCGCAGTTGATTTGTCCGGCGCTCTGATTACTTACATCATCTGCCGGGGTTGCCAGTTTGGGCATCTTCTCCGTAGGCGCAGATTCAACCGGGCTGTCGAGCGCAGCAGTACCGGTCGGCGCGGGCGGCGGCACAAAGTTAGGCGGCGATGGCTCGGTAAAATTCGGTTCATAATTCGGCGGCGGCGCGGGCGGGTAACCTTGCGGCGACGGCGGATTATAACTCTGCGACGCGGGATTGTACCCTTGTGGTGGCGGATCGTAACTTTGTGGCGGTGGCGGATTATAGTTTTGCGGTGCGGGTGGCGGATAGGGCGGCGCATTGTATCTGCCTTGCTCGTAAGCCGGTGGCGCATTAAAGCCGCCTTGTTGATAAGGCGGTTGATAAGGGTTGCTCATCGGTTGCCCGTAGCCACCGGATGCGGGCGGCGCATTCGGTAAAAAACTTCTCGCGCCTTCCATTCCAAAACAATCCCGGTAAGCGACCGCCGTGGTGGTAAAAAGCAGAGGAAAGGTCGCCACGATGCCGATATAACAAGCATAGGTGCCGATTTGAGCCAGCAACGCCACCACAAAAGCAAAGAGCGTGAACATCAACAGATTCTTTTTGGTCAGTTCAAAACTGGTCTGCATCGCTTGAATCACACCGAGGTTGCGATCCAGCATCAAGGGAACGCCGAAGAAGAGCGCCCCAAGCACCAGGTATGCCGGAATAATGCAGAGCAACGCGCCAATCATATAGAGAATGCCGAAGAGAAAGTGATAACCGAGAACCGGCAGAAAATCCTTCGTACCGGAAAAGAGATCGCGCACCTCAATCGTGCCGCCGCGTAACTGCTTCATAGCGGTGCGGTACATCCCGCCGGTAAGAAAGGCGCTGGTGAGCGCCATAATGATCATTAAGAGCGCCATGCCGCCAAAGATGATGATGGGAAATTCCGCCCCAACAGGCGCTGTCCCGGACGGCGGATAGCTTCGCATACTTGATTGCAATGATAGGACGTAGATATAGATGCTCACCGCAAATATGGTTATCGGTAGAAAGACAATGCCAACATAGATTGCCGAATTTACAACCCAAGCCTTCCATTGTTCAGTGAACATTCGCCAGCCTTCGCTGATCCAATCGCCAAATTTCACTTCCGGCGCTGCCATATTCTGCATGAAGTCGTTCCTCTCCGGTGTAGGTTATGTTGCAGGTCCTGACTCAGTAGGGAAGATAAAGTTCAGAGAACAGCCTTCAGGCTGCTTCTCACAAGCAAGCTAAAGCTTGTACTCTAAACTTCTCCACTCGCTTGACCCACTGCCATATTGTCTTAGTCTTACAAATTCTCAGGTACAAGTACAGTGCGAAAACCGAGCAGACTCCAATCGGAATTGGTTTCGATACTATGAATATAAGAGAAATCCCCCGGCGCATTGCAGCCAATCGCATAACATTTGGCATTGCCCTGCTCATCACGATAAAACCCTAGTTCCAGGCTTTCGGTTTCGCTCCATTCCGCGTGAAAGACTGCACCGATGAGATTGAAGACGGCGGGCGGGCAGACCGTAAGCCGGAACCCTTGCGGCATCAAACCGTGTCGCTTCCAGTCTTCATTTACCAGCATGACAAATTCGCGCAATGATTGATAGTTATGCGAAAAGCGTGTGCCGTTGGTAAATCCGGCGCGACCCAGATAATCGGCAAACGGGTCGAGCGTCGCATCAATGCCATAGTGTGTGCCGTAGAATTGCCGGTTGTTGGGCAGATAGCGCGGTTTCTGCGTCTTTTCTATGCCTAAAATCATGCCCTGATGCCGGTGATGTCCAAGGTTCAAGGCTTCCTGACAACTGCCGCGATGCAAGGACGCTTTGGCGAAATCTCGCGGACACATGGGATACATTCGCGCCACATACGCGGCATTAAACGATACCGCCTGTTCTGTCGGAATAATATGCCATTCAAGATTATAGCGGCGCAGATGTTCTTCGACTTTGAAGGGGATTTCGGGAATAAGAGCCTGTGGTGACAATAATTCTACATCTGGCGCAAGATTGAAAAATTCGCGCAGCCGATGGCTTCGCGCTTCCAGTTGTTCGTGCATTTACTGACTCCTCAAATCGGGCGAGATGTTCTGAGCAAGCCTTAGTTTACAGTGAATCAGCGATAGAGAGAAAGCCTATTTTTTTTGAATATTGTAATCCGATGAAACATTGACAGCAGCGGCGACGTTCGTTACTCTGAAATGGTAAGTAAGCACTTACTTACTTACAAATTTAGCCGACGAGGTAGGAGTAATACGGATGTCAAGAGCGCTGGAAAATCACCCCGAAATCTATGCGGGGATGCCGGCGATGGAAGAAGGGCGGATGTCGAGCGAAGAACGCCGCTTGCAATTGATTCGCGTCGCCATTTCGCTCTTTTCGCAACGCGGTTTCAGCGGCACTACGACCAAAGAGATTGCCCGCGTTGCCGGAGTCACGGAAGCGATTGTCTTTCGCCATTTTCCGACCAAAGACGCACTCTATTCGGCGATTCTCGATTATAAGGCAAACGAAGCCCGCATTGACGAATGGATTGATGCGGTGCAGGAATTTGTCGAACGGCGAGATGATGAAGCGATTTTTCGTTTCATCATGACACGCTTGCTGGAACATCACCGGCAGCACCGCGAGTTTACCCGCTTAATGTTCTATTCGGCGCTCGAACGCCATAGTCTGGCAAAGAATTTCCACGATAAACATGGCAAGCGGCTTGATAAGTTTCTTCATGATTATATAACCATGCGCCAGCGCGAAGGCGCATTTAAGGATTGCAAACCGGGCGCGGTCATTCAGGCGTTGATTGCCTTGCCGATTTTTCACGCCCTCGATAAATGGCTGTTTGAATTCAAAACCATTGATCTTTCTGAGGAAGAAGCGGTTGAGACTTTTACGCAACTCTTACTGAATGGGCTGCGTAAGACCTCTTTGAAAACCCCTTCCGGCGCAGCGGAGAATCGAGTTCTCTCTGGCGGAAAATCCTCACAGCATAAGTCTGCCAAAAAGAAGACGGAGTAGTTCATGCTCAATAATAAAATGACTTATTCTAAACAATTTCTCTCTCTGGTTATTTGCACTCTGCTCATCGGCACGGCGCTGCTTTCCGGCTGTCGAAAAAAGGCTGCGAGTACAACCACTGCCGAAGCCTCTACTGCCGCCGCTCAACCTGTCGAAGTCACGACTTCACAGGCAACGACGCGAGACGTGCCGTTATTTCTGCAAGTGACCGGCAGTTTCGCCGCCGATGAAAGCTCTGACCTTGCGCCGGAAACCTCCGGGCAAGTCGTCGCCACGCCGGTTGATGTCGGCGCATTCGTTAAGCAAGGCACAGTGATTGCCCGCCTTAATGACCGCGATGCCAAACTGAAACTACAACAGGCAGTTGCCTCGCAACAACAAGCGGAAGCGGCGCTCAAGCAGGCGGAAGTGCGAATCGGTTTGGGCGACGGCGGCAAGTTTGACGCCACCGCCGTACCGGAAGTTATTGCTGCCCGCCAGAATTACGAAGCCGCCGAAGCGCAGGCTAAGTTAGCCGAAACCACGGCTCGCCGTTATGCCAATCTGGTGGCGACGGGTGATGTTTCGCAGACCGTCTATGACCAGTACCGCACACAGGCGGAGACGGCGCGGGCGCAAGCCAATGCCGCGAAGAAACAATACGAGGTTGCCGTCAATCAGGCGCGGCAAAGTAATCAAGGCATCGCCACCGCGCGGGCCGGTCTGGAATCGGTCAAAGCGCAGGTGGCAATCGCTCGCAAAGCGGTTGCCGATACGGTAATCACCGCGCCGTTTGCCGGATTTATCAGCGAACGCCCGGTGGCGGTTGGCGAATATGTGACGAACCAATCCAAAATCGCCACGCTGATTAAAGCCAATCCGCTCAAGTTGAAATTGCAGTTAGCCGAATCGGAAGCAGCGCAGGCACGCATCGGCGCTACCGTTATCGCTACGGTTGCCGCTTTCCCGGGCAAAGAGTTTAGCGGCAAAGTGACCGCCATCAATCCGGCGCTCGACCCGGCTTCGCGCACCATCACCGTTGAAGCGGACATCAGCAATGCGGGCAATGTATTGAAAGCCGGAATGTTTGCTTCGGCGCGAGTTATCGAATCTACGGGCGGGCAGGGCGTCTTCATTCCGACTTCGGCGGTGGTGAAAGAAGCCAATGAATTATCGGTGCGAATCTATGTCGTTGAAGGCGAGGTCGCCCGCCTGCGCGTCGGACAAGTAGGCGAAGCCGAAGGCGATATAGTGCGCGTCATCAACGGCGTAAAAGCGGGTGAAACAGTCATCACCAGCAATCTCGACCAGTTGTATGACGGCGCGAAAATAGTCCGTAGTCCGTAGCGCCTAGTTCTTCGTAGTGTCTGTTGCGACGATAATTTGCAGATTACTTTGCCGCCAACATCCGCAGACAATATGAGCTTCCTGCTACGGACTACGCGCTACAGACTACGGACTTGAAATACTATGTTTGTCGGACACTACAGCGTCAGTTTTGCCGTTAAGAGCGTGGATAAGTCAATTCCGCTTTGGGTTCTCTTTCTGGCAGGGCAATTCGTTGATGTGTTGTGGGCGACGCTGGTTTTGCTGGGTATTGAAAAGTTGCGCGTTGTCGAAGGCATAACCGCCTCGAACGCGCTCGATCTCTATTATATGCCGTATACCCATAGCCTGGTGGCGGCGCTTGGCTGGGGGCTATTCGGCGTGGTGGCTTATAAGCTGTTGCGGCTGTCGCGGACGAGCGCAGCATTGCTTGTCGGGGTCGCCATCTTTTCGCACTGGTTACTCGATTTCCTTGTGCATCGCCCCGATTTGCCGATTTATGACAATGTAATAAAGGTCGGGCTTGGTCTTTGGAATTATCGCGCTGTGGCTCTCGCTCTTGAATTTACCTTGCTGTTTGTCAGTTTCTGGTTTTATCTACGCGCCACGCGAGCCGTAGAGAAATCCGGCAAGTATGCAATGGGCATTTTTGTTGCAGCGCTGGCGATAGTGCAACTGGCATCGGTCTTTGGCGCGGCTCCGCAATCGGATGTAGCGGTAGCGGCAAGCGGGTTGAGTCTCTATCTCGTCTTTGCGGCAATTGCCTTCTGGCTGGAGCGCAAAAGAATGTGAGTACGAAGCAGGGTAGTGGTTCAAGGGAAGGGAGAAAGTACAAATTCAGAGTACAGCCTTCAAGCTGAAGTGAAAAGGCAAGACCTTCCGCCTGAAGGCTGTACTCTGAACTCCTCTCCTCAGTGAGCGACTACCTGAAGCATTTCCGGGAGCGCCGGCAAAAGTCTGCGCCCCGACGAAGCAGATAGTTGGTGAATTATGCAGAAGTTAGCGGAAATATGTGTTCGTCGCCCCGTCTTCGCCGTAATGTTGATACTGGCGCTCACTGTTGTCGGCTTATTCTCTTATACAACCCTTGGCGTTGACCTCTTTCCTAAGATTGACCTGCCGACCATCACCGTAACGGTGGTCAATCCCGGCGCTTCGCCGCAAGAGATTGAAACCGAAATCACCGAAAAAGTGGAAGCCGCCGTCAACACCATCAGCGGCATTGATGAATTGCGTTCAACTTCCGTTGAAGGTGTGTCGCAAGTCTTTGTCACCTTCCAACTGGAAAAGAATGCCGACGTCGCCAATCAGGAAGTCCGCGCTAAGGTTGACTTGGTGGTTCCCGATTTGCCGGAAACGGCGGAAGCGCCGACGGTGCAGAAACTCGATGCTGATGCCGCGCCGGTCATTCAGGTTGCGGTCTCGGCGGATATGCCGTTGCGCGATGTGACGTTGATTGCTGATAAGCAGATTAAAGAGAAGCTGGAAAGTCTCAACGGCGTCGGGCAAGTGCAGATGATTGGCAAAGCCGACCGTGAAATTCAGGTCTGGGTAGACCCTGATAAGTTGCGGAGTTACAACGTCACGGTTCCTGAAGTGGCAAACGCAGTGAAGGCGCAAAACATGGAGTTACCGGGCGGGCGCGTTGACGAAGGAACCCGCGAACTGACGGTGCGAACCATGGGGCGCATCACCGACCCGCAGAAATTTGCCGACATTAGCGTCGCTTGGCGCGGCAATCTGCCAGTTAAGGTCAGCGATATTGGTCACATCGAAGATGGCACGGAAGAACAGCGCACGATGGCAAAGCTGAATGGCAAAGCGGCAGTTACGTTGTTGGTCTCGAAGCAATCGGGGCAGAACACTGTTGCTGTTGCCGATGCCGTCAAAGAAAGGCTGAAAGAGCTAGAGAAGACCTTGCCGAAAGGGCTTCGTCTACAAATTGTCGGCGATCAATCGGTCTACATTAAATCATCGGTTGACAACATCAAGACGCACTTAATCGAAGGCAGCTTGCTGGCGGCATTGGTGGTCTTTCTCTTTCTGTTGAGCTTTCGCTCCACCTTCATTGCGGCATTGGCAATCCCGACTTCGATTATTGCCACCTTTACGCTGATGTCGCTAATGGGCTACACGCTCAACAATATGACCATGCTGGCATTGACGTTGATGGTCGGCATCGTTATTGACGATGCGATTGTGGTGTTGGAAAACATCTATCGTTTCATTGAAGAGAAAAGGATGTCGCCGTTTCAAGCGGCGATTGAAGGCACAAAAGAGATTGGTCTGGCGGTTATGGCAACGACGCTATCGCTGCTGGCGGTCTTTGTCCCCGTAGGGTTTATGGGCGGCATTATGGGGCGGTTTATGGCGTCGTTCGGTTTAACTGCGGCGTTTGCGATTGCCGTTTCTCTGCTCGTTTCCTTCACGCTGACGCCGATGATGTCGGCGCGACTATTGAAGAAACCGAAGAGCGAAGAGAAGCATGATTCCAAAGAATCGCGCTTCTATCGTCCGATTGACCGCACCTATACATGGCTTTTGAAATGGTCGCTGGCGCATCGCTGGGCAATCGTGACGCTCAGTTTCTTAGTCATTCTCAGCACCGTGCCGCTGTTTATGATGGTGGGTAAAAACTTTTTGCCAACCGACGATTCTTCGCAGTTTGAAGTGACGCTACGAACGCCGGAAGGCTCATCGCTGGCAGCTACATCAACCATTGTTGAGCGTGTTGCCAGCGATTTGCGAAAGCTACCGGGCATTGCCGATACCCTGACGACGATTGGCGGCGGCGGGCAATCGCAGGTCAACAGCGCCAATATCTATATCAAGCTGGTGAAACACAATGAACGCGATGAATCGCAACAACAGTTGATGCAAAAAGCGCGTGCGATTTTGAAGAACTATCCGCCCGAATTGCGTCCCGGTGTGCAGGAAGTCGCGGCGTTTTCCGGCGGCGGTTTCCGCAATGCCGATGTGCAATACATCATCAGCGGACCTGATTTGAACAAACTGCAACAGTATTCCGACGCCATGTTGAAGAAGATGAAAGATGTTCCCGATGCCGTTGACCCGGATACGACGTTGGTCACCGGCAAGCCGGAATTGCGCGTCGTCATTGACCGACAACGCGCTGACGACCTCGGCGTGAAAGTCGGCGACATCGCGCAGGTGATGAACACCATGATAGCCGGTCAGGAAGTCGGAACCTATAACGAAGGCACAGAACAATATGATGTGCGCGTCAAAGCGACGGGCGAATACCGCACCAGCGCCGATGGCTTGAATCGTATGATTGTGCAGACGGCAAAAGGCGGTTGGGTCGGGCTGGATAATCTCGTAAAGATCGAAGAAGGCACCGGACCATCGAGCATCGAGCGACAAGACCGCGAGCGTCGCGTCATGTTGTTGTTCAACGCCAAACCGGGCGGCTCGCAATCGGCAATTATTGACGGCTTAAATAATGCGGTAAAAGATTTGCAGATTGGCGCGGAATACAAGACCGGGCTTGCCGGACGCTCGAAAGAGTTGGGCAAAGCGGGCTACTACTTTGGCTTGGCGATCCTGCTCTCGTTTATCTTCATGTATATGATTTTGGCGGCACAGTTTGAGTCGTTCATTCACCCGGTGACGATTCTCTTAACCCTGCCGATGTCCATTCCCTTCGGTGTTCTGTCGCTCCTGATTACCGGTCAGACGATGAACATCTTTGCCGGTCTTGGCGTCCTTCTGCTCTTTGGTGTAGTCAAGAAGAACGCTATTTTGCAGATAGACCACACCAATACACTACGGTTATCAGGGATGGTTCGTTATGCAGCAATCATGCAAGCCAACCGCGACCGCTTACGCCCGATATTAATGACGACAATTGCTTTGGTTGCCGGTATGTTGCCTCTGGTGTTTGCCTCTGGACCGGGTTCAGGGGTAAGCCGTTCGATAGGCGTGCTTGTAGTCGGCGGGCAAACACTCTGTCTGTTGCTAACTTTGCTTGCTGTGCCGGTCTATTACTCCTTGTTTGAGGATGTGCGCGAAGCAACCTTATGGAAGGCGCTGAACGCCAGAGTCGGACGAGTAACCGCTGGAGCAAGACGTTACACTCTCGACCCGGTAATGAATCTCTTTTCACGCAGACCGAAAAAGGAACGATATGTTGATGAAGTATCAAAAGCCTCAGGCGATTAAGGAAACAGAAGGCAGAAGGCAGAAGGCAGGAAGCAGGAGACAGGAGGTAGTTAGCAAACTGTTTTCCTTGTTTCTGGTAATCTGTTTGCTCTTGCCGGTTGTTACATTGGCGCAGGAAGAGTGCGAAGAGAAAAAGCCGAAATCGAAATTGGCGAAGTTGGATTTGACGACGCCTGATGGCAACGCTGCACAAAATCCGACGCCTTCGCCTCAAGCCGCGCAGATGCCGACGGTGCAGACGCGCCCTCTGCCACCGGTCGAACGAGTCGGCGTCAATGTGGCGGAGCAAACGCCGTTGACGCTTGAAGAAGCCATCGCTTTTGCGCTGGCAAACAATAAAGACATCAATGCCTCGCGCATTGACGTTGAGTTAGCGCGATTCGATGTAACGGCGGCAAAAGGCGTGTATGACCCGAAGTTCTCCGTTGAAACTTATGCTGAACACCGCGAAACGCCGGTAGCTTCAGCCATCGGCGGCAGCGCGTCGGGGAAATTGACCTCAACTGATATTGGCGCAACGACGCGCTTGAGCGGCAATTCGCCGCTTGCCGGTGGCGTCTATCAGCTTGATTTAACCTCGTCACGGCAAACAACGGATAATCAATTTACGTCGCTCAATCCGCAGTACCCAAGCGGCATCACGGCAACCTATACGCAACCGCTATTGAAAGGGCGCAGCGCCGACGACAACCGCCGCCGCATTGAGATTGCCAAAAAGAATCTCTCGCTCACCGATTCGCAATTTCGTCAACGCGCCATTGAAACGATTACTCGCGTCCAACAGGCGTACTGGGATTTAGTCTCGGCGCTCAGAAATCTACAGGTGCAAACCGATGCGGTAAATCAGGCGCGAACTCAATTAGAGAGCAATAAGCGACAGGTTGCACAAGGAACGCTGGCTCCGATTGATATAGTCTCTGCCGAAGTGCAGGTGACGAATTTCGAGCAGAATGTCTATCTGGCGCAGGAATCGGTGACGCGAGCCGAAAATAACCTGAAACAGTTGATGTTGCCGAAACGCACCGAAAAACTCTGGTCGCGGGCGTTGCTGCCGACAACGCCAATGAATCTGGACGCGCCGCGCTATGAACTGGACGAAGCAGTAAAACTGGCGCTGGCGAGTCGCCCGGAACTCGAACAATCAGAACGAAATGCGGAGATTAACAAAATCAATCAAAAGTTTTTCAGCAATCAGTTGAAGCCACAGGTTGACCTGTTTGGTACATTCACGTCATCGGGACTTGCCGGAAGTCTGGCGAATTTCGGACCGAATCCCTTTACCGCCGGAACCGTAGCATTGACTAATCGTGTCAATGAAATCTCGCGGCAGTTGGGACTTGACCCGTTGCCGACGACAACCACGACGGGCGGCGTTCCTGATCTGCTGGTCGGCGGCTCCGGGCAATCCTTCTCCAATCTCTTCGGCTTCAATTTCCCGACAGCGCGGGTTGGCGTTCGCTTCTCATTCCCCTTTGGCAACCGCACCGCAAAAGCCAATTACGGGCGGTCATTGGCAGAAGGGCGTAAGATTGAAAATCAACGCGAACAATTAGAGCAGACCATCGAAGCCGATGTCAGAAACTCTTTACAGGCAGTGCGCTCCGCACAGGCGCGATTATCGGCGGCAATCGCATCGCGGTCAGCAGCAGAGCAGCAATACGAAAGCGAGCAACGTAAATTTCAAGCCGGACTGTCAACCGTCTTTCTGGTCTTGCAACGCCAGCAGGAATTGATTATCGCTCGCGGGCGTGAAGTGCAGGCGCAGACCGATTTGAATAAAGCGATTGCCGATTTCCAACGCGCCACAGGTTCAACCTTCAAAGCCAATAACATCGTCGTCCTTGCCGACTCTAATCTGCAACAGGTGAAAACCGACGATAAAGCAGCCGTCATCAATAATCAATAACTTTCTAAAACAGGTCTGTGCAGTTATATTGTGACTGCACAGACCTATTTTGGAGGAAGCCATCTGCCCAAACCTTACATCACGCTGGAAGAGTATTTAGAGATTGACCGCAAAGGGGAGGTCAAAAGCGAATACTATGATGGCGAAATGTACCAGATGGCAGGCGCAAGCCTCGAACATAACACCATTGTCGGTAATGTCATTAGCGAATTTCACAGCCAACTCAAAAACCATTCAGCTATAGTATTACCCGGCAATATGCGTTTACGAATACCGGAAACGCGCCGTTATGCTTATCCTGATGTAACGGTGGTTTGCAGTAAACCGGAATTTGACACAAAAGAAAAAGATGTTCTGCTCAACCCGACAATTCTGGTTGAGGTCTTGTCCGATTCAACAGAAGCCCGCGACCGGGGAGAAAAAGCGTCGAGCTATCGCCGCATCGCCTCACTGCAAGAGTACATCTTCATCAATCAGGATAAAGCGAAAGTCGAAACCTACTCCCGCAAAGCTGACGGCACTTGGGTATTGTCTGAGGTCAGCGGTCTGAATGGAGTAGTAAAGATTGCCTCTTTGAAATGCCAAATCGCTATGGCAGAGATTTACGATAAAGTAGCGTTGCCGCAAAACGTCTTTGAAATCGTTAGCCAACCTCAGATGCAAAAGCGAGGCAAAAGCAGAAAAAGAACCAAAAAAGACTGAGCTTCTTTATCAATCCGGCAAAGAAGACCTCTGCGTTCAGGCAGAGGATGAATTTGCCATCGCCGCAAGGCGATTAGGGCTTTCGATACAAGCCAAATTCTGCTATACTTAGAGCCATAAAAATAGTTCTTTGACACTCTAAACAGGCAGTTCCGTTGAGCAGTTCAACGGGTAAAATTTAGAACGCCTAACGACCAACGCGATAACCAGGCAAGTTGGTCGGACAGAGATGTAAGGGCTACTCGGAGCCTT
>Ga0187894_10000584_pt1 | contig 49188 bp, 33 predicted proteins | sample GBC1701081metaG_FD_136650 | JGI IMG/M metagenome (GOLD analysis project Ga0187894, IMG submission 136650) | White microbial mat communities from a lava cave in the Kipuka Kanohina Cave System on the Island of Hawaii, USA - GBC170108-1 metaG ... | reverse complement strand
GCCCTACGCCCATTCCTGGCGACGCACACGCGCGCTCCGCCCCTGGCTGCGCCTGTACAACACCGCGCGGCCACACGCGGCGCTCGCCTATCACCCACCGTGCGTCCGCTTTCCCAGGGCCGCCCAAATGAACAACCTTGTCAGAAACCACAGCTAGAACTCGAAACGGGCGCCGATCATGGCCGTGCGCGGATCGATCGTGCCGATGATCTGATTGAAATTCGGACCGTTCAGCAGATTGAAGTTCGTCACCGCGTTCGAATTCAGCAGATTGAACACGTCCGCCATCAGCGTCACCCGATACCGGTTGACCCGCACGCTCCAATCCAGCCGCACGTCGACCAGCGACGTCGTCTCCGAGCGGTTGTTGTCGATATCCTCCATGAAGAATACCTGCGTGCCGACGTTCAGCGGCGCGCTGCCCTGCGGCGGCACGCTGATCAGGCGCGCCCACGCGAAGCCGCTCTGCACGCGCCAGTTCACGGCCGTGCCGATGCCGCGCGTCCATTCGTAGCGGCCCATCATGCGGCCCTGCCAGTTCGTGCTGTTCTGCCGGTTTGACACGGTCGGAAACACGTTCTGGAAGTAATTCACGCCGAGCGGATCCGATTCCAGCGGACTCGTCGACGTCGTGTTCTGCCGCAACTCGTCCCGCCACTGATAATCGAAGCTGCCCTGCACGAACAGGCCGCGGCCGAAGCGCTTGTTCAGCGAGAACTGGACCGTGTCGTACGTCGCGCTGCCGCCGCCGATGTGATCCGGGATGTTCGCGATGACGTTGCGCACCTGGCCGCGCAGCGCGTCCGGGATGTCGTACACGGTGAACGTGCGGAAGACGGCGTTCGGATTGATCTCCGGCTCGCCGAACTCGCGGATGCGCACGGTCAGATCGCGCGGCACGAGGAACTGCCCCTCGCGCAGGACGTTGAACGTCGCGAAGTCGTCGTTCGTCATCTTGCGCACGTACGCCGCACGCACCGACGTCTCGCCCCAGAACTGCTTCTCGAACGACACGCTGACTTCGTCCGTGTACGGCGTCCGCAGCTCCGGATCCACCGTCGTCGTCGAGCCGCCCGCGGAGTTGACCAGATCGCCCAGTTCCTGGAGGCCGTCGTACAGGCGATTGCCGTTCAGATCCCGGAACTTGTAATCGCGCCGGTTCGTGCCGCCCGGATTGCCGGCGGACAGGCGATCCGCGAAGTTGAAGTAGTACCGGCCGTAGAACGCCTTCACCACCGCGCGGCCGCGGCCCGAGATGTCGTACGCGAGGCCGAGGCGCGGCGCGATCGAGTGCCGCGTGAAGAACGTCCGCTCGGGCACGGTCTGCTCGGGGAAGATGTCGGAGAGGATCGGCGTGCGGATCGACGCCTTGTAGTTCGGCTCCTGTCGATCGTAGCGGACGCCGAGGGTCAGCGTCAGGCGCGCGGACGGACTCCAGCGGTCCTGCACGAAGAGGGACAGGCGCTCGTTGCGATCGTCCGGTCCCGTCCAGTCCGTGCCGAAACTCTCGAACGTGTTGAAGTCGGCCACGCGGATCTCGTCGATCTGGCCCTCGCGGTCGCGATAGAGGATCGGTCCCGAATTGCCGTTGTTCCCGTTGCGCGACTGATCGCTCGCCCACTCGAGGCCGGTCTTGATGTCGTGGCTGCCGAGTGTCTCCGGAATGTAATACGTCACCGTCGCGTTCACCTGCGGCTTGCGGCGCTCGAACGTGAACGGACCGCCCATGTTCCCGCTCAACCAGCCCGCGCCGCTCTCCCGGTTCGTCGCCGTATCGATGCGCGGCGGGTTCGTGCGCCAGTCCACTGCCGGCACCATCGGCCACTGGAAGCCGAACATCCCGACCTTCACGTCCGAGAAGACGTGGTCGGACCAGACGCGCTGATGCTGGCCGTTGAACATGAACGACGGCGCGTCCTGCGCGAGGATCGAATCCGGCCCGACGGCCACGGAGAGGCCGCGGCGCGGCTTGTCCTTCTTGCCCCACTGGTAATAGCCGATGAGCGTGTCCTTCTGGCTCGCGCGGGCGGAGACCTTCGCGGTGTAGGTGTCGAAGATCGCGAGATCCGTGAACTCGCGCGAGATGCCGGAGATCGCCTTGTCGATCTTGAAGTGGTTGTAGGCGGTGTAGAACCAGATCTGGCCGCGCTTCACCGGTCCGCCGATATCGGTGTGTCCTTCCCAGAACAGCAGGTTCGGCTGACCCGTGAACCCGCGCGCGCGGGTCTCCGCGTCGATGTTGTTGTCGACGAAGCTCGCGCCTTCATACGTGATGTTATTGAGGGACTTGAAGACGTCACCGCCGCTCTTGATGCTCGACACGACGGCGGATCCCGGCGTGCTCATCGACACGTCCGCGCCGGACGCGCTGACGGACATCTCCTCGTGCGCGAAGAAGTCCTGGTAGAACCCGGTGCCGCTGACGCCTTCCGTCGTGTCGACGCCTTCGGTCACGACACGGTTCTGGCCGCGGACGCCGAAGCTCTCGTAGACCAGCTGCTGGCTCTTGTGGCTGCCGCCGACGTCGAACCCGAGCATGCGCACGCCGGGCGCCTGGCCGAGCGTCGCCCACACGTCGGTGGCGGACGGAATGGCCGCGAGCTTGTCCGCGCTCAGCTCGACGCCGACCTTGGTCGACTTCAGATCCACGACCGGCGATTCGTCGACGATCGTCACCGTTTCCTGGAACGCGGCGACGTCGAGCGCGGTATCCACGGTCAACGTCTGGCCGAGGGCGAGGACGATGTTCTCGCGGATGACGGTCTTGAAGCCGGGGAGCTCGAACGTGAGGGAGAACTGGCCCGACGGCAGGGCCGGGAAGCGATAACTGCCGTCGGCCTCGGTGATGACGGTCTGCGTGCCGATGAGCGACGGCGACTTTGCGGTGACGGTGACGCCCGGCAGGACGGCGCCTTGCGCGTCGGCCACCCGGCCAATCAACCGGCCCTGATCGAGCTGCGCGCTGGCATCCGCCGTGACGCCGGCGATCAGCAGCGCAGCCACGGCTGCACAGACCCGAATGCTGCCCATACGTCCTCCTCCGCGGCGCGAATCCGCCGGCTGTCGCGCGGAGGCGTCTCTCGCGAACGCGAAACGTCGAACGTGGACAGCCGGGGGGGCGGCCGTTCTTACAAAGTCGTCAGTGATCAGTCGTCAGTTCTCAGGAAGAACATGGCGGATGATCATCGACGACTGATGACTGACAACCGACGACTGAAAACTACCTAGAAACTGACCTTTGCCGCGAGCTGCACCTGCAGCGGCGACCCAGCTTGCGTGAATTGTCCGTACCCCGGTGCTGGATTACTCGGGAATACGCCGGTGCCGAAGATATTGTTGACATCAATATAGTTCGTCCGGTTGAAGAGGTTGAAGACCTCGAACAGCCCGTCGATCTTGATGCGGCTGACGTTGAACCGGCGCGAGACACGCAGGTCGACGGTGGCTTGCGTCGGCATCTCGCCGACGTTGCGGGCGACGCTCGACGCCTGATCTAGCGGATTCGTGCGCGCGCGGTCCGCGGGGAACGATCCGCCGTCGCCGTCCTGGTTCAGATCGACGCCGGCCAGGATGTTGAACGGCCGGCCGGATCCGAGGGTGATGATGGACGAGACCTGCACGGCGCCGGGCAGGACGTACAGGCCGCTCAGCACGAAGCGGTGGCGTTGGTCCTGCGTCGACAGGCCGCGCTCGCTGTCCGGGTCGAACCCGATCGGCAGGCCGGTGGGATCGTTCGGATCGCGTCCGCGGCCGTTGTCCTGGGCGATGAACGCGGTCTGGTAGTCCGTCGAATTGTCCTCGGCCTTCGATAACGTATAGCTCGCCAGGAATTGGTAACGATCGGTGAAGCGCTTGGTCACGGCGACCGTCAGCCCGCGATACCACGTCTCGCCGAACGACGTGTACTGGAGGATCGGTGCGGACGTCAGCGGGATGCCGTTGATGTCCTCGGGCCGGCGGTTCGGGCCGAGCGCCGCGACCGTCGGGTTGTAGTCGATCGTGCCGAGCTGTTTGGAGCCGCGGACGTAGACGAAGTTCGCGGACAGCGACATCTCGCCGGGCAACTGGCGATCGATGCCGGCGGACGCGTGGTGCGCGTACGGCGTCTCCATGCCCGGGTCGATCGAGATCTCCAGGCTGGGGAACGCCGCCGCGGGCTGCGGCAGCTTGCGGCCGGGCAGGCGCCACGCCGTGACCGACGTCGGCGGACCGACGACGAGCGTGCGGACCTTGTCGTCACCGTTGATGCCGCGCGCGATGCCGACGACGCTCGTGATGTGGTTGTCGAAGAACAGGCCGTACGCGCCGTGGATCGACGTCCGCTGGTCGCCCTTCGGGTCCCACGCGGCGGCGAGGCGCGGCGCGACGTTGTTGTTGTCCTTCGGAATGCCGTACGTCGGATAACCGGAGACCGTGTAGGTGAAGTCCGGCCAGTACTGGTTCTGGTACCGCAGGCCGGCCTTCACCGTCAGCCGATCGGTCACGCGCCAGTCGTCCTGCACGAACAGCGACAGATCCTTGTAGCCGTACAGCACCGACGCGTCGCCGTAGCCCTGGACGTACCGCGCCGGGATGCCGAGCGCGAACGCCTGGATCGACGACAGCGGAATCGGCGGCAGGCCGAGCGCCTGCGACTGCGCCGCGGTGAACGGCGAGAAGATATAACGGCCGCCGAAGTGCAGCGGCAGCGACTGCACCTTGTGGTCGATGTAGTTGAAATCGAAGCCGGCTTTGAGCTGGTGGCGGCCGGTGTAGAAGCTGATCGTGTCGAGGATCTGATAGCGGTCGTTCAGGCGCGGCTGCGGCGTGAACCGTTGCCGGCCGACGCTCGCGACGCCGATCAGCTCGACGGTCGGTCCGCCTTCATCCTCGCGATCGCATTCGCCGTCGCACGTCGGGTCGAGGGACCGCACGAGCTGATCGCGTCTGGCGAACTGGAACCGCAGCTCGTTCACCCAGCGCGACGACAGCACCGAGGTCTGCGACGCGGTGAACATGTGGTCCTTGCTGTCGAGCGCGGCGGCGCGGCTGCGGGCCACCTGTCCGCCGAACGGCTCGATGTTCTCGTTCAACCCGTCGCCGTACGTGTAGCGCAGCGTCAGCGACTGGTTGGGCGTGAACTGATGGTCCACCTTCCCCATGAACGCGTTCGACCACAGGTCGTACGGCACGTCGCCGGTTTCCAGCGGGAAGCCGCTGCGCTGCAGGATCTGCGCGGCGGTGCCGACGGGCACGCTGCCGGCCGGCGTCGGCACGAGCACCTGCGCCGTGTCGTCGATCGTGACGAAGTTGCTGGCGCGGACGTCCAGCCGCTCGAAGGACGCGAAGTAGAACGTCCTGTTCTTGACGATCGGTCCGCCCAGCGTGCCGCCGAACTGTTTCTGGCTGTACGGCGCCTTGTCGCGATCGATCGCTTCCCCGTCCGGACGGAACTTCTCGAAATGGTTCTTCGCGTTCAGCGACTCGTCGCGGAAGAACAAGAACGCGTTGCCGCTCGTCATGTTCGTCCCGCTCTTGGTGACGATGTTGACGACACCGCCGGTGGCCTTGCCGAACTCGGCGGAGTAGGAATTGGTGAGGACCTGGAATTCGCGGACCGCTTCCTGGCTGAACACGGCGCGCACGCTGCCAATGATGCTGTCGTTGTTGTCCAGGCCGTCGACGGTGATGTTGTTCGAGCGCGCGCGCTGGCCGGCGAACGTCAGGCCGGACGTGGCGGACGCGCCCTGCTGCGGCGTCTGGTCCGTGCTGACGCCGGGCGTGATCACCGAGAAGGAGATGAAGTTGCGGCCGTTGATCGGCAGGTCTTCGATCTGGCGCTGCGTGACGACGGTGGCGACGGCGGTGCGCTGCGTGTCGACGACGGGCGCGTCGCCCGTGACGGTGACGCGCTCGCTCTGGCCGGCGACGGGCATGACGAAGTCGATGATGAGGCTGTCGCCGAGGTGCAGCGTGAGCTGCTCGCGGGTCTGCGCAGCGAAGCCGCCCAGCTCGGCGCGCAGGTTGTAGACGCCCGGCGGCAGCGCCGGCAGCGCAAAGCGGCCGGCGTCATCCGTCGTCGCGCTGCGCGTGAGGTTCGTGTCGGCGTTCGTCGCCGTGACGGTGACGCCCGGCAGGACGGCCTGCGACGAGTCGGTCACGACACCGACGAGGTCGGCGGTCGTGGCGCGGCTTTGCGCACGTACAGCGGACGGCAGACAGAGGATCGCGATGATCCCCGTCAAGAGAAGCAGGCGAACGGTTCGCGGCATGACAGGCCTCCTCGACCCCCTGATGTCCAGCACGCAATGGCTGTCCGACGGCGACGTGTGCGTCACGGCTCACGCGGAGGCGACGATGCCCTCGCGAGAGACCGTCGCGCGCAACACGCTGCACGTCCTTATCCCCGTACCCACATCAACAACTATGCTGTAGAGCGTCGGCATTGTAACACGCGATCGCGGGTCCGACGCGGGACGACCTCGACCGCGGACGGCTTGACACGCGCCCGCGGCGGACCTACCCTGAATGAACCGTCATTCAGTCGGGTGAGGCCGTGAGACTGCAATCCCGCACGCGTCCAGCCACTACTGCCCCTCGCCGCCGCCCCGCCACGACACGCTCGCCGCGCGTCGAGACGACGGCGCCGATCCGCCGCGGTGACAAACGCGACCGCATCCTGCGCGCCGCGATTGATGTGTTCGCCGAGCACGGGTTCTTCGGCGCCCAGGTGGCGCACGTCGCGCGTACCGCGGGCGTCGCCGCCGGCACCGTGTACCTGTATTTCGACAGCAAGGACGCGCTGCTCGTGTCGATCTTCGAGCAGACAATGGCGGAGGTGATCGCGGAGGGCCGGTCGATCGTCGACGCAGCCAGCGGCCCGACGGATCGCCTGACGCGGATCGCGCGCATGCACCTCGGCCGCCTCGGCCGCGACCGCCGCCTCGCCGTCGTCATCCAGGTGGAGATGCGGCACTCGCTGAAGTACGTCGAGCGCTTCAGCCGCGCGCACGTCCGCGACTACCTCGCGCTCATCGAGCAGGTCATCGCCGAAGGCCAGGCCGACGGCGCCTTCCGCAAGGGCCTGAACGCGAAGTTCGCCGCCAAGGCCTTCTTCGGCGCGCTGGACGAAGCCGCCACGAGCTGGATTCTCAGCCGGCGACGCTACGCGCTGCGCGGGCTCGCCGATCACGTCGTGGATCTGTTCGTCCACGGAGCCACGAGCTAGGCCACGAGCCAAGGCACAGGAGCAGGGTCTTCCTATGATTCGATCCGCCGCCGTACTGGGCGCAGGAACGATGGGCGCGCAGATCGCCGCACACCTGGCGAACGCGGGCGTCCCCGTCGTCCTGCTCGATCTGACGCCGGACGCGGCCCGCACCGGCCTCGCGCGCGCGAAGGCGCTGAAGCCCGACCCGTTCTTCACGCGCGACGCGGCCGCGCTCATCACGACCGGCGGCTTCGACACCGACTTCGAACGCCTCGCGTCGTGCGATCTGATCGTCGAAGCCATCGTCGAACGGCTCGACATCAAGCGGGCGCTCGTCGAGCGCATCGACGCCGTCCGCCGCGCGGACGCCATCGTCACCACGAACACGTCCGGCATCCCCATCGCCGCCATCGCCGAGGGCCGCTCGGACGGCTTCCGCCTGCACTGGCTCGGCACGCACTTCTTCAATCCGCCGCGCTATCTGAAGCTGCTCGAAGTCATCCCGACCCCGGACACGCTGCCCGACGTCGTCGAACGCGTGACCACGTTCGCGGACCGCCGCCTGGGGAAAGGCGTCGTCGTCGCGAAGGACTCGCCGAACTTCATCGCCAACCACGTCGGCCTGTTCAGCCTGATGCGGATCCTCGATGTCTTCGCGACCGGCGAGTATTCGATCGAAGAGATCGACGCGATGACCGGTCCCGCGATCGGCCGGCCCAAGAGCGCGACGTTCCGCACGCTGGATTTGTCCGGCGTCGATCTGCTGATCCACGTCACGAACAACCTGCTGGAACGGCTCGCGCCGGAGCGCCACCAGTACTTCAAGCTGCCGCTGATCATCGCGGAGCTCGTCTCGCGCGGCTGGGTGGGCGAGAAGGCGGGCCAGGGCTTCTACAAGCGCGTACGCGGCGCGGACGGGTCCGACATCCTGACGCTGGATCCGTCCACGTTCGAGTACCGGCCGCGGCAGTCGGTCAAGCTGCCGGTGCTGGACGCCGTCAGGTCGATCGAGAGCGCCACCGAACGTATGCGGACGCTGTTCACGGACCAGGGACGCGTCGGCGCGTTCCTGCGCGCGACGCTCGCGCCGACGATCGTCTATGCGGCGGAGATCGCACCCGAGATCGCGCATTCGCTGGACGACGTCGACCGCGCGATGCGGTGGGGCTTCGCGTGGGACATGGGTCCGTTCGAAGCGGGCGACGCGATCGGCCTGCAGCAGGTCGTCGACGCCGCGAAGATCGATCCGTTGCCGGCGCTGGTCCGCCAACGGCAGGCAGAAGGCCAGAACGCGTTCCGCGGCCGCGCGCTCCCCACGCCGGCGGGGCTACTGCTCTTCTCCACCGTCCGCGACGCCCCCTCCATCGTCAAACAGACAGCGGGCGCGAGCCTCGTGGATCTGGGCGACGGCGTGCTCGGCGTCGAGCTCCACTCGAAGATGAACACCATCGGCGGCGACACGATCGCGATGCTGAACGCCGGGGTGAAGGAAGCGGAGCGCAACTTCCGCGCCCTGGTGGTCGCCACCGACGCACCCGATTTCTCGCTCGGCGCAAACCTGATGCTGCTCCTGCTCGAAGCGCAGGAAGGCAACTGGGAAGAGATCGACCTGATGGTGCGGGCGTTCCAGCAGGCGACGATGGGCCTGAAGGGCGCGGGCGTGCCGGTGGTCGTCGCGCCGGCGGGACGGACGCTGGGCGGCGGGACGGAGATCGCGCTGCACGGGGACCGCATCCAGGCGGCCGCCGAGACGTATATGGGCCTCGTGGAAGTCGGCGTCGGCCTCATTCCCGGCGGTGGCGGAACGAAGGAAATGATTGTACGATCGTCTGAGCACTTATTGGTATCTCCACATATGGAGTTGCTGCCGGGGCTTCAGCGCGCGTTCGAGACGATCGGCTACGCGAAAGTGTCCACGAGCGGCGCCGAGGCCCGCACGCTCGGGTTCCTCCGTGACACGGATCGCCTCAGCGCGAACCGGGACCGGCTGATTGCGGACGCGAAGGCGCTGGCGCTCGCGCGGGCGCAGGAAGGCTATCAGCCGGCCGCGCCGCGCCGCGATATTCCGGTCGGCGGCGAGTCGGTGGAAGCGGCGTTCAAAGTCGGCCTGCACCTCGCGCACCGCGCGGGACACGTGTCCGACTACGACCTGGTGATCGGCCGGACGCTCGCGCACATCCTCGCGGGCGGCAATCTGCCGCACCGGGCGCTGGTCGGCGAGCAGTACCTGCTCGACCTCGAGCGCGAGGCGTTCCTCAGCCTGTGCGGCCAGCGCAAGACGCTGGAACGCATCCAGCACACGCTGAAGACCGGCAAGCCGCTGAGAAATTGATGTCACGGCAGGACATGTTCGATGCAGGGAATGGGAGAGCAGGGAGAGCGATGATGGCGCGGATGTCACACGTTCGTATCGATCGCGCGCGGCCGCAGCCGGACGTCGACGATCTGCAGATCGTGGGCGAGGGTCCGCCGCTGCTCATGATCCCCGGCATCCAGGGCCGCCGCGAGTGGATGCAGCCCGCGGTCGACGCGATGGCGCGCGAGTTCCGCGTCATCAGCTTCTCGCTCTGCGGCGAACCGGGCAGCCGGCGGCCGTTCGATCCAGAACACCGCTTCGACGTCCAGCTCGAACAGGTGGACGATGCGCTGGACCGGGCCGGCGTCGAGCGGACGGCGATCTGCGGTGTGTCCTATGGCGGCTGGGTCGCGCTGATGTACGCGGCGACGCGGCCGCACCGCGTCGAGTCGCTCGTCCTGGTGTCGACGCCGCCGCCGAACTACGAACCGAACCCGCGCATTGCCCGATATGTCGAGGCGCCGATGCGGTCCGCGCCGGCCTTCGTCGTCAAAGCGTCCGGGCGGCTGCTGCGCGAAGTGGCGGCGGCGCTGCCGGATTGGCGAATGCGGGCACGGTTCACATTCGAACACCTGCGCCGGGTCATGGGAGCCCCCATGTCGCCGACGCGCATGGCGTGGCGCATGAAAGCGGCGCGCGAGGTGGATTTCGTGAATGCCTGCGGCCGTATCGTCCAGCCGACGCTGATCGTCACCGGCCAGCCGGACCTCGACGCCGTCGTCCCGGTCGAGCATACGCGGCGCTACGCGGATCTCATCCGCCACGCGGAAGTTGCCACGCTGGAGCGAACAGGACACGTCGGCCTCGTCACGAAACCGGAGGCCTTCGCGACACTCGTGGGGACATTCCTGACGCGTCACGCCTCGACACCCGGGGCCGCGACGCCACAGGACGATCCCGTGCGCCTCCGCGTCGATCGCGAAGCCGGCCGACACCCGTAGGATTCCGCTCCCGCGAACGGGCGCGGCGAGGACGCGCGCTCGGGTTGCTGGAGCTACCGTTATGAGTGCAGAAGCCAACGTGTCAGATCAGTTACTCAGACCGAACGGACCGATCAAGGCCATCGCGGTCGTCGCGGTGCCCCCGCTGACGAATCCCGCGCGGCAGGAAGTGATCGCCCATATCACGCAGGGGTTGCTCCGCGTCGGCTGCGCCGTCGTGAAGCACGAGCCGCCCGCAGCGCTGCCGCTGGAAGACGGCCTGCGGTACGACCCGATGAAGGACTACCGCGCGCTGCTGGATCACGTCGTCGCGCACGTCCCGACGCGCCCGCTGTGGGCGGTCGGCTACGGCGAAGGCGCGTATCTCGCGCTGCACGCGGGCGCGAAGCACCGCAAGGTGCAGGTGCTGCTCGGCATCGCGACACCGGCAGAGACGCTGGACTTCAGCACGATGAAGCGGTCGAAGAAGCCGAAGTTCCTCATTCACGGCGAACGCGACGAGGTCTGCACGCTGAAGGGCCTGCGCCGCTTCTACGGCCAACTGTCCGAACCGCGCGACGTCGCGATCATCGACTCGGCGGACCACGCCTTCGACGGCCACGCGAGCGAAATCGCGGATGCGATCGAAGAGCTGCTCGGGGATTTCGACATCGCGGCCTATCGCAACTGGCCGCACGAAGCGTGAGCGAGGAGCCATCATGCAAGACGCCGTCATCGTCTCCGCCGTACGCACGGCAATCGGCAAAGCGCCGCAAGGCACGCTGCGGACGATGCGCCCGGACGACCTCGGAGCGACCGCCATCGCCGAAGCGCTGGCGCGCGCGCCCGGCGTCGACGCGGCGGAGATCGACGACGTGATCCTCGGCTGCGCAATGCCGGAAGCCGAGCAGGGGCTGAACGTCGCCCGCATCGCGAGCCTGCGGGCGGGCATTCCGCACACGGCGTCGGCGGTGACGATCAACCGGTTCTGTTCGTCCGGCCTCCAGGCCATCGCCTTCGCGGCGGAGCGGATCAAGATCGGATCGGCCACGGCGATCGTCGCGGGTGGCACGGAGTCCATGAGCCTGATCCCGATGGGCGGACACCACGTCGCGCCGAACCCGTCGCTCGCGGAGTCCTATCCCGACGTCTATCTCAGCACCGGCCTCGTCGCCGAGAATCACGCGCGCGCGTCGCACATCTCGCGCGAGGCGCAGGATGCGTTCGCGCTCGAAAGCCATCGCCGCGCGGTCGCGGCGATCGACGCGGGCCGGTTCAAGGACGAGATCGTGCCGGTCGACGTCGCCCATGCCAGCATCGACGCTCTTGGGCGGCCGAAGACGACGCACACGACCTTCGATACGGACGAGGGGCCGCGGCGCGACACGTCCGAGGCCGCCCTGGCCAAACTACGGCCGGCGTTTCACGCGTCCGGCACGGTGACGGCGGGCAATTCGTCGCAGACGAGCGACGGCGCGGCGGCGGTGCTGGTGATGTCCGAGGAGCGGGCGCGCGCGCTGAACCTGACGCCGCTCGGCCGCTTCGTCGCCTACGCGACGGCCGGCGTCGAGCCGGAGCTGTTCGGCCTCGGGCCCGTGCCCGCGGTCCGCAAGGTGCTGAAGCTCGCCGGGCTCTCGCTCGATCAGATCGATCTCGTCGAGCTCAACGAAGCCTTCGCCGCGCAGGTGCTCGCGTGCCTCGCGGAGCTGCCGATCGATCCGGCGCGCCTCAACGTCAACGGCGGCGCGATCGCGCTCGGGCATCCGCTCGGCTGTACGGGTGCGAAGCTGACGGCGACGCTGCTCTATGAATTGAAACGGCGGCAGGGCCGCTATGGGCTGGTGACGATGTGCGTCGGCGGCGGCATGGGCGCCGCGGGCATCTTCGAGCGCCTGTAACGCGGCGCTTCCACGGGTCAGGGTCGAACAACACGAACGCGCGCGAACGCGGAGAGATAAAGGATTCGTCTATGGCGACAACGACATCGGCGGAGAAGGGAACATCGGTGCGCAAGGGCGGGTCGTGGCTCATTGACGAGGGCACGGCCGGCGACGTCTTCACGCCGGAGCAGTTGACGAACGAGCACCGGCTGATCGCGCGGACGGCGCTGGACTTCTCGCTGAACGAAGTCCTGCCGCAACTGGACGCGCTGGAACAGAAGGACTGGGCGCTCTCGCGCACGCTGGTGAAGCGCGCCGCGGAGCTCGGCCTGCTGGCCACGGACGTCGCGGAGGCATACGGCGGCCTCGACCTGGACAAGGTCAGCGCGCTCGTCGTCGCCGAGGGCATCTCGCGCTGTGCGTCGTTCGGCACGACATTCGGCGCGATGGCGAATCTCTCCGTCCTGCCATTGAGCGCGTTCGGCACGGAGGATCAGAAACAGCGCTATCTGACGCGCATCGTGTCCGGCGAGCTGATCGGCGCGTACGCGCTCAGCGAATCGGGGTCGGGCTCCGACGCGCTCGGCGCGAAGACGCGCGCCACGCGTCAGCCGGACGGCAGCTTCACGCTCACCGGCGAGAAGATGTGGATCACGAACGCCGGCTTCGCGGATGTCTTCATCGTCTTCGCGAAAGTCGACGGAGAAGCCTTCACGGCCTTCATCGTCGAACGATCCTTCCCCGGCGTCAGCACCGGCAAGGAGGAACACAAGCTGGGCCTGCACGGATCGTCCACCGCGCCGCTCATCATGCAGGACGCGCGCGTGCCGGCCGAGAATGTCCTCGGCGAGATCGGCAAGGGCCACAAGGTCGCGTTCAACGTCCTGAACTATGGCCGCTTCAAGCTGGGCGCGATGTGCACGGGCGGCGGTCGCGGCATCCTGGCCGAGGCCGCGAAGTACGCCGCGACGCGCAAGCAGTTCGGCGTGCCCATCGCGACGTTCGGCGCGATCAAGTACAAGCTGTCCGAGATGACCACGCGTCTCTATGGCATCGAGAGCGCGCTCTATCGCACGGCCGGTCTCATCGACAGCTTCATCGAGGCGCAGCGCGCCGCCGAAGGCGCCGCGTTCACGCCGCTGACCGCGCTGGAAGAGTTCGCCATCGAGTCGTCCATCGCCAAGGTCGCCGGCAGCGAGATCCTGGACTACGTCATCGACGAGAACCTGCAGATCCACGGCGGAAACGGCTACGTCCACGACTATCCGGCCGAACGCCACTACCGCGACGCACGCGTCAATCGCATCTTCGAGGGCACGAACGAGATCAACCGCCTGCTGATCGCCGGCATGCTGATGCGCCGTGCGGTGAAGGGCGATCTCGCGCTGATTCCGGCCGCGAAGAAGCTGCAGGACGAAGTGCTGTCGCCGTCGATGGAGCTGCCGCCGCAGGACGACTCGCTCGACGCGGCGCTGTGGCAGGTCCGCGGCTTCAAGAAGACCGGCCTGCTGCTGCTCGGCAGCGCGATGCAGAAGTTCGGCGACAAGACGTCGGACGAGCAGGAAGTGCTGCAGTGGACGTCGGACGTGCTCATGGACGCGTTCATGGCCGAAAGCGCCGTGTTCCGCGCCCGGCGGAACGAGCGCGACACGCGCGCCAGCGGCGCGCTGCAGGGCGACACTGCGCGGCTGTTCGTCCACGACGCCGGTCTGCGCATCGAGGCCGCGGCGAGGCAGGCGCTCGCCGCGATCCACGACGGCGATACGCTGCGGACGATGCTGGCGGCACTGCGCCGGATCCTCAAGCCGCAGCCGATCAACACCGTCACCCTCCGCCGCCGGATCGCAGACGCCGTCGTCGCAAAGGGCGGATACCCATTTTAGCGTTCATGGGCGGCACGGCACACGCCGGCCGCCCCGTCTAGCGCTCTCGGCGTCTCTCGCTTGCGGGCCTCGCGAGGGGCTGGGACGGACGCGCGCACGGTCCGCGGCGATCCACCGTTACAATGGGGAGGCATGCGCGCTACTTCCTTGTTCGTGGGATTCACCGCGGTCGCCTTGCTGGTGTCCGCGTGCTCGCGCGCGGCGGAGGTGCCGTACACCGACCAGGTGACGGGCGATCGCGCCGCGAAAGACCAGGCGTTCGGGTCGGCGTCGGACAGTCCGGTCCCGACCGATCGCCGTCCGGAATTCCTGCCGCTGGCCTATTATCCCGTCGACGAGTTGTACCGCGTTCCCGCGCAACTGGCGGCGTACGAGGGCGAGCCGGCCATCGAGATGCCGACGTCCACCGGCAAGCGACGCGACATGCGGCGCGCCGGTCAGCTCAAGTTCTCGGTGCAGGGCCAGACGCTCACACTGACCGCCTTCGTCGAGGCCAACGACCGCGAAATGGCGCGGCTCTTCGTCCCGTTCGCGGATCGCACCAACGGCGCCGAGACGTATCAGGGCGGCCGCTATCTCGATCTCACGCGAACGTCCACCGGCCTCTACGATCTGGATTTCAACCGCGCCTATCAGCCGTATTGCTATTACAACGTCCAGTACGATTGCCCCTTCCCGCCCGCCGAGAACCGGCTGGCGACGTTCATTCGTGCCGGGGAGAAAAAGAAGTAAGCCGATGCTGCATGCGATCGTGTTCGATTTCGATGGGGTGATTGCCGACAGCGAGCCGCTGCACCTCGAGGTCTACCAGCAGGTACTCTCCGATCGCGGGATCGCGCTGTCGTCCGACGCGTATTACGATCGGTATCTCGGCTACGACGATGTCGGCGGGTTCAAGGCGGTGCTGACGGACCACGGCCGGCCGGCGGACGACGAAACGGTCCGCGAGCTGGTCGAGGCGAAGGCCAGATTGTTCCCGGCGCTGGTCGACGGGCGCAACGTACTGTTTCCGGACGCGGCAGCCGTCATACGGGAGTTTGCCGATCGTCTGCCGCTGGCGATTGCGTCCGGCGCGCTGCCCCACGAGATCGAGTTGATTCTGACCGCGGCCGGCATCCGCGACGCGTTCTCCGTCATCGTCGGCGCCGGCCAGACGCCGCGCAGCAAGCCGTCACCCGACCCGTACGCCCGCGCCGTCGAGTTGCTGCAGGAGCGCGGCCTCGTGGCGGGCGGCGCGGACGCTGCGGCCGGCTGCGTCGCGATTGAAGATTCGAAGTGGGGCATCCTGTCGGCCAAGGCGGCCGGGCTCGCATGCGTGGCGGTCACGACGTCCTACGCGGCGGACGAGCTGACCGACGCGGATCTTGTCGTCCATCGGCTCGGCGAGCTGACGGTCGACGTCATGAAAGGACTGGTGGCGCGCGCATGATCGACGCGAGCCTCGTCGACACGTTCGTGACGCTGGCGCGGAGCGATCGGGAGGCCGACGTGGTGGGCGCCAATCTGATCATCGCGCGGATCGAGTATCCGTCGCTCGACCCGGCGGCCACGCTCGCCGTGCTGGATGACATGGGCCAGCATGCGGCGGACCGCATCGCGGCGCTACCGCCGATGACGTCCATCCGCGAGCAGATTGAAGCGCTCAACACCTGTCTCTTCGACGACGCCGGCTTCACCGGCAACGACGAGCAGTACGACGATCCGCGCAACAGCTTCCTGAACGAAGTCGTCGGCCGGCGGACGGGCATCCCCATCTCGCTCTCGGTCATCTACATGGAAATCGCCCGCCGCGCGGGCATCAGGCTGGAAGGCGTCAACTTCCCCGGCCACTTTCTCGTCCGCCACCCGAGCCGGCCGGACACGCTGCTCGCGGACGAAGAGCTGCTGATCGATCCGTTCCATCGCGGATCGATCGTCACCGAAACCGATTGCCAGCGTCTGCTCGCGCAGCATCTGGGCGACGATGCCCCGTACTCGCGCGATCTGCTGGCGCGCGCAGACAAGTCGCAGATCCTGTTTCGGATGCTGACGAATCTGAAGCGCCTCTATATCCGGTTCCGGTCGTTTCCTCACGCGCGCGCGGTCGTCGATCTGATGGTCGCGCTCGATCCGTCGGCGGGCGGCGAGCTGCGGGATCGCGGCTACATCGCCGTGCAGATGCACGACGACCTCGACGGCCTGCACGATCTCGAAAAGTACTTGCGGACGATCGCGCCGTTCTCGCAGGCGGGAGACGATGCGCAACGCAAGGAATACGAGCAGGTGTGGGAGCACGTCAAGATTCTGAAACGGCGGTTGGCATCGCTGAATTGAAGAATTCTTGAACGTACAATCCAACCGCTTGGGTTTGTCATATCTCCAATCGTCTCTGCGTTTCGTTTCCGCCGATTTCCTTCCATTTTTCAAACGCGACGAACGGCTGGTTTTGGTACACGTCCTGCTATGCCAGCGGGAAGAGTAGCGAAACAGAGTCGTGAAGAGCCGGTGTGCCCCGCCGGTTCTCCCGCCATGTCGTGTCGAGGTTTTCAACTCGCGGCTGATCGGGTTTCTTGTCTCAGTACATGAACGCTGACTGCGGCGGCGCAGGCGGCGTGAGGCGTGAGCTGTCCGCGGTCGACGGCGATGCGTCTCGCAGGGGCGGATTGCGGCGTTTTTTCCGTGCGCCGGAGGCCCCCTCTCCGGCGTCATGTGTGCACGTCGGAGGACTAATCGGATGAGAAGACGATGCTCCCAGCTTCTGCTGGCGGCGGTGTGTGTGCTCATGGGCGCAGCGAGCGCGTGGGCGCAGAACACCGGTGAAATCTTCGGCAAGGTCACGGATGGCTCGGGCGGCGTCCTGCCCGGCGCCACGATCACGATCACCAGTCCGGTGCTGCTGCAGCCGTCGACGGCGACAGCGACGGAGACCGGCACTTATCGCTTTCCGCAACTGGCCGTTGGTGTCTACGCGGTCAAGTTCGAGATGCCCGGGTTCAAGACGGTCATCCGCCAAGGCGTGCGCATCGAGATTGGCTTCAACGCGCAGATCAACGGTGAACTGGCGGTGTCATCGGTCGAAGAGACGATCACCGTCAGCGGCGAGAGTCCGATCATCGACACGCGCAAGATGGGCACGAGCACCACGGTGACGCAGGAAATGCTGCAAAGCCTGCCTTCGTCGCGCGATCCGTGGACGGTGCTCGAACAGACGCCGGCCGTGGCGATGGACCGCGCGAACGTCGGCGGCACGCAGTCGGGCCAGCAGTCCGGGTTCATCTCGCGCGGCGCCACCGACGCGAGCAACATGTGGAACCTGGACGGCGTCAGCGTCACCGACATGTCCGCCATCGGCGCCTCGTCCGTCTACTACGACTTCGACGCCTTCGAGGAGATGCAGTTCTCGACCGGCGGCAACGACGCGTCGCAGCAGACCGGCGGCGTGTCGGTCAACCTCGTGACCAAGAGCGGCACCGACAAGTTCCGCGGATCGGGTCGCTACTACATCAACGACGAGAAGTTCCAGGGGGACAACGTGGACGAGGAGCTGCGCCTGCAGGGCGCGTCCGCGGGGAACCCGATCCAGCGGATCACGGACTACGGCGTCGAGGCGGGCGGACCGATCGTGCGCGGCCGCGCGTGGTTCTGGGGCAGCTACGGCATGACGGACGTCAACGTCGGTGTGCTCGGGTTCTACAAGAACCAGTCGGGCTGTCCGCCGCCGGCGGGCGCGTCCACGAAGGACATCCGCAACTGTCTCCAGGCGGACACGACGCAGGTCGAGAACTACAACATCAAGGGATCCGGCGCGCCGTTCAAGAACAACAAGGCGACGTGGTACAGCAACTACGCCGACAAGATCCGCAACGCGCGCGACGCCTCGGATCTGCGTCCGCCCGAGACGGTGACGGTGCAGACCGGCCCGGTGTGGACGCACAAGTTCAGCGATCAGCACGTCTTCAGCGATCGGTGGCTTGCCGAGGTGCAGTTCGCGCACGTCGGCGGCAACTTCGCGCTCGACTTCCCGAATCCCGAAGAGCAGTTCTTCATCCAGCGCGCGCTGGAGCTGTCGAACAATTCGTACAGCCGCTCGTTCAGCCAGTCGATCTTCGATCGACCGATCACCAGCGTTGATGCGAAGACGACCTACTTCCTGCCCGGCAAGCTGGGTGGCGACCACAGCTTCAAGGCCGGCGTGCGCTGGGCGAAGTCGCCCGTCAGCACCTCCTCGCACATCGGCGGCTTTGTCACGGCGCGCTTCCGCAACAATCAGGCCGTCGAGGCCGATCTGCACCGCGACTCGAACACGGCGTACGACCTCCGCACGTGGGGCGCCTACCTGCAGGACACGTACACGCGCGGCCGCATGTCGCTGAACCTGGGGTTCCGCGTCGATCGTCAGGACGACAAGGCGCTGGCCACCACGGTTGGCGAGAATCCGCTCGTGCCGCAGCTTCTGCCGTCGGTGGCCTCTGCCGGCGTCGACTCCGGTGTCGTGTGGACGGACGTCTCGCCGAGGCTCGGTTTCAACTACGACCTCTCGGGTGACGGCCGCACGGTCGCGCGCGTCTCGGCGGCCCGCTACTACGGGTTCATGAGCAGCGGCGAGCTGGCCAGCCGTCTGAATCCCGTCGGCGCGGTGACGCTCCGCTATCCGTGGACGGATCACAACGGCGATCGGCTCGTCACGGCAAATGAGCTGACGTTGACGGCAACGCCAGTGATCACTGGCACGTACGATCCTGCCAACCCTGGTTCACCAACGACGACGAATACGGTTGATCCGGGGATCAAGAACGACACGACGGACGAGATCGTGGCGGGTTTGGAGCATGAACTGGCGGGAGGAATTGCGGTTGGCGCGAGCTACATCTGGCGCCGGTACGACAACCTGAACTGGTCGGACCGTGTGGGCATCACGAGTGGGGACTACGTCCCGGTGACGCGTCAGGGCGCGTGCGCCGACTGTCCGGCCTACACGTTCTATCAGCCGACGCGCCGGCTGCCGAACCAGTTCAACCTGACGAACATCCCCGACTTCTATCGCAGCTACAACGGCATCGAGCTGACGGCGCGCAAGCGGCTGTCGAACCGGTGGATGGTGAACGGCAGTTTCGCCTACAACGATGCGCGCCGACACTACGACTCGCCGAACGCGTATGACGATCCAACCAACATCGCGTTCTTCGACAACGCGCAGTACGCCGAAGAGGCCGGCGGCAGCGGCGTCGCGAACGTGTGGGTGAACGCGAAGTGGCTGGTGAAGGTCAGCGGGTTGTATCAGCTTCCGTACGCCATCAACGTCTCGGCGTTCTACAACGCGCGCGACGGCTTCCTCTTCCCGCGCGCCTATCGCGTCACCGGCCGGGACAACGGCGCGGACGAAGTCTTCGTCGTCACAGATCCGTACGGCGATCAGCGTCTGCCGACATTCCAGCAGTTGGACATGAAATTCGAGAAGGTCATTGCGCTGCGCGGCCTGGGCCGCCTGATCGGCAGCGTGGACGTCTTCAATCTGTTCAACGCAAACACGGTGCTGGCGCGCCGGCGTCAGCTCGACACGCCGACGTTCGGCCAGGTGAGCCAGATCCTCGCGCCGCGCGTCCTGCGCTTCGGCGTGAAGGTGCAGTGGTAAGACTCGCCGCCTGACAGCGGTTGCCAGGCCCCACGGCCTGGCCCTCAGCGGATGGATGCGAACAGCGTCCATCCGCTTTTTCATGTCTCACGACTCCGCACGACGCCACCGGCAGGGAGCACGGCGACGCCGCGCCGCCACCCGCATCGCTGCGCTTTCTGTCACCCCGCCCCATGAGCCGTTCAGACCGCCTCGTCACCGTTCAGACACAAGCCCGACTATTAGACACCAAGACTGTCCCTCTCCGTATCCACTTGGTCACTCCAAAGACTTGAAGGTACAAGATTCGCAATTTTGGATTGAGACAAATCGGGACATTGGCTTTGGCTCAATTCCTTGAATGTCTGAATTGTTCGACTCCGGACACTCTGGCATCTCGATTGCTCTTTATCGGGACGTCTCGGTCAAGTCTTGGGTGCCGGCCGTCGCCGCCGCACTCTTCATACGCAGTGTTCCGTCGAGGGAGGCTGGTTCTTTGGTCAGCCCGATTCTCCCTCCTTTTCCTCTCCACTGACGGGACCACTGCGTCTGCAGGCGACATTTTGCGGGGCTACCCGGCCACGGGGAACCCTTGCTTTTGTACGTGTTTGTTCGAGGGAGGATTGGATGAGGAGATGCACGCTCAGGCTCCTGGTGTGCCTGCTTTGCCTTGGCGTCGGTGCCACGTCGGCATTCGCGCAATTGCAGACGGGCGAGATCACGGGACGCGTGACGGATTCGTCCGGGGCGGTGTTGCCCGGCGTTGCCGTCACGGCCACTGGTCCCGCTCTCTTACAACCGCTGACGGCGACTTCCGCCGAAAGCGGCGCCTTCCGGTTCCCGAATGTCCCGATCGGTGAATACTCCGTCCGGTTCGAGTTGTCCGGGTTCAAGACCGTCGTTCAGCAGGGCGTCCGCATCACCATCGGCTTCACCGCCCAGGTGAACGCCTCGCTCGGCATCTCCGCCGTCGAAGAGGTCGTCACCATCACGAGCGAAGCCCCGCTCGTCGACACGAGCAGTCCGACACGCGGCGCCACCTATACACAGGAAGCGTTGCAGTCGGTGCCGTCCGGCCGCGATCCGTGGGTCATGCTGGAACGCACGCCCGGCATCACGATGGACCGCACGAACGTCGGCGGCAGCCAGTCCGGCCAGCAGTCCAATTTCGTCTCCCGCGGCGCCACCACGACACAGAACAAGTGGATGATCGACGGCGTCGACGTCACGGACATGGCCGCGACGGGCGCCACGCCGGTGTATTTCGACTTCGACGCGTTCGAAGAAATGCAGGTCTCGACGGGCGGCATCGACGCCTCGCAGCAGACCGGCGGCGTCGGCATCAACATCGTCACCAAGAGCGGCACCGATCGATTCAAGGGATCCGGCCGCTACTACATCACGGACGAACAGTTCGAAGCGAACAACGTCACGCGCGAGATCCAGCAGCAGGGCGCGGGGTCCGGCGCGCCGGTCCAGCGCAACCTGGATTACGGCTTCGAAGTCGGCGGGCCCATCAAGCGGGGACGCGCGTGGTTCTGGGGCGGCTACGGCAAGCAGGACATCAAGGTCGGTGTCGTCGGCTTCTACAAGGCAGACTCGGCCTGCCGGGCCCTCGATCCGCTGTCGAGCGATCCGGTCGCGCTGCGCCAGTGCCTGAACACCGACCTCACGGTGCTCAACAACTACAACATGAAGGCGCAGGTGACGCCGTTCCGCAGCAACAAGTTCACCTGGCACAGCTACTTCGCGGACAAGACCCGCAACGCGCGTGGCGCATCGGACACGCGGCCGATCGAAACGACGTCGCGCCAGGCCGGTCCGGTGTGGACGCACAAGTTCGGCGATCAGCACATCTTCACGGATCGCTGGATGCTGGACGTGCAGTTCGCGTACGTCGGCGGTGGTTTCATCCTCGATTTCAACCAGGACAGCCTGTCCGAGGTCCAGCCGCTGTTCGACATCAACACGAGCAAGTGGTCGCGGTCATCGCAATTGGATGAATACGATCGTCCCGCCACGAGCTTCGACGTCACGAGCAACTACTTCCTGCCCGCCAAGCTGGGCGGCGACCACGCGTTCAGCGTCGGCTTCAAGTGGCGCGACACGCCGCAGACGTATAACTACCACTTCGGCGGCAACGCGCAGGCCCGCGTCCGCAACGGCGTGGCGACGGAAGCGACGTTGTGGCGCGATTCCAATCAGCAGAACGAGCTGACGACAACGTCGGTGTACGTGCAGGACAAGTACACGAAGGGCCGGATGGTGATGTCACTCGGCTTCCGGGTCGACCATCAGGACGACAGCGTCGGCGCTTCGTCTGTGCCCGCGCACCCGTTCCTGCCAGAGTTCCTGCCGGGCATCGATTTCCCTGGCGCGGACTCGGGCGTCACCTGGACGGACATCTCGCCGCGCATCGGCTTCAACTTCGATCTGTCCGGCACGGGCCGTACGGTCGCACGCGCGTCGTATGCACGGTACTACTCGCAGCTCGGCCCCGCGGGCCTCTCCTCGCCGCTCAACCCGGTGACCGCGGCGTCCGTGACGTTCCCGTGGAACGACATCAACGGCGACCTCTTCGTGCAGCGCAACGAGCTCGACACGACCCGGATCATCGCGAGCAGCGGCAATTACGACCCGCGCGATCCGCTGAATGTGTCGAGCAAGAACACGGTCGATCCGGATCTGAAGAACGAGACCACGGATGAATTCATCACGGGCTTCGATCATCAGATTGGTAGTTCCGTCGCGGTCTCGGTCTCGTACATCTATCGCAAGTACGACAACTTCCGGCGCGACTGGAACGGCCTCACCCCGTCGAGGTACACGCTCGTCCCCGGCTTCGTCGAAACCGGCTGCGACGGTCCGTGCCCGCCGGTGGATTACTACAAGCCGAATCCAGGCGTGGTCGTCTCCGGCCTGCCGACGGTCCGCTCGAACACGCCGGATTTCTACCGCAACTTCAACGGCATCGAGCTGTCGTTCGACAAGCGGATGTCGAACCGCTGGATGGTGTCGAGCAGCTTCTCCTACAACAACGCAAAGCAGTACTACGAGTCGGATCGCGCGTACACCGACCCGACGAACATCGAGAACCTGCACAACGCCCAGTACGCGCCGGAAAGCACGGGCAGCGGCATCGACAACGTCTACATCAACGCCAAGTGGCTCTACAAGCTGGCGGGCGTCTATCAGTTGCCGTGGGACATCAACCTCGCGGGCTTCTACAACGCACGTCAGGGCTATCCGTTCCTGCGCGGCATCCAGGTGAACGACACGCGCAGCGGCGCGGGCCGTCCGTTCATCTATCTGGAATCACAGGGCGAAGAGCGGCTGCCGACCCTGCAGACGATCGACTTCCGCGTCGCGAAGCGGTTCCAGGTGCAGGGCGTCCGCTTCGAAGCGTCGATGGACGTGTTCAATCTGACGAATTCGAACACCGTGCTCGCACGCCGTCGCCAGCAGAATTCGACCACCAGCAACGACATCAGCGGCATCGTCGCTCCGCGCATCGCGCGGTTCGGCGTACGCGTGATGTTCTGAGTCCGACTCCCCACCGACGCGCGGTCACGTCACGACGCGCGTCTCGCGCTCGAACGGGCGGAGGTCACAAGCCTCCGCCCGTCTTCTTTGTACGCTGCCTGCCAATCGTCCTGCACACGCATTGCTGAAACGGATCGCCTCCTCACGGCATCACCTTGCGGGAACTGCACGGTCGACCGCGGCTCAGAATCGCTGCCCACGCGGAAATATCGAGACATTACGCGGCATCGCGTCCATCTGGCATCTCCGGCATCCGCCTTGCGATTGAGAAGGTCGGCACGGACGACTTGCGTGGAGGGGGCAGGACGATGCTACGATCGCGTAGAAGTATAAGTGATATGTATGTAGAACGTTTTGGTGAACTTGGGAACATGGCCGCAGCCGCCTTGTCGTTTGGACAAGTGCTCACGGAGAAACCGTTCTCTTGGAGCTGGTTCCTGTTCGGCCTGGCTATTTGGTTCACCGCTCTCGAGTGGAGTGCGTGGCAGTTGAGAAGGAGATAACGACATGTTCACTGGCATGACGGAGAAAGAAGTCAGCATCTACGTCAATTTCGCCATTCTCTGGGCATTCATCATCGTAGGGATGATAGTGACCTCCATTCGCATCGAAATGGCGGAACGCCAGGCACGCCAGGAGCGGGCTCGTCGTGCGCAGCGCGATGCCGCGAGCGTCAAAGCTCAGCCGCAAGAGAGACATGATGTCTGAGCCTCTCTGACTTTCTATTTCACCTTTTCCAGGTACACGCGGTCTAATCAGGACAGCCAGCCTGTGGAAAGGAACGAAAGTCGATGCGGGTCTTGAGGGGTTTGGGAGGGCAGCGTCTCGAATGCGGATGTCTGGCGGGCATCTACGAAACGTATGACGGGCGGGTCGTGGTGATCATCGACGCGAAAGGCGGCGATTGCGCGGCGAACGGCCATCGTGAGGGTGGGTCTGCGGACGCCTCGGACACGTCCGCCCCTCAACCTCGTCCATCGCCACGTCCCCCGTCCCCTAGTGCAAATTCGATGCGGTGAGGCCCACGCCGGCCTCGCCCGCTCGACGCTCGTCCAGCACTTCGCGGACCTTCCGGAGCATCTCCGCCAGCGTGAACGGCTTGCGCAGGAAGGCCGTTCCTGGTTCGACGACATCCTGCTCGTCGATGGTGGATGCCGCGTAGCCGGACATGTACAGCACGCGGATCCCTGGACGCAGCTCGCGGAGCGACTCCGCCATCTCCCGGCCGCCCATCCGCGGCATGACGACATCCGTCAGCACCAGCGCGATGCGGCCGGGATACGCCGTCGCGACCCGCAGCGCCTCCTCGCCGTTCTCCGCCTCCAGCACGCGGTACCCCTGATCGGACAGCGCGCTCTCCGCAATCTGCCGCACGAGCGGTTCATCCTCGACGAGCAGCACCGTCTCCGAACCGCCGGGAACATAGCCGCGCTCCGCCGGCTTGGCTGACGGCTCCGCGGGCAGATCCACCTTCGGCAGATACACCCGGAAGATCGTCCCCTTCCGCAGCTCGCTCTCCGGCAGGATGTGACCGCCAAGCTGATGGACGATCCCGTAGCACGTCGCGAGGCCGAGGCCCGTGCCCTTGCCCAGCTCCTTCGTCGTGAAAAACGGCTCGAACAGGTGACGCTTGACGTGCTCGTCCATGCCCGTCCCTGTATCCGTCACCGTCAACAGGACGTACTCCCCCGACGCCAACCCCGGCGATCGCCGCACGTCATCGTCCGTCACCGATACGTTCGACGTGCCGATCGTCAACTTGCCACCGTTCGGCATCGCGTCGCGCGCGTTCACCGCGAGATTCACCAGCACCTGCTCGATCTGATGCGGGTCCGCGCGCACCGACCACAACCCCGAACAGGTGACCGTGACAACCTCGATGTCCTCGCCAATCAACCGGCGGAGCATGCCATCGAGGCTCAGCGTCAACTCACTGAGATTGATCACGCGCGGCTCGAGCACCTGCTGACGCGCAAACGCGAGGAGCCGATGCGTGAGATTCGACGCGCGCTCCGCGGCCTTGCGGATCTGTCGAAGCTGCGCCTGCAGGGGATGCGCCGCGCCGAGACCGGCGTCGAGCAGATCCGAATAGCTCAAGACCACCGTGAGGACGTTGTTCAGATCGTGCGCGACGCCGCCCGCCAGCCGGCCGATGCTTTCCAGCTTCTGCACCTGCGCGAGCTGTTCTTCGAGGCGGCGGCGTTCGGCGACATCGGCCTGGAGTTGCGCGTATGCCACCGCGAGCTCGTTCGTACGCTCGCGGACGCGGTCCTCCAGTTCCTCCTTCGACTGGCGCAGCGACTCTTCCATCCGCTGGCGCTCGCCGATCTCCTGGCGCAGCGCGGACGTCCGTTCGTCCACCAGTTGCTCGAGGCGGCGTTGTCGCGCGCGGAGCCGGCCGACGCGGACGCGTGACAGTCCGCCGAGTGCCGCGAGCAGGACCAGCCCGCACAGGCCGTAGAACCATCGCGTTTCGTAGAACCGCGAGCGGACCGACAACGCGAGGCGCGCGGGCGTCGCGGTCCAGACGCCGTCCTGATTGGACGCGAGCACCTGGAACGTGTAGCGGCCGCCCGGCAGGTTCGGGTAATACGCGATGCGCCGCGTGCCGGCGTCGATCCAATCCTGGTCGACGCCTTCGAGGCGATATCGGAACTGGACGCGGCCGGGCACCGCGAAGCTGAGCGCCGTGTAGTGGAACTCGACGGGACCGCCGCCATCCGGCAGTTCCACTTCATCACCAACCGGCACGTCGCGATCTCCGGCCATGAGGCGCTCGATCCGCACGGGCGGCGCCAGCCGGCTTGTCGTCACCTTTGCCGGATCGACAACAATGACGCCGTTCGCACTCGCGAACAGGAGACGCCCGTCGCGCAGGCGCCAGCCGCCCGTGTTCGAATCGCCGTGGAACTCCCAGCGACCGAAGCCCTCGAAGCGATCGAAAATGCGCGGAGCCGCGAACTGCTTGGCGCCGTTGGCCACCTTGAGCAGATCGCCGCGCTCAAATCTCGTCAACCCGCGTTGACCGCTCATCCACAACGATCCGCGCTCATCGTCCAGAATCGACAACGCGCGTCCCGACGTCGCCCCATCACGCGGCGGCAGCGCGAGCGCTCGATCGTTCCGGATGACGTGCAGCCGGCCGTCGAGCGTGCCCACCCACACGTAGCGCCCGTCCGCCAGAATCGCGGACACGTCATTGCTGGACAAGCCCTGCGCCGTCGTGTACGCGGTGAACCGTCCGTTGCGGTAACGGTTCAAGCCGCCTTCGAACGTGCCGATCCACAGCGTGCCCTCGTGGTCCTCCTCGATCGACGAGATATTGGTGGACGACAGCCCTTGCGCGGTCGTGAATGTCGTCAGCGTCCCCGCGCGGATGCGGTGCAGGCCGTCGCGGTTCGCGATCCAGAGCGTCCCGCTTTGATCCTCGAGGATGGCGCGGATGCCACCTTGCGGCATTTCGGGCCGGTTCGCGAAGCTGACCCAGTCGCCGCCCGAGAACCGCGCGAGGCCGTGATCCCCCGTACCGACCCAGATGCTGCCGTCCGACGCCTGCGTCACCGTCGAGATGACGTCGCTCGGCAGGCCTTCATCCGTCGTGTAGGTGATCGCGCGTTGACCGTCGAGACACGTCAGACCGGCGCCGTCGGTGCCAATCCAGATCTTGCCGGATCGATCTTCGTACACCGCCGTGACGTCATCGCTCGCGAGGCCCTGCGCGCGCGTCAGCGCCGCGAATGGCACATCGCGGAGGCGGTTCAGGCCGCCCGCGAGCGTCCCGATCCAGATGCTGCCCTCGCGATCCTCGGCCAGCGTCGTGACCGCGGCGTCGGACAGGCCGTCGCGCGTGGTGAAGGTCTGGATGACGCCGTTCGCGTAGCGGGCGACGCCGCCACCGGCGGTGCCGACCCAGACGGCGCCGGTGTGATCTTCGAGAACGGTGCGGATCTGGTTGGACGGCAACCCGTCGGCCACCGTGACGTGACGCCGGCCGCGGTCGCTCACCTGCCAGACGCCGTCCGACGTCGCCAGCCACAGGGCGCGCGACGGACCAAGCGCGAGATCGTGAACGCTTGCCGTGATGTCCGTCGCCATCACGCGCTCGCCGCTGATGTACGCGAGTCCCGCGCTGGTCGCGATCCACAGGATGCCGTTCCCGTCGCGGATGAAGTCGTACGGAATGCCGGCGGCGCTGCCTTCGATGGGCACGAGCACGCCGTCCACCACGTGGGAAATGCGGTTGCCGGCGGCAATCCAGATCCGGCCCTGCCCGTCTTGCGCGATGGCCTGCACCGGGCGCTGCGTGGCCTGGCGCGATTGGACGGGGACGAATTCCGTTCCCGTATAGGTGAACACCAGTCCTTCGTCCGTGCCGACCCAGAGCCGGCCGCTGTCATCCTCGAAGAGTGCGGTGACGTCGGGATCTTTCAGGACGGGGAAGGATTGGCGATCGAAGACGGTGAAATGGACTCCGTCGAACCGGACGAGGCCGGTCTCGGTGCCGAACCAGAGATAGCCGTCGCGGCGCTGCAACAGGGCGCGAACGCTGTTCTGCGGAAGACCGTGCTCCGTCTGCCAGACGTCATGATGGAACTGCGTCAGCGGCTTGGCGCGTCCGGGCGTGGAGACCGCTCCGGACATCGCGGCGGGCGTCGACGCAGGCGCGGCCGGCGCCGCCGGTTGCGCGGCGATCGATCCGGACCAGGCGATCAGCGCCGCCACCCCGCACAGCATCCGCGCGCGGCGCAGCGTCCACACGCGGCACTGTGTCCACACGCGGCATGGGCGCGGGCGCGGCCGGCGCCGGCGAGGTCCGGCGGTCGCTGTCGGTGGCGTGTGTTCCTGCACCATGAACCCGGCGGATCGTGCCAAGACGGTTGTCCTTGCGGCACGATCGGTGGCGAACGTGTTGACAGGCCCAAGTCTACGAGAAGATCTCGAGCCTTGGGCAGTTTAGTTCTGCTCGCACGCGGCGATCCTGCTCGCCGCCGCGGCGATATTTGTCAGTCCCGGCATGCGTCAGGACGGTCTCGCGCGCGCTCGTAACGCCGCGGAGTCGACGCGCTGACGCAACCTTGCGGGGACCGTCGCGCGCGCGGCGTGGCCGACGCACGACGCGATGCGGCGATCCTGCGGCACGCATGTGACGCCAGCCGATGCGGAACGGCCGCAAGGCGACGCAACCACCGTTTGCGCGGACGCGTGCGGTGCGCGAACATGACGCGGACCCGGCACGCGCTGCGGCACACACGGGCGCGTCGTATTCATGGACGAGCTTCGGTCGACCGGCGGACGGAAGGCTGAGACGAACATCACAGGATCACGCACCCATGATGCCCACGCGCGCTCGCTCTCTTCCGTTGTGGCTGTGGCTGGCCGTCGCTCTGGTCGCCCTCGCGCCCACCGCGGCGCTGGAAGCCCGGCCCCCGCGGCTGACCGCCCTCGACCGCTACGTCCACGCTCCGGACCCGACGTACAGCTTCTCTACTGTTTCGACCACTCCGGGCGACGGCTATACCACCACCGTGCTGGAAATGAAGTCGCAACAGTGGTTGACGAGCGCCGAGGTCGACCGCACAGTGTGGACACACTGGTTGACGGTCATCACACCCGACACCGTGAAGCACCGGACGGTGCTGCTGTTCATCGGCGGCGGAAACAACGGCGCGAAGCCGCCGGAGCGACCGAACCCGCTCTTCTCCGACATCGCAAAGACGACGGGGTCGGTGGTTGTGGAGCTCCGTATGGTGCCGAATCAGCCGCTCACGTTTGCGGGGGAAACCAGACCGCGGCGCGAAGACGAGATGATTGCCTATTCGTGGGACAAGTTCCTGCGCACGGGCGACGAGCGCTGGCCGGCCCGCCTTCCCATGACGAAGGCCGTCGTCCGTGCGATGGACACCATCACCACGTTCTGCCAGCAGAAGAACACCACCGTCGACCGCTTCGTCGTAGCCGGCGCCTCGAAGCGCGGGTGGACCGCCTGGACCACCGCCGCCGTCGACCCGCGTGTCGTCGCCCTCATCCCGATGGTGATCGACCTGCTCAACCTGGAACCGTCCTTCGTCCACCACTGGCGCGCGTACGGCTTCTGGGCGCCCGCGATCAAGGACTATGAGGACCTCCGCATCATGGACTGGATGGACACGCCCCAGTACCGCGCGCTGCGCCAGATCGAGGACCCGTACGAATACCGCGACCGCCTGACGCTGCCGAAGTTCCTGATCAACGCCGCGGGCGATCAGTTCTTCCTGCCCGATTCGTGGCGGTTCTACTTCCACGACCTCAAGGGCGAGAAATACCTGCGCTACGTGCCGAATACGGATCATTCGCTGAAAGACTCCGACGCCCCGCAGAGCATGGCCGCGTTCTACGCGGCGGTGCTGACGAACACGCCGCGCCCGCAATTCGACTGGTCCGTCGAGAAGGACGGCACCATCCGCGCGCGGACCAGGACGAAGCCGGAATCGGTGACGCTGTGGCGCGCCGTCAACGCCGGTGCGCGCGATTTCCGGCTGGACTCGATCGGTGGTGCGTACAAGAGCACGCCGCTGGCGGATCGGGGGGACGGCGTCTACGAAGCCAGGCCGGAGACGCCGGCGAAGGGCTGGGCGGCGGCATTCATCGAGCTACGCTTCTCCAGCGGCTCGAAATATCCGCTCGTCTTCACGACAGGCGTCAGCGTGACGCCCCGAATGCTGCCGTTCGACGCCCCGAAGCCGGCGCGCGCCCCAAAGGCAACGCGGGCGCCATCGTCCGCGCGCTGAGGCCTACGGTCGTCCGGCAGGAGACACGTCCCGCAGGCCACGCTGGACGCGGACATGTGGGGCGTTTCGAACGCCTGTTCGTTTGGATGGCGCGGATGTTATCCACTCCGTCACACGAACGCAACTATTTTTCGCAGGCCCGCACCGTCCTGGCCTCACCGATTGAGGCACTCCATCCAGTTGGTACCTGGATGTGCGTCCGGACGTTCCAGCGATCGTTGTTCGGGCGGTGTGATGGTCGCACGAGCGTGAGACCGCGGAGAGCGCTGTTCAGAATACCGGGGCGCGCGCGCCGGGCCGGATGCGGCAATTGCGGGCTGTTGCGGCTATTGCGCGGCGACGCGGACGCGGTCCACGGTCAGCGGGACGTCGAGCGGCGCGCCGGTCCGGTCGACGGGAATGAGGGTGAGCGACAGCGAGGCCGGCCGCCCCAGGTCCTCCAGGATCTTCGGCAACCGGTGTTGCGCGGCGACGTACAGGTTGACGCTGCGGAGGGCCGTCTCGGACGGTCCGAGCGCAACCAGCGTGAACGAACCGACGTAGCGTGAATCCGCCGGCGTGAGCGCCGCGGGAGTGTCGGTGACGCGCGCGTAGATCCGCACGGTGGTGCTGACGTTGCCCGGCAGCCGGATGCCTTCCAGCTTCAACACGTACGCGTTGTGGGGTGACTCGCGAAGCGCGGTTGGTACCTCCGCGTCCACCCGAATGACGCGGACGCTCGCTCCCGGCGCCGGTGTTGGAGTCGAGGCTGGAGGTTGTGTCTGCGCGCGATGGCCGGACGCCGGCGCGGCGCCGGCATCGGCAGACGGGCCCAGGATGGCGATGATAAGCGCGGCGGCGCGGATTGCGCGACGGGCCATTCGACAGTCACTCCGATCGACCGTCTCCGGTCGACAGTCTTCCGGCCGCCGGTGCCGTGGGAGGACGGGGCCGGCGGCCTTGGCAGGGCGCAGCCCTGGACCCGTCGACCCGTCAGTCTCTGGCGGCGGCGCCCCCCGCGGGCACGGCCGCCGGTTGCTCCAGCAGCGTTGCGCGCTCGACTCCGACCGCCAGGGGCTCTGGAGGTCCCGGCCGCGCGCCCCTGACATATCGGACGACGTGCGGCGTGAGAACGTTTCGCGACGTCAGCTCTGGCAGCTTGCCCGTCACGTCGAGGACGACACTGGGCCGGCCTTGCGGTTGACCGGCCGAGGCGTCGGCCTTCGAATTCGGGACGACGACAACGTAGCCGAGGTAGCCGGGACCTTCGGGGACGCCGCGGCGGGCGTCGGCGTCGCTGGCGAAGATCCAGAAGATGCCCGACTCGCCTGCCGGCAGGTTCAGCCCGGAGAGATGGAGCGCGAGGCGCGTGCCCTGGTCCGCGGACCGTTTCACTTCATCCTCGACCTGCCGGTTCAGCGTGATCTCCTGGCGTGACCGGTTCGTCGGCAGTTCCAGGCGCGTCGGCTGGCTGCGCATGGCCGGCACGGTGAACGACGGCGGGCCGTACGCATAGCCCAGCGTGCGCTCGTGATCGAGGACGTCGGACACCTTGATCGACGTCCACACCTTGTTCTCGTCGTAGAAGAAGAACTTCGTATTGAGGAACGCGCGGACGGTCGGGTTCGTGTGCGACGCGGACGCGCGGATCCAGTCGGACCACTGCTTGTCCACGTTGCAGTGATGCGCATAGAACAGCGGATCGTTGCCCGCCGTGAAGAATGCGCCCATGTCGCCGCCGACCTCGACGTGGACCACGCCGTGCGGGCCGGACTCCACGGCGCCACCCGCGTCCTTCGCGCCGCCGAACGCGCTGAAGCCGGGAATCGCCATCAGATTCGCGACCTCGGCCTGATCGATCTCCCACGCCTGCAGCGTGTCCGTCGGCGACATCTCCCGCGTCGGGTTGAACGCCGGATTCGACGTCGCGTTCGGCGACGTATACGCGGCGGGAATCGTGCGGTGCTCGGGGTTCTCCCAGCTCCAGTACGGAAGCCGGAAATCCGGATCGCCGATCAGGCCGCCGAGGATGCGCTCGTGGAAATACAGCTCGGCGCGATGCCAGGCGAAGAACAGCCACGTGTTGTGGATCTGTCCGCCGCCGCCACCGCACTGGAAGCAGTGGATGTTCGCCTGATGCGAGAAGCCGCGCGGGTCGGTCGGATCCTTGGCGGCGAGCTCGCGCAGCGCGCCGTAGGCGTCCTGGAGTTTCTTGATCTCGGACGCGCTCAATGTTGACGCCGGCCGTCGCGGCTGCGACGGGCGGCGGTCGCTGGCGAATGGCGTCGGATTGCGCGGGCTGCCCGGAGGCTCGCACTCCTGTGCGTAGACGTAACGGGGAACGGCGGCGGCCAGACCGGCGCCGGCTCCCGCCTTGACGACGTGGCCAATGAACGCGCGTCTGGAACGCTCGTCCAGCAAGTCGCCCATGCGAACCTCCTCGGAAAGTGAACGATCGTCAGCAGTGACCTGCGGCCTGCTCGCGCGTTCGCTCGCCGCGACGATCCGCCCGCACCGGAGGACCCGCGACGCTATTGCGTCCGGGCCACTTCCTCGTAGAACAGCGCCGTCGCGATGATGCCGTTCTGGAAGTTCGACAGATCGAGCTTCTCGTTCGGCGCGTGCGCGTTCTCGTCCGGCAGACCAATCCCGAAGAGCACGGTCGGCAAGCCAATTACTTCCTGAAACGTCGAAACCACCGGAATTGAACCGCCTTCGCGGTTGAACACCGGCGCCTTGCCGAAGCCCTGCTCGATGGCCCGCCCCGCCGCCTGGACGTATTTGTTGTCGAACGAGGTCATCCAGGGCTTGCCGGTCTGCATCCGGGTGATGGTCAGTTCGACGGTCTTGGGCGCGACTTTTTTCAGGTGCTGCTCGAAGAGATCGGCAATCTTGGTGGGATCCTGGTCCGGCACGAGCCGCATGCTGACCTTGGCCATCGCCTTCGCCGGGATGACGGTCTTCGATCCGTCGCCCGTGAACCCGGACAGCAGCCCGTTCACTTCGAACGTCGGACGCGCCCACACGCGTTCGAGCGTCGTGTAGCCGCTCTCGCCGAACAGCTTCGGCGCGCCGAGCTCCTTGCGATACCGCTTTTCGTTGAACGGCAGCTTGGCGAATTCCTCGCGCTCCGCGTCCGTCAACGCGCGGACATCGTCGTAGAACCCGGGGATCTTGATCCGCCCGCCGCGGTCCTTCATCTGCCCGAGCAACTGCGCGAGCACGAACGCCGGGTTCGCGACCGCGCCGCCGAACGATCCGGAGTGCAGGTCGGACGCCGTGCCTTTCAGATCGATCTGGAAATACGTGATGCCGCGCAGGCCGTAGCAGATCGACGGGATGCCGCGCTCGAACATCGGCGAGTCGGAGATGACGAGCACGTCGCCCTTCAGCTCGTCCTTGTGCTCGCGGATGAAGTCGTCCAGGTGCTCGCTGCCGACTTCTTCTTCGCCTTCGAGCACGATCTTGATATTGATCGGCAGGCGGCCGTTCTGCTTCATGTGCGCTTCGATGGCCTTGAAGTGCATGAAGATCTGGCCCTTGTCGTCCGCGGACCCGCGCGCGTAGATCTCGCCGTCACGCACCGTCGCTTCGAACGGCGGCGACGTCCACAGCTCGACGGGGTCCACCGGCTGCACGTCATAGTGTCCGTAGAACACCATCGTCGGCGCGCCCTCCGCGCCGAGCCAGTCGGCATAGACGACCGGATGCCCCGGCGTCTCCACCAGCTTGACGTTCTGGAGGCCGATCGCACGCAGGTGATCCGCCGTCCACTCGGCGCAGCGGCGGACGTCCGGCGCGTGCTGCGGCAGCGCGCTGACGCTGGGGATCGCGAGGTAGTCCTTCAGCTCGTCCAGGTAACGGTCGCGGTGCGTGTTGATGAAGTCGATGACTGGGTTCATGGCTTCTCTTGGAAAGGGGCGAAGGACGCGCGGTGGCGCGCCGCCCGGATCAGTATGGGATCCATGTGGGTTGCATCCTTCTGGGTTGCATCCATCTGGACTGCGTCATTGGGCGCGTGCTCCCGGAGCGGCGGGCTGCTCGACCGGCAGATCGGTGCGATCGCCCCACTCTTTCCAGGAGCCCACGTAGGTCCTGACACGAGGGTAGCCAAGCAGGCGAAGGGCCAGGTAGGCGTGCGCCGCGCGGTAGCCGCCCTGGCAATAGCTGATGACTTCACGATCCGGCGTGACGCCGGCCTGTTCGTACATCGCCCGCAGCGCTGCCGCGGACTTGAACTCGCCGCGCTCGTCCAGATTTCGCGTCCATTCGATGTGGACCGCGCCCGGAATCGCGCCGCCGCGCGCGGCGCGCACGAGCGTGCCGCAGTACTCTTCATCGGTGCGCGCGTCGAGGATGACGGCATCCGGCGCGCCGAGGCGATCCTGGACGTCCTTCCACGTCGCCAGCACCTCGGCCCGGCGCGCGCCGGTCCACGTCGAGCTCTCGGGCGGCGCGGCGTCACGGCTGACGGGCAGCTCCGCACGCGTCCACGCGCCGAATCCGCCGTCGAGCACGCGGACGTCCGTGTGGCCGAAGTGCTCGAGAAACCAGAACGCCCGCGCCGCGCGAATGCCGCTCTGCTCGTCGTAGACGATGACGGGCCGATCCGCGGTGACGCCGCGCGCGGCCAGCACATGCTCGATCATCCAGAGGAACGCACGCAGCGGCGCCGGATCGGTGTCGATCAGGCTGACGCCAAATAGATCGACGTGCACCGCGCCCGGCACGTGCCCCGCCGCATACAGCTCGGCCTGACGCAGATCCAGGATGACGGGAGCAGGCGCATCGCCGCGGGCCACGCGCGCGACGAGCGCGCCGGCGTCCTCGGCGGAGATCAGTAATTGCGGATTGGCGTAGCCCTTCGGATTGTTCATCACGCGGTTACCGGCCGGCAGGAAGACAGGCCCGCCGGCAGGTTCCTAGTCTACGCCAGGAACATGTACCGAAGCAGCAGCGCGCCGGCGCAGATGTAGATCAATCCGTGCAGCTCGCGGCCGCGTCCGGTCAGCAGCTTGAGCACGGCGCACGAAATAAAGCCGAAGGCAATCCCGTCCGTGATGCTCAAGGTCAGCGGCATCATGATGATCGTCAGGAACGCCGGAATGGCTTCGGTCGGGTCGTCCCACTCGATGTGGCGGACTTCACGCATCATCAGCGTGCCGACGAGAATCAGCGCAGACGCGACGACCGGATACAGCGTGCGGCCGCCGTCCGGTTGCGGATAGCCGCCGCCAATCATGCGCACGAGCGGCGCGAAGAAGATGGACAGCAGGAACAGCGTCGCGGTGACGATCGCGGCCATGCCGGTGCGGCCGCCGGCCAGGACGCCGGTGAGGCTTTCGATGTAGGCGGTGACGGTCGACGTACCGAGGCCCGCGCCGATCACGGTGCCGGTCGCGTCCGCGAGCAGGGCCTCGCGCGCCTTCGGCAGCGTCCCGTTCTTCAGCAGGCCCGCCTGTCCGGCGACGCCGACCAGTGTGCCGACGGAATCGAACAGCGCGAGGAACAGGAAGATGAGGACGACGGGCCAGAGCGCGGGCTGCAGCGCGCCCGCGAGATCGAGCTGGAGCAGCGTCGGCGCAAGCGACGGCGGCGCGCCGACGAAGCCCTGATACTGCACGACGCCGGTGGCGAGCCCGACGACCGTCGTCGCCACGACACCCCACAGCACCGCGCCGCGCACGCGTCGCGCGACGCAGACGGCGGTCACGACGAGACCGAAAATCGCGACCAGCGTCGGCGGCGCGTGCAGGTCCCCAAGCGTGACAAATGTTCCCGGCGATCCTTTCACGAGGCCAGCCCATTGCAGGCCGACGAACGCAATCAGCAGGCCGATGCCGACGCCAATCGCGCGCTGCAGAAAGAGCGGCAGCGCGGTGATCAGCCGCTCGCGCAGGCCGACGCCCGCGGTGAAGATGAAGATGATGCCGGCAATCGCGACCGCGCCGAGCGCCGTCTGCCACGGCACCTGCATCGCCAGGACGACACCGTACGCGAAATAGAAGTTGTGGCCCATCGCCGGCGCGACGGTGATGGGATAGTTGGCCAAGACGGCCATGAGGATCGTCGCGATGGCGGTGGCGAGGCACGTCGCCACCATCACCGCGCCGAAGTCCATGCCGGCCGCGCTCAGCACGGCCGGCTGGACGAAGATGATATACGCCGTCGCCAGAAACGTCGTCACGCCGGCCATGACCTCGGTGCGCACGGTCGTGCCGTGCGCGGTCAGCCCGAACCAGCCATCGAAGATACCGCGCGGCTCCGGCGGAGACGGCGCGGAAGACGCTGGGGGACGCATTCCAGGCTCGACGGACGCGGCATCTGTAGGCATGTGTGGAGGCGCGCCGGGGCGCGCGGCGACATCATACCTGCATCCGCCGCCTCCGCGTCAGCGCCAGATACGGCGCCACCACGCGTCCTCACCCTGGGGCGCGGCCGGCGTGTTCGAGGCCTGCATCTTCCGGTGGATGTCGGCCAGCGGCCAGCCGGTGAGCGACGCGAGCGTCCGGGCCTCCTGCGCGCGGCGCTGGCCGACGTCGCGGCGATACTCGTCCGCGCGGCCGCACGTCGCCGCGCCGGTCCAGGCATGCCGGATGATGAAGCGTCCCTGGAAATTCTCGCGGTTGCCGGTCTCCTGAAAGACGAGGTCCTCGGGAAAACGATCGCGATCGTAGCGGACGTGCAGCCGCGTGACGTAGACGTTGGCCGCGGGAGACGGCATCGGACGGCGCACGCCGGTCGACGCGTCGACGCCGCCCGTCCAGAACACGCCGAGCTTCGCGAGCTCGTCGTTCGTCAGCGGATCCGCCGCGCACGGATCGCACCACGCCATGCCCCACGCATATTCGAGGAAGACCGCCGTCATGTTCTCGCGGCGCACCTGCTCATCGAACATCGCGGTGTAGAACCGCGGGAACTCCTGCTTGAGGAACGCCGGCACTTCGGTGTCGGTGGGAATCTTCACCGTGCGGTAGTTCGTGGTCTCCACGCGCCCGGTCCGCGTCAGCGTGTAGATGAACAGCTCCTGCGGCCCGTTCGCGTTCACCGTCCCCAGCCGGATCGGCAGCATGAACTTCGGCGACTCGTACGCGACCTGCAGCGGACGCAGATAGGTGAAGCCGAGCCGCTGCTGCTCCGCGAGATTCACGCGCGCGACGAAGAACCGCATGTTCTGCTTGATGTAGCTGCCGAGCACGGCCGACGCGCCGGCGGGAATGCGGTAGCCGTTCTGCCGCAGCCACGTCTCCAGACCGCCGCTGTCCTGCGCCGAGAGGATCAGGATGTCGTATTCGCCGACGGTGTAGGTCGCCTCGATCGTCACGCCCAGCCGTCGTGAGTTCTGACGGCTCTGATCCATCGCCGTCGGCGCCGCAGCGGCGCCCATCGCGGATTCCTTCATCATCCGCAGCTCGCACGGGTCGTCGTCAAAATATTCGACGAGCCGCGGCGCGGTGAACGCGTCGAGATGATCGATCGCCCGCTGATCGCCGACGTGGATCTGATCGCGCGTGATGCGCGTCGGCACGGGAATCACGACGGCGAATTCTTTCGGTTCCCCCTGGAAGTCGTTCGCCATCGTCATGATCGTGCGATTGCCGTCGCGCGCGATGATCACCTTCGACGCCTTGTTGAAGATCTTCGCGTCCGCCTTGGCGACGTAGAAACCGCAGAACGCACGGAGCCGTTCGCTCGACGCGGCCGCCACAAGGAGCGCAATGAGAAGAGCACTCGTCAGACGTTTCATGAGCTGAGTCCTTTCACAAGACGGCCGCGGACCGTCGGAGAGACGCGGGCAGACGTGATCGCGACCGCGGGCCGCGGCGACGGAGATGGGGACGTCTGCGGCGCGGCGCCGGACGGACGGCGGGCAGCGTCCGCCCAGGTGTAGCGAGAGCCGGGGAAGAGTCGATCGAGGACGGGCACGAGCAACGCGCACGCGGCCAGCGCCCACAGGAGTCCGTTCGTGCGGAACAGCCGGAACTGCACGTACCACGCGCCGCACGCGACCAGCGCCGCGAAGATCACACGTCCAGTCCGCGAGTCCGGCGTCGTCCGTGGATCCGAGATCATGAAGAACGTGAACAGCAGCAGCCCGCCCGCCTGCAGCCGGTGCAGCGGGATCGCCAGCGGCTCGCCGAGATAGATCGACCGCCCGAACAGCAGCGCCGCGTAGAACAGGATGAAGGCATAGGCGACGTCGCTGCGCAGTGCGCGATGCACGACCAACCCGCCAAGACACGCCATCAGGAACCCGAAGAACATGACGTTGCCCCACTGCCCCGGCGACACCCACACTGCGTCCGTCGTCAGCAGCAGCGCGACGATCGCGCCGTTCGTCGGGTTGAACAGATGCTTGCCGCGGATGCGCAGGAGGAACTTGCTGGCGATCGCAATCGCCGCGGCGACGACGACGAGGATCGGATCGTTCGCGCGCAGCAGCAGGCAGAGCGACAGGCCGGAGATCAGCGCGCTCTTGGGATCAAACTGACTGCTCCCGCGCAGCGGGAGTGTCTGAGGGGTGAGCACTCCCGCACCGCGGAAGTGCGAGGCCAACCGCGGCAGCCGCCACAGGTGCGTGCAGAGCCACTGGACGACGAGCACGGCGGACAGCGTCAGCGCGACCCGCGCCGGCGAGATGTCAAAGTGGAGACGCGTCAGGCCGTAGAGGAGCAGGCCGGCCAGCACGCCAATCTGGTAGTCACGGGGATCGCGAAGCATCGACCAAGGAGGCGTCATGTCCTTGGAACGGCGCCACTGAAGAATCTTGCAGGGGGAATCTTGCAGGAGGATGCGTGCGGGGAGGACGATCGGGCGGCTGTCCGCGCCGGTACGGTGCCGGCTCCGGGGCCGCACCCGCTTCTTTGCGTGATAAAGTCAGGGGTGATGTCCACCCTGACCGTCCGCGAAGAGCGCCCGCTGGACCTGGATCGCCTCATTCACGAGCGTCTGCGTCTGGGCATCGTGTCCGCGCTGGCGATTCACGCGTCGCTGACGTTCAACGATCTCAAGGCGCTGCTGCGCGCGACGGACGGCAATCTGAGCGTCCACGCGCGGAAGCTGGAAGTGGCGGGCTATGTGGAAACGCTGAAAGACGTCGACGCGCGCGTGCCGCGGACCGAATATCGGCTGACGAAAGCCGGCCGCTATGCGCTGGACCGGTATCTGGATCGGATGGACGCGTTGATCAAATCCGTGCGGGGATGAGCGTCCAGCGATCGCCGTCCTGCGCGACGCGGCCGTCTTCCTCCAGCTTGATCAGGTGCGCCAGCACGTTCTCGGCAGCCGCTGGTTTCAGCGCTTCATCCAATCCCTGATAGATGCGCTCGACGAGCGCCTCGCGCGTGCGCGATTCCTGTTCCAGCGCTTCGACGATCTGCTGCTCGCGAAGCTGGCGGTGTCCGAGGTATCCGCGGATCAGCGCCGCCGGCTGCTCGATCGCGGGACCGTGTCCCGGCAGGAGTTGACGCGGCTGCAGGTCCAGCAGGCGGCGGAGCGCGCGCAGGTACTGGCGGAGATTGCCGCCACTCGACACCGGGATCGTGACGGTCGCGCCGTTGATCAGCAGATCGCCGGAACAGGCGACGGCCGAGTGCGGGTCGAGGAAGCAGGCGTGATCCGGCGCGTGTCCCGGCGTGTGCAGCACCCACAGCACGCCGTCCCCCGCCTTGACGATGTCATCGTCTTTCAGCGGTTTCCAGGCGATGCCGGTCTCGGCGTCGCGCGCGGCGGGGATCTTCTCGCAGGACACGTCCGGCCAGCGACGGACGATGGCGCCGGCGCCACCGATGTGATCGCTGTGCGCGTGCGTCACGAGCAGCCGCTCGAGCGTGGCGCCAGGCTGGGCGGACTCCAGCGTCTCGGCGACGCGATCGGCGTACGCGTCAGAGTCCTCCGACGCATCGACGAGCGTCGGCTCACGGCCGGGAATCAGCCACGTGTTGGTGCCGGTGCCGGTCAGCGGCCCGGCATTGTCGCCGACGATGCGGATGGCGCGCATGTGTCAGTCGTCAGTTGTCAGTTGTCAGTTGTCAGTTGTCAGTTGTCAGTTGTGGGGCATCAGGGCACGACTCACAGCTGACCACTGAACCTAGAAAAAGCGTTTGAGCTTCAGGGAGAGAAAATCCCTGGCGTGGAAGCGCGCGAACGTGTCGCTGCCCTCGCCGAAGAACCAGCCCAGTGAGCCTTCGACCCAAAGATTATCGCTCAGACTCCAGGCCAGGATGCCACGCGTGAACGCCGCGGACTCAGCCAGGTTCCAGGCGGCGAAGGCGCGCACGATGCGCGTCTCGCGCGCGAACCGGCGCTCGGTCCCCGCGACGAGGCTTGTGGTGGTGTCGCGAAAGCCGTCCGCGGAGCGATGGCGCACGAGAACGGTTCCGCTTACCTGAAAATCGCCGGCCTTTCGCTCGACGCCGAGCCCCGCGTCGACGGACGAGCCTTCGAGCGGCAACACCGCGCCCGGCGGCTGCGTCGCCTCATCCCACGCCGCCGCGATTTCGCCACGGAACGCCCATTCACCCTGCGTCGTTTCGACGTCGGACGCAATCATCGTAAAACGCGGAAACGTCTCGCGCAGCCCAGACCCGATCGACGGTAGCACGAGCGGCAGCGACCCGCCGCCCCCCGGTAGAACCCCAGGTAGGACCACGGGCAGGACCGGCTCGTAGACGCCGAACCCGCGCGTGCCGCGATACGCCGACACGCTCCAGTCGACGCGGCCCAACGTCGTGCTGACGCGGACGCCGCCTTGCGAGCCGGCCAGCGTGCGCGGAGGCGTGTCGCGCCCGACGAGCGGACGCACGCACTGATCCGGCTGCAGGCAGATCGCGACGTCGTTCACCAGGTTGAAGGGCGACGTCGCCTCGTCGAGCCGATCGAAGCGGCCGCGCACGAACAGCGGCACCCACACGGCTTCGATCTGCGCGTGCTCACCGAAGAACCAGCGTCCGCGCACGAGCGGCACGGGGATGCGTCCCTCGCCGCGGCCTTCGAACAGGTAGCGCAACACGTCCAGCGGATTGACGACGTCGCTGGGCTGCACTTCATCCAGCCGTCCCCAGACGACCGTTGCGAGGCCCGCGCGCACGTCGAGGCGACCCGCGCGCAGATCGACGTACGCCTCGTGCGGACTCGCCTTCGCGTCGCGCACGGCGCCGCCGCGATTCGCGATCAATCCGTCCACCCAGCCGGACACGAAGACGCGCACGCGCGGCGACGGCGCAAACGCCCGTTCGAGGAACAGACGCGCGCGCAGCTCCGTCGCGCCGGCGCCACCGTTCACGTTCGGCAGCGTATCGCCGGTCAGCGACACGTAGCCGTCGACGACATTGCGCGCGCCCGGCGCGGACGCCGTCTGCGCCGCGGACGTCGTCGCCACGGCCATCACCAGCACGCCCGCGCGTATCAGCATCCTCGTGAGGGCTCCGGCGTGGCGCGATCGGAGAGCGACGGACCGTCGGAGAGCGGTGGTCACGCGAGGTGTCTCCTACAGCGCCGCCGCGGCGCGCGATGCGTCATGCGGGCGCCGCAGGCGCTCCGCGGCAAAGAATCGCGGCAGCAGTTTGATCGTCGCCGGCAGGATGAAGACTTCCGCCAGGAACGCCACCACCATCGTCAGCGCGAGCAGGCCGCCAAACCACGCCGTCGGCCGATATTCGGACAGCAGCAGCGTGCTGAACGCGCAACTGTTGATCAGCGCCGTCGTGATCGCCGCGCGGCCTTCATGTGTCGTCGCCGCGAGGATCGCCTCGTCCGTTCCGCTGCCAGAAGCCACGTCGCGCCGATAGCGGCTGATGAAGTGGATCGTGTCGTCGTCCACGATGCCGAGCGCCACACTGGCCACCATGACCGTCGCGACGTTCATCGAGATGTCCAGCCAGCCCATCGCGCCCAGCACCGCGATCACCGGAAACAGGTTCGGCACGATGGCGAGCAGGCCGAAGCGGAACGACCGGAAGATGACGAAGATGACCGTGAAGACGGTGAAAAACGCCGTCCCGAAGCTGCTGATCTGCGACATCACGAGGTAATGATCGAGCTGCGCGAAGAGGCGGCCGGATCCGGTGACGGTCGGCGTGACGCCGGTCCCGGCAAACGCGGCTTGCGCAAGCCGGTCCGCTTCGTTGACCTGTTCGAAGACGATGTCGGAGCTCATGGACGCGAGGCGAACGGTGATCTGCGCGCGCGAGAAATCGCTGGAGACCACCCGTTCCAACTCGCGGCGTCCGTCATCCGACAGGCCCAGGACCAGCAGTTCCTGCGCGATCAGCTCGCGCGACGAGGGCAGCCGCTCTTCGGCTATCGAACCGTCGTGCAGCTCACGGTTCGCGCGCTTGATGTAATCCAGGATGGACGTGATCTTGCGCACGTTCGGCAGGACGGCGAGCTGCGCGGTGTAGCGATCCATTCGCGCGAGGACCTCGGGATCGCGCATCGAGTCCGGCGGGCCTTCGAAGTAGACGACAAAATTGTAGACGCCGGAGAGCTGACGGTCGATCACGTCCGCCGACTGCGAGAGCGGATGGCGCTTCGCGAAGAAGTTGATGTGGTTCGTGTCGACGCGGAGCTGATACATGCCGGCGGTCGCGATCGCCGCGAGAACCGCCGCCACGGCGAGCACCGTCCGCGGGCGCGCACAGGCGAAACGGGCGATCGCCGTCATCGGTCTCATCAGCCAGCGCTCCTGCGGCGGCGGCCTGAGATCCGGCTTGCCGAGCGAGAGCAGCGTCGGCACGAGGACGATCGAGATGGCGAAGTCGATCATCACGCCCATCGCCGCGCCAATCCCGAACGTGCGCACCGCGTAGACGTGGCTCGTCGCCAGCGACAGCATGCCGAGCGCCGTCGTCCCGCTCGCGGCCAGCAGCGGCACGGTCAGATGGCGGATGGAGGCCTTGAATGCCGCCTCCTTGTCGCCGTTCGTCTCGCGCAGCACCTCGCCGAAGTGCTGCGCGATGTGGACGTCGTCCGCGATCGCGAGCACGACGACGAGCGGGACGATCATGCTGCTGAGGACGTTGTAGGAGAAGCCGACCGTCATGTAGAGGCCGACGGTCCAGGCAATGCTGATGAAGATCGCGAACACGACCAGCGCCGTCTTGCGCGCCGAGCGGAACATCAGATACAGCGCGGCGATCGTGCAGCCGAGGATCAACGGCGTGAAGCGCTCCATGTTCGCGAGCGTCACGCGGTTGTACGTCTCGCTGATCTCGATGCTGCCGTTGAAATGCGCGCGGACGCCGTCCGGCAGGCCGGTGCGCACGATCCGCTGGATGTCGTCCAGCACGCGGCCGCGCAGCGCGTCGATGCGGTCCTCGTCGAAGGTGATAAAAAACGCGACCGTGCGGCCGTCGTTCGAGACGAGATCGCCCCGCAGCATCGGATCGCCAATCGCGCGCGCCTTGACGAGATCCGCGTCGATGGGGCCGGAAGGCGCGATCAGTGGATTGACCTCGATGCCGCCGCCGTCGCCGTCCGCGACGGCATCTCCCGTTGGCGGCGTCGCTTCGACGATCGTCGCGGTCGGCAGGCCGTGGACGCGGTCCACCGTCGGCACCAGTTCGATCGCCTGGCTGACCCGCCGCAGGTACTCGAGCGCGGGCTCGGTGAAGAGGCCGTCGCCTTCGAACGCGATGATCAGCGTGCGCGATCCGCCGAATTCGTGGCGCAGGCGTTCGTAGTCCTGATAGATCGGATCGGTCTTCGTGAACCAGGCGGTGAGGTCGTTGTCGATGCGGGTAATCTGCGCGCGCGGGCCGAGGATCAGCGCGCCGAGGATGATCAGTCCGCTCAGGAGGAAGCGCCGGCGGTAGATGACGTCCGCCAGCCACGCGCTCATCGCGCGCCGCGCTCCAGCTCGCGGCGGCTGACGTCAGCGTCCTTCAGTCCGACATTGTATTCGGCCTTGGTCACCGTCAGCTCCGTTCGCGTGCGTGCCAGTTCGTTGGTCATGACGGCGTCGAGCGCGGTCCAGAAGCCCTGCACGCGGTCGAGGCGATTGACGCGGTATGTCTTCTCGCGCTCGTTGCGTCGATTGAACATCTCGGCGTACACGACGACGAGGGCGTCCTTGCGGACGTAGGAGACGATGCGCGGATACTTCGCGTGGGCGTCCTTTGTGCGCGATTCGAGGATGTAGACGGCGTGCGTCGACTTGTCGGGCGCGGTCCACGTCGCGTTCGCGTCGGGCAGCGCGTAGGTGTAGTCCTCGATCGCGCGTCCGCCCATGTCCTCGTAGGTGAAGTCGGTGCCGACGAAGCTCTCCTGCCGTTCGGATCCGGCGATGCGGCGGACGCGGCCCAGCGCGGGCAGGAACAGGAAGCGCTCATCGTCGCCGTCCGGCCGTTCCCAGACGAGGAAGCTCGTGCCGTTGATGTCGTTCGGGTAGGTGAAGCGGATGAGGACGCGATCGGCGATGCCGTCCTGGCCTGGCGCGGTCGCGTTCAGCGCGAGCAACATCAGCGAGCGCTCGCGGACGCGCTCCTGCCGGTCGAACAGCTTCATCGTCATGGCGGTCCGCGTGTCGCGGCCGGTGTCGCGGTCTTCGATCTGTCGGGCGACCCACTCACCGGTGGGGACGGCTGCGCTCCCGGCCTGGGGAGCGGCCTGCGCGGCGGCAGGCGGGAAAGGGGGGATCTCGAACGAGACTAGCGGGACACTGAAGAGGAAGAGAATGACGACCAGGCGGGCACAAAAGATCATGAAGGCTCGCCAACCGGATGCGTTCATGGTCATCGCGCAGCCGGTTTGAAGGGTAACGAACAGGCGTTCGAAATCCCGGAGTGAATTATGTGAAATGTTTCACAATGTGTCAAGCGTAAATCGGGCGCCACGGGTACTGGATCCGCGGCGGTCCGAGTCGGCGCGCGCCGCTCAGGAAGCCGGCGAAACTGTTGATACGGCTGGAAATGTCCGCTGCTCGAAGCGCTCGACGAGCGCCCGAAACTCATCAGGAACCGGGGTCGGCTGTTGCGTGGCATAGTCGAACCAGACCTGCACGCTGCCGCCGTCCGCGACGATGCGCCCGTCGGGGACGCCGACGATTTCATACGCGAACGTGAAACTCGAACGGCCGATGCCGGAGAGCCGGATGCGCACGTCCAGCTCCTCGCCCACGCGCGCCTGCGACCGGAAATTCATCTCGATGCGGGCGAGGATGAACGTGAACGGATCGCCCGGCTGATAGCCGAGCGCCTCGCGGCAATACGCGAACCGCGCCATCTCGCAATACGTGACGTAGACGGCGTTATTGACGTGCCCCAGCGGATCGCAATCCCTGAACTGCACCTCGATGCGCTTGACCATTCGATACGGGGAAGACATGCGTGCGGACGTCCGTCGATGAAGCTGCGTAATGCGGCGACGCAACTCGACGCGTCACCGCATTGATGGAGAGGCTAGGCGTACTGGAGGCGCCGTCCCTTCGGCACGGGCACCGGGTCGCCGAACTCCCGCGCCGTTTCGAGCCACAGCGCCGCCGCCTCCTGCGCCTGCGCAAGTGCCTGTTCGGGCGTCGGGCCGTGGGCAGCACATCCCGGCAGTTCCGGCACTTCCGCGACAAACACCTGATCTTCGTCGCTCCAGTAGATGATGACTTCGTAGCGATGCATTCGATCGATCAATTCGTCGTGGCGTCCCACGCATCCGATTCTATCAACAAACGCCGCAGGCGCGGCCCGTGCGGTGACGCTTTACAGCAGGCGCTGCGCGTGCGGGAAGTCGCGCCAGACGGGGACGCCGCAGAACTTCGTGCCTTCCGTGCAGCGCGGCGAGGCGAGGCCGTTGCGGACGTAGCAGGGCGGACCGATGAAGCGCGTCAGGCGCGGATGGTGCGCGCGGACCTGTTCGAGCTCCTCCATCGACGCGATGTAGATCTCCTCCTGCGCGTTGAAGCACGTCCGCATCGTCCACTTGTGCAGCAGCGCGATCAGCGGACCCGACTCCACGAAGCGCACGACCTTGGCATTCGGCAGCACGTACAGCGCGAACTCCAGCGGCACGCCGAGCGCGAGCAGCCGGTTCTTCGCGTCCCACGCCCGCCGCATCTGCGCGTCGTACTCCGCCTGCGCGGCCGCGTTCGCGGCAATCAGGCCCGGCGTGACGTAGTCCGGGCGGACGGTGTCCGCGAACGCCAGCAGCGGACGCGAGCCCGGCACCATCCGGTGACGCTGATCCTGCGAGTCGGCGGTGTGGCTCAGACGCTTGCGGAACGCGTAGCTCGCATGCTGCAGCGTGCGCATGAGCGGCGAGTGATACGACAGGTTCAGCAGGTCGAGGCGGTACGCGTTCAGCGCCGGATTCAGCACGCGCGCCAGCGCCTCGTCCGACGACAGCTCGCGCTCGCCGACGCCGAAGACCGCGCGGACGGCATCCGCAATCACGTCCTCCGCGTTCGGTGACACGTCGACGAGCTGCGCGGTGCGCCCGCCGAGACGCGCGTCGAACTCCGCGGCAAAGGCGTCGCCGTCCGCGCGCGGACGCGGAAACACGCGCTCGGGCACAGCCCGCTCGTCCAGCGCGGCAATCTCCACCTTCTCGAAGAAGAGCGGATCGTGCCGGCGGACGGCGTCCGCCATCGCGCCAATCACCACCTGCGCTTCGTACGGCGTGTCGCTGGCGTTGGTCATCCGCACGAGGCGGTAGAGCGTGATCCCCGAGATGGTGTGGACCATCGCGGTGAACGCGGCCAGCGGAATGACGTAGCGCGCCGTCTCGATCGCCTTCTTCTCGGCCTCGCGCTCGAGCGTCTTCAACCGGTCCGCACTCGCGTTCGGCGTGACGTGGCGCAGCGCCTTGAGGATGCGCAGCGTGTCGTCCTTCAGCAGCGCCGACAGCCGCGCGTAGCTGTCCCACGCGTCGACGATCGCCCGCTCGTACACGTTCAGCGCCTCGCCCGTCAGCGGCGGCGGCACGAACGCGCGCGGCTCGCCCAGTTTGACGTAGCGCTGGCTCTGCTGCTCGGAGTTGTAGAACGGATAGCTGTGGAGCGCACTCCACACGAACTGCCGCGACACCTGTTCGAGGCCGAACTCGAAATTGGCGTGCTGATAGACGGTGTGATGGCCGCCTTCGTACGTCAGCTTGCCGATGGTGTCGCGCTGGCGATCGGTGATCTCGTTCGGGCCGATGACGCGGGACGAGTAGCAGGTCCGCGCGGCGGCGATGGCGCCGTCGTACGGCACCGCGGGCGCGTTGCGCAGCGTGACGAGCGGCGGTGCGGTCGCGAGCGAGAGCATGTCGGAAACGCGGCGGAAACGGACGGGCGCGGGCGCGTCAGCGCTCTTCCGGCGCCCAGTAGCGCTGGAACTCTTCGAGATACGTCAACGTCTCGAACGCCGTCATCCGATCGAAGAACAGGATCCCGTTGAGGTGATCGGTCTCGTGCTGCACCACGCGCGCGGGATAGCCCTTCAGCGTCAGCTCGAACGGCTTGCCCCGCCGGTCGAGCGCGCGAATGACGACGTCCTTCGGACGCGGCACCTTGCCGCGGATGTCGGGGATGCTGAGACAGCCTTCCCAGTCCGTCATCAGCTCCTCGGTGGTCGGCGTGATGACCGGATTGATGAACGGTACGATCTTGAGGTTGTCTCCCGTTCCCTCGATGCCGGCGACGAACAGCCGCACGCCCTCGTGGACCTGCGGCGCCGCGAGGCCGATGCCTTCGTATTCGACCATCGTCTCGACCATGTCGTCGATGAACTTCTGGAAGGCAGGCGTCCGCACTTCGGTCGGGTCGAGCTCGCGCGCCACTTCGCGCAGCACGGGATGCCCCATGTGCGCCACTTTCAGTATGGACATATGGCGTCCTCGACAGCGGTCAGGCGACCGTGACCGCCGGATCGAGATAGACGTCCTGAATCGCATTCAGCAGCTTGACGCCTTCGGCCATCGGCCGCTGGAACGCCTTGCGCCCGCTGATCAGTCCCATGCCGCCGGCCCGCTTGTTGACGATCGCCGTCCGCACCGCGTCGGCGAAGTCGTTCGCGCCGCTCGCGCCGCCGGAGTTGATCAGGCCGATGCGGCCCATGTAGCAGTTGGCCAGCTGATAGCGCGTCATCTCGATCGGATGATCGCCCGGGATCAGATCGCTGTAGACCGTCTTGTGCGTCTTGCCGAAGTTGAGCGCGGTGAAGCCGCCGTTCGTTTCCGGCATCTTCTGCTTGATGATATCGGCTTCGATCGTGACGCCCAGATGGTTGGCCTGACCGGTGAGGTCGGCCGCGACGTGATAGTCCACCTTGTCCGTCTTGAACGCGGGGTTCCGCGTGTAGCACCACAGCACGGTGATGAGCCCGAGCTCGTGCGCCTTGGCGAACGCCTGCGACACTTCCTGCAACTGGCGCGTCGACTCGGGCGATCCGAAGTAGATCGTCGCGCCGACGGCGACGGCGCCGAGGTCGTACGCCTGCTGGACGCTGGCGAACATCACCTGGTCGTACCGGTTCGGATACGACAGGAATTCGTTATGGTTGATCTTCACCATGAACGGGATGCGGTGCGCCCACTTGCGCGAGCACAGTCCCAGCGTCCCGAGCGTCGACGCGACGGCGTTGCAGCCGCCTTCCACCGCGAGCCTGACGATCTGCTCCGGGTCGAAATATTGCGGCGCGGGCGCGAAGCTCGCCCCGGCGGAATGCTCGATGCCCTGATCGACCGGCAGGATCGACACGTACCCGGTGCCGGCGAGGCGGCCCGTGCTGAGCAGCTGGTGGTAGCTCCGAAGTACCTGCGGCGATCGATCGCTCTGCAGAAGGACGCGCTCCACGAAATCCGGCCCGGGGAGGTGCAGATCGGCCTTCGCGAATCCCTTGGCCTGATAGGTCAGCAGCGCTTCGGCGTCCTTGCCCAGCACCTCGTACCTGTTCGTGGTCGACACCGTCGTCATATCTCTTTGTCCTCGAAGCGTTTGCAGTCTAGACACGCCGTGCGGAAGGCACGGCGCCGGCGGCTTCAATCGCCTAGTACGACTTTGTCAGATCCGCAGATTGATTCTCGCGAGTTTCTGCATGGTTTCTAGATAGTGTGGTCGCGTCACAAAGAAATGCGCGGTCAGAATCTCCGTGATGACCGCCCGCGCGAT
>Ga0187894_10000583_pt1 | contig 49198 bp, 37 predicted proteins | sample GBC1701081metaG_FD_136650 | JGI IMG/M metagenome (GOLD analysis project Ga0187894, IMG submission 136650) | White microbial mat communities from a lava cave in the Kipuka Kanohina Cave System on the Island of Hawaii, USA - GBC170108-1 metaG ... | reverse complement strand
CCTAGCGGCGAGATGCTGGCCACGTCCAGTCAGGACAAGACGATCCGCCTGTGGAGTGGCCCGGACGGCGCCCTGATCCGTAGTCTCGCCAGCGCGGACTTCGCGACCGGGCTCGCTTTTTCCCCCGATGGGGCAACGCTGGCCAGCGCCAGCAACGAGAGCGCCGTCCGCCTGTGGAGGGTGTCCGATGGCGCGCCGATCCGGACGCTGAAAGGCCACACGCAGTGGGTCTGGTCCACCGTGTTCTCCCCGAACGGAACCCTGCTTGCCAGCGCCAGCCAGGACGAAACCGTCAAGGTGTGGCGCCCCAGCGACGGAACCCTGCTCCGCACGCTCACCGGCCACACCTCCTGGGTCTGGTCCGTGGCTTTCTCTCCCGACGGGACGCTCCTCGCGAGCTCCAGCGCCGACGGCACGGTCAGGCTTTGGTGCCGCCCGTAGCGGCCCGTGGCGGGTGCACCAGGGGCGAACGCCGGGTCCTAAGCCTTCAGTCTTCTCGGACGGACTCGTCGTCCATGATGGGGCGCTGGTCGAAGTCCAGCTCCTCGACGCTGTCGTCGTCGGCGTCTCCGGTGTCGACCTCCGTTGAGGCTTCACGACCTTCGTCGGATTGCTTTGCCCGATCCGCCTCGTTCTTTTTCCTCGCCATGTCTCCCTCCTCGCCAAGAATCTAGCCACCTGTGCTTCGGTGGCAACACCGCTCCTATTTGAGCACCAGCACGCGGACGTCGCCCTCGCGGCGAAGGACGGTGATGCCCACGTCGTGAGGATGTGATTCTAGGAACAGGTCGACCGTCGCGTCGCCGATCGCCAGATTGGAAATTCGTACTTCGTTCACACCGGGCGGCAGCAGCGGCCGCGAGAGCTGGATCTGCGACTTGGCGGCGTCGATGGACAAGCCCATACACGCCTGCAGGAGCATGAAGACCGACGCGGACGCCCAGGCCTGGGGCGAGCACGCCACCGGGTACAGCGTCGGCCCTTCCCCGCCGCGCCGTTCAAACCCGCAGAACAGCTCCGGCAAGCGGTGCAGATCGACGAACACGCTGGCGTCCAACAGCCCCGCCGCGATCCTCAGCACCGCGTCGCGAAAGCCGTAACGGCCGAGCCCGGCCGCGATCAAGGCGTTGTCGTGTGGCCAGACCGAGCCGCAGTGATACGACATGGGGTTGTAGCGGGCCTCGCCGTGCGCCACGGTGCGCACCCCCCATCCCGAAAACGAGTGGCCATCCAGCAGAGTCCGCGCGGCGCGCCGGGCGTGCTCGCGTCCGGCGATGCCGGCATACAGGCAATGCCCCGCGTTCGATGCGCGCACGGCGCACGGCCGCTTCTGCCCGTCCAGAGCCATCACGTACGTCGACAGGTCGTCGGACCAGAACCGATCCTCGAACTGCTTCTTCAAGGTCCGCGCCTGATGGCGAAGCTGTTCCGCCCGCGCGTGGTCGCCGCGGACGTCCGCCAGCCCGGCGGCTGCACGCCGCGCCGCATAGGCGTAGGCCTGCACCTCGCACAGCGCGATGGGACCTTCGGCCAGCGTCCCGTCGGCGTGAAATACGGCGTCGTGGGAATCCTTCCAGCCCTGATGCACGAGCCCCTTGGCTCCGCGGCGCGCGTACTCGATGAAGCCATCCCCATCCCCGTCGCCGTCGTCGTCCATCCAGCGAAGCGCGCGATCGACGTGGGGCCACAAAATTTCCAGCAGCTCGCGGTCCGCAGTGCGTTCGAAGTACGCGCCCGCCAGCATGATGAACAGCGGCGTCGCGTCGACGCTGCCGTAGTACAGACCGAAGGGAACCTCGCCCAGCGCCGCCATCTCCCCTTGGCGGCTCTCGTGCAGGATCTTCCCGGGCTCGGCGTCCTTGGCGGGGTCGTGGGCGCTCGCCTGCACCGCCGCCAGGTAGGTCAGCACGGACCGCGCCAGGCGCGGATTGATCCACAGCGTCTCGAGCGCCGTGATGATGCCGTCGCGCCCGAACGCCGTGCTGAACCACGGAACCCCCGCATAGGGATAAAGACCGGCGTGGGTTTGGGTCAGCATCATGCGCAGATCGGCCGTCGAGCGGCCGAGCCAATCGTTGAAGCGCTCGTTGGACGTGGACACGGCGCAGCGCATGCCGTCGTCGGCCATGATCTCTTTTTGGAGCGCGGCGGACGCCTCGTCGTAAGTGGCGCTCGGGCCGGCGGCGGCCGGCCCGGTCTGACACGCCACCAGCACGTGGTAGCTCGCCGAGCCACGCGGAGGAATGCCGACTCTGAACCGGGCGCCCTGACCCGAGAGCTCCTCGGGACGCGGCGACAGCTCCACCCGCATCGCCCTCACTGCGCCGTCGAGGCCCACATACGATAACGTCGCCGCGTCCGCGTCCACGACATCATCCCGCCTGTGGCCGCGCCCGGCCGGCCGCGGCACGCCGCGAATCTCGAAAAGGTCCGCGAAGTCCGCCTCGAAGCGCAGGGTCAGCGAAGTCTCGACGTCATCGACGCCATAGTTCGAGACGCGGATACGCTCGTAGCAAGCGCCGGCCCACAGGAACTTCGTTCGGAAGATGTGCAGGATCCCGCGCGGCATCATCAGCGTGTCCCCGTGTTTGACGTCGGGATTGGTGAGATCCACGGTCAGCAGATCGTTCTTCTCCCTGACCGTCGAGCTCAGAAGCAAGGGGTAATGTCCGCCCACGCGCAGCTCCAGCCGCGATAGGAACCGCGTCCCCTCGTGATACAAGCCTTGTTCGCCCAGCCCCAGCCGCCGCACGTCTCCATGGCTATCGAACACCGCGAACGTCTCTCCGTGCTTGAGGACGCGCGCGCGCTCCTCGCGACGCGGCGTCGTCGCCAGAATGTAAAACCGGTCCTGGACCCTTATGACGTCGTCTTCCACGGAACGCTGCCCTGGTCGCCGGCGAATGTGGCCGGGCGCGCCGCCTCCCGGTAAAGCGCGAGGTAGCGGCGGGCCATGTGCGCGGCGGTGAACCGCCGTTCGAAGGTTTCGCGGCAGCGCCTGCGATCGATCTCGTCCACGCGCGCCACCGCGGCCGCCGCCTCCTCCACGCTGTCCACCAAAAACCCGTTGACGCCGTCCTCGACGATCTCCGGAACGGCGCCATGAGGAAACGCGATGATCGGTGTTCCGCACGCGAGCGCTTCGATCAGGACCAAGCCGAACGGCTCGGGCCAGTCGATGGGGAACAATAGTGCGCGCGCGTTCCCCAACAGATCGCCCTTCTCCGCCTCGCCTATCTCACCCAGAAACTCGGTGCCGGGATTGTCGAGCAGCGGCTTTACCGTCGTCGTGAAGTACTCGCGATCGGCGGCGTCCACCTTCGCCGAGATCTTCAACGGCAATCCGACGTGGCGCGCGATCTCGATGGCCCGGTCCGGTCGCTTGTCCGGTGATATGCGCCCCAGGAACACCAGGTAGCCGCCCGGCGCGCCGTGGTACCTGTGCAGGCCGGAGGGCAGCCCGTGATGGACGGTTCCGCGCCAGTTGAGCCAGGGCAGCGGCCTCCTCTGCGCGTCGGAAATCGAGATCACCGGAACGTGCCGGAAGCTCCGGTAGAGCGGGACCAGGTCCGGAATATCGAGTCGGCCATGCAGCGTGGTCAACGTCGGGACGGACACGCGTTCGACCAGTGGATAGTGGACGTAATCGACGTGGAAGTGGATGAGATCGAACTCCTGCGCCCGGCGCATGACTTCGTGGACCAACGTAACGTGGTGGGCGAGCGGGTCGCGGCACGTCGGATCGAGGCGCAGCGATCGCGGGCACCCCGCCACCAGGCGGGCGGACGTCGTTGAATCGCCACTGGCGAACAGCGTGACGTCGTGGCCGGCGGCGAACAGCGCCTCCGTCAAGTACGAGACGACGCGCTCGGTGCCCCCATACAGCCTGGGCGGCACGCTCTCCGAAAGAGGTGACACCTGCGCGATGCGAAGCCCTCTTCCGCCCACGGGCACACCATGCCTTCTCAAGCAGGAATGTGGTCACGCGCGACGGACAGAGCAAGCGATCAGCGTGCCGCCATCGGTCGTCGGCCGGGGGCCGGGCTCACTTCTCAACCGAGATGAGGGCGCGCAGCTCCGGCGAATGCAGGCGGGCCGCGTCTTTCAGCAGCGGCTCGCGTTCCAGCACGTAGACACCGTCGGTTCGCTCGACACGGCTGATCCCAGGGTGCTCGCGCTCCAGGTCGGCCAGCAGCAGGGCGCGACGCTCCGCCGACCCGGCGGCGGTGCTCAGCTCGCGCAGCTCGCTGGCGCGCTCCGCCGCCCCGCGCAGCGTCTCGCGCAGCGCTTGCGGTTCCCAGGGTTTGGCGATGAACCGGTACACCTCGCCCTCGTTGATCGCCGCCATGGCCGCGTCCAGCGTGCCGGTTCCCGTCAGCAAAATACGGATCACGTCGGGGAAGGCTCGCCGCACCAAAGACACGAGCTGCAGTCCGCTCAGGCGGGGCATCTGGATGTCGGAGACCAGGATGTCGACCTTCTCGCGCCGGATCATGTCCATGGCCTGGGTTGGATCGGACGTGGTGACGATGCGAAATCCTTCGCCACGCAGCCCCCGCTCCAGCGCGGAAAGGATGTTCTGCTCGTCGTCGACCAGCAGGACGGTCGTCGGGACGTCCGGCGTCATGTGGGGAGCCACCGGCGCCAGCCGCCGCGATCCAGCGCCTTCGCCGCGGCGGCGAGATCCGCGATCATCTCCCCGGCGGCCTGGTAGCGATCCTCGGCGCGCTTCGCCATGGCGCGCGCGATGATGCGCGGCACCGTGTCGGGCAGCGGCCCGTGCGGGCTCTGCACCGACGGAACCGGGTCGGCGATGTGGCTCGCCAACACCTGTAAGGACGAATCACCGTCGTATGGCACGCGCCCCGTCAGCATCTCGAACAAGGTACAGCCCAGAGCATAGAGGTCGGTCCGCCGATCGGTGGACAGTCCGCCCGCCTGCTCGGGCGACATGTAATAGGGGGTGCCCATGAAGGTGCCCATCTGCGTGTCGCTGGGGAGGGCGGACGACGATCCCACGACCTTGGCGGCGCCAAAATCGCCGATCTTGACGCGGTCGTCCGGGCTCAGGAACACGTTCGCTGGCTTGAGGTCGCGGTGAACCACGCCGGTGGCGTGGGCGGCGTCAAGGGCGGCCGCGATCTGACGGGCGACGGCGATGGCGCGCACCGGCGCCAGGGCCCCCTTTCCCAGCGCGGTCTCCAGTGTCGGCCACTCGATGAGCTCCATGACCAGGAACGATCGGCCATCGGGCAGCGTGCCGAAGTCGTTGACCGTCACGATACCGGGGTGATGAGCGCGGCTGGCGGCGCGCGCCTCGCGCACGAACCGGGCGGCCACCGCTGAGTCCTTTGCCATCTCCGGGTGGAGCACCTTGATGGCCACCGGCTTGGCCAGCGCCACGTGCTCCGCGCGGTACACGATGCCCATGCCGCCCCGCCCCAACTCGCCGTGCAGGCGGTAAACCCCGACGCGACTCGCGCTCCGGGGCGCATCCCCGTCGGCGGCGTGGTCTTCATGCTCCTTGGCGGCCTCCGGTGCGCCATCGATGGAGTCCGCCACTCTGCGCAGCTCGGCCTCTAGGCCGTCGGGGGTGGCCCGGACCAGCACCAAGAACTGCGCGCTGGCGGCGTCCACGCGCACCCGAATTCGTCCCACCTGCTCCTCCGGGGCACCGAGGTCCAGGCCGGCGATCAGGGCGAGCCGGGCGACCACCGCGTCACCGACCGCCCCAGGCAGCGCCGCCGTGGCGGGAGGGCGCGGGCCGAGCTCCAGCGTGATCGCGTGGCCGGATCCGCCGGGCTCGATGATGATGGCCGTGGCGCGCCGCCCGGTTGCCGCGAGCAGTAAGAGGTCCGCAATACGGGTGGCGGAGACGTCCTCGCCCACGGGGACGGACGGTATCACCTGGGGTGCCACCACAAACGGATCCTCGGCGGGTCCCTGAACATCTGGAGGGGGGATCCGCGCCGCGGGATGCGCCGAGCCGGCGCGGCGTTACCACCACGAACCGTTCCGGCCGCGGCTGCTACCGATTCGTGACATCGCAACTCGCTGCCGAGGCCGGCAAGCGCGGGAAAAACCATTGCGAAATGCATGGCACGGTCTTTGATTGGCTGGCGCCCGCAACAGCGAGGTCGCAGGAGGACTGAGATGTCAGCTAGAGAAGGGAATCTCTGGGGCGTGGTGCTAGCGGCCGGCTCCGGCCGCCGCATGGGATCACTGACGCGCGCGCTCTACGGACAGGAGGTGCCGAAGCAGTTCGCGTCGTTCTACGGCGGCCAGACTCTTCTGCAGCAAACGATGGACAGGCTGTCCGCGGTGGTGCCGCCGCAACGGACGTTGATCGTCGTAGACGAAGCGTTCGCGCCTCTGGCCCAGGATCAGGTCGCGTCTTGGCGCGGCGTGGAGGTGGTGTCTCAGCCGCGAAACCTCGGCACCGGCCCGGGCACGTTGTTGGGCATGGCGCGAATCCAGGCCAAGGACCCGGACGCCCGCGTCATCATCACCGGGTCACACCACTTCGTCGGCCGTCCCGCTCCGTTTCGAAAGGCGCTGCAGGCGCTGGACGCAGCCACTTTTCGCAGCGGCGAAGTCACGGTCATCGGCGTTACACCCGACCACCCGGCCTGCGATCGCGGCTGGATTGTGGGCGGCGCCGCGCGCGAGGATCAACGCATACGCAATCTGCGGGCTATCCACCGCATGACGGCCAGCCCGCCGAAGAGCATTGCTATGCTGCTGCTGGGAACCGGGGCGCTGTGGAGCACCTCGGTCATCGGCGGTTCGTGCAAGGCGCTCTGGTCGTTGTCGCGCCGCCACCTGCCGGCCCATACCGCGTCGTTCTATGAGCTCGCGTGCCGCAACCAATGCGCCGCGCCGGACGAGCGCGCCCAGCAGGGCGCCCTGTACGAAGACATGCTGCCGGCGGACTTCGATCGCGACGTCCTAGGCAAGGGCAGCAGCGGCGGCGACCTCGGCGTGCTGGCGGCGATGGACTGCCTCTGGTCCGCCTGGACTTCGCCCGACCAGGTATTTCGCAGCCTCGAGGGCACGTCCCATTTCGAGCCCCTGGTAGACCGCATCGTATCCCGAATGCAAATCGATCAGAAGACCGGTATCAGCCCGGTCCGATCATTCAAGAAAGAAAAAAGGTACGAGACCCGGAGCACCAACCACCCTGACCATACCATCCCCCCGGGTCCCGTACCTCGAAGAGTCGGTTACGAAGGTCTCGCCTCCAGCAATCGGCTCTCACCTGCCGTCTAATCCAAGCGTCGTGCCAGCCTGACGTTCGCGCTGCGCCGGGCGCGCCAGGCGACCGGCTTACTGCCCGGTAACGCCTGGTGTCCGACGGTAGCGTCAAGGGGTTGGGGCCGCGGCTGTTGGATTTGAACGCCTATCTCGACAGTTTGCCGGCTCCGCGCGCGGCGGATTTGCCGGGCGCGCGCCGCCTTGCTATTCGAGGAACGAGCCGTGGCCGACACCAAAGACAACTTCGTTCGCGACCTGGTCCGCGCAGATAGGGAAAGCGGCCGATTCGGCGGCCGCGTGGCGACGCGGTTTCCGCCCGAGCCGAACGGCTATCTGCACATCGGGCACGCCAAGGCGATGTGCATCGACTTCGGTATCGCGCGCGAGCACGACGGCGTGTGCAACCTGCGCTTCGACGATACCAATCCGGCGGCAGAAGACGTGGAGTACGTCGCGTCGATCCAGGAGGACATCCGCTGGCTGGGATTCGAGTGGGACGCCCTCCACCATGCGTCCGACTACTTCCAGCGGCTCTACGACATCGCCGAAGGACTGATCCGCAAGGGCGTGGCCTACGTCGACAGCCTGTCAGAAGAACAGATCCGCGAGCACCGCGGCAACTACTACAAGAAGGGCGTCTCCAGCCCTTATCGCGACCGGCCCGACGCCGAGAGCCTGGACCTGTTTCGGCGTATGCGGGCGGGCGAGTTCCCCGAGGGCGCGCACGTCCTGCGGGCGAAGATCGACCTCGACTCGCAGAACATGAACTTGCGCGATCCCCTGCTCTACCGAATCCGTTTCGCGCCGCACCATCACACCGGCAAGGCGTGGTGCATCTACCCTATGTACGACTACGCACACCCGCTGTCGGACGCCATCGAGCGCATCACGCATTCGATCTGCACACTGGAATTCGAGGGGCACCGCCCGCTTTATGACTGGGTGATCCGGCAGGCGGAGGTGTTCCCGTCGCAGCAGATCGAGTTCGCGCGCCTGAACCTGACCTACACCATCATGTCCAAGCGCAAGCTGGCGGCGTTGGTGAAGCAAGGTGCCGTCTCCGGCTGGGACGATCCGCGCATGCCCACCCTGGCGGGCCTGCGCCGGCGCGGATACACACCGGAAGCGATCCGCGCTTTCTGCGAACGCATCGGCGTCGCGAAAGCCGACAGCGTGGTCGACGTGGGCTTGCTGGAGCACACCCAGCGCGAAGACCTCAATCTCCGCTGCCCGCGCGTCATGGCGGTGCTCCGACCGCTGAAGCTGGTGATCGACAACTGGCCGGCGGACGTCGACGCGCGCGACGTCGATGCGCCCCTTCACCCCGAAGACGCGTCCCACGGAACGCGCAAGGTGCCGTTCTCGCGCGTCCTGTACGTGGAGCGCGACGACTTCCGCGAAGACCCGCCCGACGGTTGGTTCCGCCTGGCGCCGGGACGCGAGGTCCGTCTCCGCTACGCGTGCCTGGTCCGCTGCGTCGACGTCGTCAAGGACGCCGCCGGCGAGGTGGTGGAGCTCCGCTGCACCTGGGACCCGGAGTCTTGGGGCGGCAATGCCCCGGATGGGCGCGTCGTCCGCGGCACCCTTCACTGGGTGTCCGCCCCCCACGCCATCGCCGCCGAGGTGCGCCTTTATGATCGATTGTTCTCGACGCCCAACCCTGGCGCCACCGAAGGGCGCGACTTCATGGAGGAGATCAATCCTCATTCGCTGGTACGCCTGGAGCCGTGCCGGCTCGAGCCCTATCTGGCGGCGGCGACGCCGGGGTCGCGGTTCCAGTTCGAGCGGCTCGGGTACTTCTGCCTCGACACCGTCGACAGCGCCCCCGGCCGGCCCGTGTGGAACCAGACCGTGACGCTCAGAGACACCTGGGCAAAGATCGAGGCCAAGATCGAGGCCAAGATGGGGAGCCAGGGGAGCCAGGGGACCAAAGCTCCGGTGAAGCCCGCCGCACCTGTACCCGTCCCCATGCCCCCCGCCCCGCGAAAGGAGAGCCCCGTGAGCGACGCCAATTCGACGCCTGCCGCCCAGCCCCCCGAGATCGGAATCGACGACTTCGCCCGCATCGACTTGCGAGTCGGCGTCGTCTTGAAGGCCGCTCTCGTCGAGGAGGCAAAGAAGCTGATCCGGCTGGAGGTGGACCTGGGGGAAGCGCGCGGCCCGCGACAGATCTTCGCCGGCCTGCGCGCCGATTACCCGGATCCCGCCGGCCTGGTGGGCCAGCGCGTGATCGTCGTCGCCAACTTGAAGCCGCGCCAGATGAAATTCGGCCTCTCAGAGGGCATGGTCCTGGCGGCGGGAGCCGCCGACCGCCCTCACCGCATCGCCACGTTCACCGACGCCGCCGAAGCGCCCCGCCCCGGCGACAAGATCTCCTGACCACGTCCTGCGGCGTCCACCTGTGCCCGCTCCTCGCGTCCGCTTCGCCCCCAGCCCTACCGGCTTCCTGCACATCGGCGGGGTGCGCACCGCTCTGTTCAACTGGCTCTACGCGCGCCACGAGGGCGGCCGCTACGTCCTGCGCATCGACGACACCGACCAGCAGCGCAACGTGGAGGCGGCGCTCGCCCCCATCCTGCACGGATTCCGGTGGCTGGGGCTCGAATGGGACGAAGGACCCGACGTGGGCGGCCCACACGCCCCGTATTTTCAGTCGCAGCGCACCGCCCGCTACCGCGCCGCGGTCGATCGGCTGCTGGCCGACGGCCATGCGTACCGCGACTACGCCAGGCCCGAAGAGATCGAGGCGGAGCGCAAGGCCGTCCAGGTCGACGGCGGCGGCAGCGGCGAAAAGCGCTCATTCCAATACAGCCGCCGCTTCGCCGCGTTCACGGCCGACGACGCCGCGCGCTTCGAGCGCGAAGGGCGCGCGGCCGTCGTGCGCTGCAAGATGCCGCGCGAAGGGACGCTGATCGTCAAGGACCGTATCCGCGGCGACGTGGAGTTTCAGTGGGCGCAGGAGGCCGATCACGTGATCGCGCGCGCCGACGGCACCTTCCTGTATCACCTGGCGAGCGTGGTCGACGACCAGGACTTCGGCATCACCCACGTCATCCGCGCCGAGGAGCACCTATCCAATACTCCGCGTCAGATCTTCATCGCCACGTCGCTCGGCTACCCGCTGCCCCAATACGCCCACCTTCCGTACGTCGCGGAGCCCGGCTCCAAGCGCAAGCTTTCGAAGCGGAAGCTGGATGCGTATCTCAAGAACCCCGACTTCAAAAAGGTGCACGAGCACGGAACCGCCGTCGCGGCCGCTCTGGGGCTCCCCACCAGCGCCGAGACCTTCAACCCGGTGACGGTCGACTTCTACGAACAGGTCGGCTACCTGCCCGAGGCGGTGGTCAATTACCTGTGCCTGCTGGGTTGGTCCCTCGACGACAAGACCGAATGGCTGACCCGTGAGCAGATGATCGCGGGCTTCTCGCTCGAGCGCGTGAACCCGGGCCCGGCCAGCTTCGACCCGGTGAAGCTGGGCGCCTTCCAGGCCCATCACATGCAAAGCGTTCCCCACGCCGACAAGGTCGCGCGGGTGCTGCCCTACCTCGAGCGCGCCGGAATCCTTCATCCGCCCCATGCCCAGGACACGGTCGCGAAGCTGAGCCGCGTGGTCGAGGCGCTGGGGGATCGTCTCAAGGTGTTGGGCGACATCCTGCTGCAAGGCGCGTTTTTCTTCGGCGATCACGTCGCATACGACGACAAGGCGTTCACCAAGCGCGTCCTGGCTCCCGGCGCCCGCGAGCGGCTGGCGGACTACCGCGTCTGGCTCGCGGCGCGCCCGTCTTTCGATGCGGCGGCGCTGGAGCGCGACACGCAGGCTTACCTCGGCGAGCGCAACCTGACCCTAGGCGACATCGTCCACGCGATTCGCGTGGCAGTCACCGGCACGGCAGCCGGTCCCGGCTTGTTCGACTGCCTGGCCATCATCGGCAAGGAAACCTGCCTCGCTCGCATCGACGAAGCGCTGGCGAAGGCGCGGGGCGGCTAAGGACGACCCGCGTCCGGCGTAGAATCGCACGACGATGCCCAGGGTCCTGGACAGCGGCCCCGATGGAGACCGTGACGTCAAGATTCGCATCGCCCGCCTATGACAGAACCGCGTCGAGCTTCGCGGCCAAAATGAAGTCGTTTTCGGACAGGCCACTTATCGCGTGAGTCCAGATGGTGACGTCGACCTGACTGTAGTGCACGCAGAAGTCGGGGTGGTGGCCCTCCTCCTCGGCGATCGATGCCATCTTGTCCACGAATGCCATGGCACTCAGGAAGTCGTCGAACTTGTACGACTTGTGAAGCTTGTTCACTTTGTCGGAGGTCACCGCCCAACCCGAGACTTTCTTTAAGAAGGTTTCAATCTCGGGTATGCCCAGACGGGGGACCCCGCCCTCGCAAGGAACACACTTCTTTTCCGTCAGCTCCATGAATCACCTCGTTTCCGACCGTCTCACTATATTATTCGTTCCATGTCGAGCGCCCTCACCAGAGGAATCATGATCACGGTGAAGAGCGAGTACATCCCCGAACGATCGTCGGTGTCGAGCCGGCAGTACGCGTTCGCGTACACCGTGCGCATCGCGAACCAGGGCACCGAGGCGGCCCAGCTTCGCAGCCGCCACTGGATCATCACCGACGCCAACGGCAAGGTGCAGGAAGTGCGGGGCGAGGGGGTCGTGGGCGCGCAGCCGCGCATCTCCCCCGGTCAGCACTTCGAATACACGAGCTGGTGCGTGCTCTCGACGCCGTCCGGATCGATGCACGGTACCTACCAGATGATCACCAACGGCGGAGCGGAGTTCGACGCGGAGATCGCCCCCTTCCGCCTGGCCTTGCCGCACACCTTGAACTGAGCACAGCTGAGGACCACCATCGGCGCGCGCCGTCCATGGTGACGTGACGCGAACCGGCGGCAGGGATACAATGCCGCGCATGGGCCCTTGTCGTTCCCTCGGGCCGCTGGCCGCCGGCCTGGGCGCGGCGCCGCTTCTGATGCTTCTTTCGGCGCCGTTCTCGCCCGCGCTCGCGAACGAGCCGGCCTCCTCGCTTCCGCTCCCTCCCGAGGAGGCGGTTGCTGCCCCCGCCTCCCCACCCCCGGCGCAAGAACACATGTCAAAGGTACCCGAGCCCGAGCGCGCCACGTACGGCAAGCAGCACCGGGAAGGCCGGAAGCTCTACGATCAGGGTAACTATCAGGGCGCCCTGCAGGCCTTCACCGCGGCCTACGGAAGCTCCGGGCGGGCGGTGATTCTTTACGACATCGGGCTCGCGTTCCGCGCGCTCGGTAAGAAAGAAGACGCCACCGATGCGTTTCAAGCCTTTCTCGTCAGCGCGAAGCGCCCTCCTCCCGCGCTCCACGAAGCCGCCCGCCGCCACATCTCGGAGATCGACGAGCTGCGCTCGGCGGTGGTGACCGACTCGGTACCGCAGGCATCCCCCGCGACGCCCGTCGCGCCCAAGAAGCCGCTGTTCGACTTCGACTTCAAGCTGTCACCCAAGAGATGGCACATCGCCGCCGCCGTCACTGTCGTCCTGGGCGTCGGTACGGTCATCGCCGGGCTAGCCGCACGCAGCCGTTACAACGAGCTGCTGGAATCATGTGGAACCTTCGTCCTTGGATGTCCGCCGGAACAGATCGACGGCGTTGAAACGCGCATCCTGATAACCAACCTATTTCTCGCCGGCACCGCCATAGCCGCCGCCGGCACCGGCGCGCTTTTCTATTTTGACGTGCGGAAAGACCGCAAGGAGGCCGGGCTGGCATGGGTGTTCTGATGAACATGAACGGCGGCAGCGCCGCGACGGTCGCACTGGGCGGCGCCCTCGTCCTGTTTGCCGGGTGCTCCTACGACCTCGACGCTCTCCGTCAAGAGCAAGGAACCAGCTCCGAGTGCTGCGAAGTATTGCAGACCGGTTGCGGCAACGGAGAAAAATGCAGCATCTGCGCCAGTCCCGCCACCCGTCGCACGCAAGCCTGCACCGCCGCCGGATCCAAGCCGCCCGGCTCTGCCTGCACAGGCGACGGCGAATGCGTCGCGGGAACCCAGTGCTGGAACTCCGATGCGGGCGATACCTTTATCTGCCGCAAGTTCTGCGAGGACGCCAGCGACTGCTATCCCCAGGCGCCCCGGTGCATGAAGATCACCAACCACGCCTGTTTCTTCATCCCCGGCGCGAAGGCTAACTTCGGCCTCTGTTATTAGTTAGACTTAGCAGCCCGTGGCGAAAGTCCCCTGCCGACTACTTGCCCTTCTTCTGTAGCTCGTCGTCGATTGCCTTCTTGAAGGCGTCGAAGGGCTGGGCGCCGACCAGGCGGGTGCCGTTGATGAAGAAGGTGGGGGTGCCGGTCGCGCCGACCGACTCCGCCTGCTTGGCGTCCTTCTCGACCTTGGATTTGAATTTGCCGCTGTCCAGGGCCGCCTTGAACTTTCCCAGGTTGAGCCCGAGCTCCTCCGCGTACTTCTCCAGCGACGGCCGATCCAGCGCCTGCTGGTTCTGGAACAGCTTGTCGTGCATGACCCAGAACTTGCCCTGCTCGTGGGCCGCCATGGACGCCTCGGCGGCGATTTGGGCGTTGTTGTGGAACGGCAGCGGCAGATGCTGGAATACGATCTTCACCTTGCCCTTGTACTCGTCCTCTACTTGCTTCAGCGCCGGCCCCACCCGCGAGCAGAACGGACACTGGAACTCGGAGAATTCAATGATGGTGACGGGCGCGTTCGCCGGACCTTTGACCGGCGAGTCCGTGGCGGCAGCAATGTCCACCTTCGCGGCCGGCTCGACCGCCGCCGCGGGTGCCGCAGCCGCAGGCGGCGGTGCCGCGGCGGCCTGCTCCATCAGCTTCTTGTAGACGTCCGCGACCGGCGTGCCGCCTTTGATCAGGGCGTCCGCCTTCTTTATCTCTTCATCGATCACAGCCTGAAAAGCGGGGAACGGCTGCGCGCCCGACAGCTCGCGACCATTGATGTAGAAGGCCGGTGTTCCGTTCGCGCCCACCGCTGTGCCGTCAGCCGAATCTTTCTCGACCAGCTCCTTCGTCTTGGGGTCGTCCATGTCCTTCTTGAATCGGGCCATGTTCAGGCCCAGCTCCTGCCCGTACTTCTCCAGGTCGGGGCGGGTCAAGGCGCGGGCGTTGGCGAACAGCTTGTCGTGCATCTCCCAGAACTTGCCCTGGTTGTGCGCGGCCATGGAGGCGATGGCCGCCGGCTTCGCGTTGGGATGGAACGACAGCGGCTGGTGACGGAAGATGACGGCAACATCCTTGCCGTATTTGCTCTCGATCTCCTTCAAGGTGGGTACGACGCGCGAACAGAACGGGCACTCGAAGTCGCTCCACTCGACGATGGTGACCTTCGCGTTCTTCACCGAAGCGCCCTTGCGCGGGCTGTGGGCGGTCAGCTCGACCTTGCGCGGGCCCTTGGGGGCGTCGGCTGCGGCCGGCGGCGATCCGGCGGGCTTTTTCGGCTGGGCGGCGTCCAGCGCGCCGAGAATGGCGGCCAGGTCCTTGCCTTGTTTGGCCTGCTCGACGGCCAGCTTGCCGAGCTGCGGGCTCTTCGGACAGTTCGGGTCGCGCTTTATGCAATTGGCGATGGTGCCGTAGTTGCACCCGCACTCGCAGTTGCGCTCGTTGAGCGCCTGAACCACCGTAACCTTCTGTTTATCGTTCAGGCCGTCGAGCATTCCGGCCGTCAGGTCCGCGGCCTTCAGCCATCCGGGCGGAAACTCGCCTTCGTTCTTGTAAATCTTGGATGGCGCCTTGGCCGACGGCGCCGACGGGCTGTCAGCTTTGCCGGCTGCGGCGCTGGGCGCGCTGTCGTTGCCCTCGTCGGACGACGCCTGGCGGCGGCCACCGCCGGTCTCGCGACCGACGGCGAATCCCACCGCCAGACCGGTGATGAGCGCCCAGATGGTGGCGCTCTTCCCAACTGATGATTTGCTCTCGTGATCGGTTGCCATTTTTGCGCGGCGAGCTTAGCACGGGCGGGACGCCGCGCACGGAAGCCGACTCACCGGAACGCGCCTGCCCGCCCGTCCCACTGCGCGGCCCGACGATTTTTCTATTCGTCCTCGTCTTCATCATCGTCGCGGCGCACGCTGCGCCGGGCGGCCGTCTCGTCGAAATCGAGCTCGCTGGCGAACATCTCATCGAGGAGCTCGTCGACCGGGGTTCCCGCAGCGTCCATTCGTCGCAGCTCTTCCCGTTCGAACTCTTCGAAGGTCCGGTAAACGCGGTGATCATCGTAATCTCGCATGGGCGGCTCCTTTGATGAGGGGCGTGTCGTGGTTTGTAGATGAAATACCTACATGTACGTTCATATACTTCATGTCATTACATATCGTCAAATTTCTTCGCTCGCCGCGCGCCGTCCCAGCTTGAAGGCCGTGGGTGCTGCGTGATAGGGCTGCGCCTCGGGATCGCCTAACCATGGGAAGGGTCATCGCGGTCGCGAACCAGAAGGGCGGGGTCGGCAAGACGACCACCGCGGTCAACCTCGCGGCGTCGCTGGCGGCTGCGGAGAGGCGGGTCCTTCTGGTGGACGTGGATCCTCAGGGAAACGCCAGCTCCGGCCTGGGCCACGCGCGCGCGGACCGCGGCGCCGGCAGCGTCTACGACGTGCTTCTGGGGGAGCGATCCGTGGCCGAGGTGGCGCGCAAGACCGAGCTTCCGTTCCTGGATCTGTGCCCCGCTCTCCCCGACCTGGCCGGCGCGGAGATCGAGCTGACCGCCTTACCTTCCCGCGAAACACGTCTGCGCGACCCGCTGCGCGCGGCGGCCCCGCGTTACGACTACGTCTTCATTGATACGCCGCCATCGCTGGGCCTGTTGACCTTGAACGCTCTGTGCGCGGCCGACGGCGTCCTGGTGCCCATGCAGTGCGAGTACTACTCGCTGGAGGGCCTGTCAGACCTGCAATCGACCATCGCGCTGGTCGACCGATCCCTCAACCCGGGACTCGCCATCGACGGCATACTGCTGTGCATGGTGGACGGCCGACAGAACCTGACCGAGCAGGTGGCGGCCGAAGTGCGCAGCCACTTCGACGGCAAGGTGTACCGGACCGGCGTGCCGCGCAACGTGCGTCTGTCCGAGGCGCCGTCGTTCGGAAAGCCGATCCTGCTTTACGACGTCACGTCGCGCGGAGCGAAAAGCTATCTGGAAGTGGCGCGGGAGTTCCTCGTGCGCAACGAGGGCGCGCGGTGACGGTCAAACGAAAGGCGCTGGGTCGGGGATTGGCGGCGCTGATCCCAACCGCCGCCGGCGGCGGGTCGCCGGCCGCATCCGCGTTCGCCGCCCCGGAGTCAGCCGCAGACCTGGAGGCCGGGCCCGCGCGTGGGGGGCGCGAGGGCCTGCGTACGATCGCCATCGAGGACATCCACCCGTCGCGCGACCAGCCCCGCAAAATGTTCGACGACGCGCGCTTGGCCGAGCTGGCGGAATCGATCCGAAGCCAGGGGATCATCCAGCCGCTGGTGGTCCGCGTCCGCGAGGGGGGCGGCGGCTACGAGCTGATTGCCGGCGAGCGGCGCTGGCGCGCGGCCCAGCGCGCGGGCTTGCACGACCTGCCCGCGATCGTGCGCGAGGTGGCCTCCGACCGCGCGTTCGAGATGGCGCTGGTCGAAAACCTGCAGCGCGAGGATCTGAATCCCATCGAAGAAGCGGAGGGCTACCAGCGGCTCATCAAGGAGCACGGCTACACGCAGGAATCATTGGCCGGGCGGGTCGGCAAGGACCGCACCACCGTCACCAATGCCCTGCGGCTGTTGCGGCTGCCGGAGTCGGTGCGCGCCCTGGTGGTGGGAGGGACGCTGGCGATGGGCCACGCCCGGGCCCTGTTGGGGCTCGAATCGACGCAGGCCATCGAGCGCGTCGGCCGCCGCATCGCCGCGCGCGACATGTCGGTGCGGCAGGTCGAGGCGCTGGTGCGGCGCGAGCGCGCGGGCGGCGATGCGGCGCAGGGCGATCGCGAGGCCGGTGGCGCAGCGGCGGCCGCGTCCATCGCCGTGAACGGGTCGGCGGCGGCGCGGGATCTGGCGGCGCGACTGCAACGCGGCCTTCAGACGCGGGTCAACGTGGTGGAGACCGCGCCCGGACGCGGACACCTAGAGATTCACTATCATTCTCTCGACGAGCTGGACGCCCTGCTCGCCCGGCTGCTGCCGTGACCGCAGGCCCCGCCAAGGATCGCCGATCGGAACGAATTCCGGTCGCCCTGGAAGTGGAGTATCGGTCCGCGGGAGCGTTCTTGATCGCGTACTCCACGAACTTGTCCAAGGGAGGCCTGTTCCTGGAGACGGAGGCTCTCCAAGCGGTGGGAACGCGGATGGCCATCAGGTTACGCGCGCCCGACACCAGCGCTATCGAGCTCGAGGGCGTGGTGGCGTGGGTGCGCGGACCAGAAGCCGCACGCGGCGGGAGAGTGTCCGGCCACGGCGAGGTGCAACCCGTCGGCATGGGCATCGAGCTCACGACGCCGGAGGCGCGCTACGGAACGGTGGTGGACCAGATCGTCATGCGCTTCTCGGGCATCAAGATCCTAGTGGGCGCGGGCGAGCCCGCTCCTCGGGCCATCTTGCACCGCTACCTGCGGTCCATCCTGGCGTGCGAGATCATCGAGGCGGACGGGGCTCATCAGGCGAGCCCGGCGGCGTGGCAGGCCGACCTGGCAGTGGTGGACCTGGATTCGTTGGGACCACGCGCGGATGACCTGGTCCGGCGGGTGCGCACGGATCCGCGCAGCGCCGACATCCCAGTCATCGCGCTGGCCACGCAGCCCCGCGACCGACAGCGCGGCGCGGATCTGGGCGCCGACGAGCTGATCCCCAACCCCCCCGTCTTCGCCGACCTGCAAGCCGCCGTCATCCGCACCCTGGCCCGCCCCAGCGCCGTGCGGTAGCGATCAGATTTCGCGCGAGTCGCTGGCGTGCTCGATCCGCAGCCGCGGTTGGGCGCCGGCAATGGTCGTGAAGCGGACGTCGATGGTCGCGGCGTGCAGGCGGCCGTCGGGATCGGCCGAGGTCGCCATATAGCGGCCGCCTGCGAGACGGTAGAGCTCCGTGGCGCGCGTCTCGGGCAAAAGAACGATCGCCTCCGGCACTCCCAACATCGCCCAGAAGTCGAATTTGTCGTAGGTCTCATCGTCGGGCGAACGGATCTCCAGCACCGCGAGCGGAGCGCCCTCCAGGCCCCGATGGCTGATGAGCTCGGGCCTATTGGCCGGGAAAAACACCAAATCGGGCACTCGGTAGTCCCGGTCGGCCGAGCCAGGTCGATAAACGCCCATCTCGTAGCGGACCTCGATACCGCGATCCGCGAAACGCGGCTCCAGGAACGAAAAGATCTTCCCACCCAAGGTCTGATGCAAATAGCCAGGCGGCGGCACCATGTGCAGGACTCCATCCCACATCTCATCGAAGAGATCGAGGCCCATCCGCGCGCGCTCCGCGAGCCACTCCTCGGGGACTTCCCGCATCATCGCGCGCATGACACAAACTCTATGGCCACCGCCGGAACCCGGCAAGGCGGGCCAGGCCGCGCCGTCCGTTACGGGATCTCGGTCCAGCCGGTCATGCGGAAGCGGTCGCCGGTGGCGCCGCCGGGGCGGACCGCGCGGCCTTGGCCGAACGCTTGGCCTACGGACCCGGTGACCTCCATGGCGCCGCTGGTGCCAAGGACGTAGATCTTGCCGCCGGACACCACGATGCCGCTCAGGGACTCTGGCGCCAGCGACATACCCATCTTTTGCACGAAGCCGGCCGCGCCGTTTGTGTTGATCTCGTGCAGCGTCAGGTAGGTGTTGCCCGCGCCGCAGCCGGCGACCGGAGGCACGAACCACAGGGTGAAGATCAAGAAGCCGCTGGCGTCGCTCTTGAGAATCGCGAGCGGCGTCCCGGTGGGTCGCGCGGACAGCGGCATGGAGGTGGTGCAGGTGGGGCTGCCGAACGCCTTGACCGCGCAGATCTCGCTGTCCACGCCCACGGTGAGCACGATCTGGCCGGTGTCGGCATTGAACGTACCGTCGGTGTCGACGTCGCCGGTGCCGGTGTTGAGCTTGTCCTTCCGGATGACGATCTTGGACGCTGGGAAAGTCGCCGAGTACGGCGCCGTGACTGGATCCAGGTGCGAGTTGGTGACCTGCACCAAGTAGATGAGACCGACGTTGGCGTTCTGGTCGTCGCGATCGAGCTGGACGATGCCGGGCGCGAAGTGCAGCGGGTGTCCGCACCCGAAGGTGGAAGCGTCCCCTACCGGCTGAATGGTGGGCGTCCCCAGCGAGGGTCGGGTCTCATAGCGCCACAGATTGCCCCAGGTGTCGCCGGCGTAAGCAGCCAGGAGCTTGTTCTTTTCGGCCTGAACATTATGGCGTGCGGTGGCGACGTCCGACAGCAGCGTCCGATCTAGGCCCGAGATGCTGCCGCAGTTGTTCAACGACGAGGGGAGAGATGTGGCGTCGAACCGCTGGCCGGTCTTGGCGCTCGCGGTCACGAAGGACAGACCCTGCGTCGCCGGGCCTCCCAGCACCGGATACCCGGAACCGAAGACGACGCGGTAATCGTCCAGGTTGATGCCGTCCCAAACGAAGAAGAACGCCGGCACGGAGATGGTCTGGCCGAGATAGGTTGTATAGGGGCTGGAGCTGAACTGCGCGCTCCCCGTGTGCCAGAGGACGCCCACGGGCGCAATCGCCGTCTTGATCGCGCCACCGCCGTCGAACGGATCGGTGATATCCAGCATGAACGAGGCGTTGCCGCCGTAGCCTTCCGGCATCATCAGGACGGTTTTCCAGACCGCATTACTGGCGACGTCGCAGTTGGCCGTGCAGATGTTCTTGACCTTCGGTGAGTTGGCGAGCCCGAAGATGTGATCGCGTGGATCGGCGAGTTGGCCGCCCTGCGCGAACACCTTGGTCTGCACTGGCAACATGTCCGGCGGGATGTAGGCGAACAATTCCTCGCCGGCATTGGCGCCATGGGTCCGGAAGGCGTGCAGCATGCCGTCCGAAGCGCCTACGTAGAGGATGTTGGCCCGGGTCTGTCTGGCGTTGAAGAACTCTGTGCCGCCCGGCAGCGGGCTGCGGCCCGGCTGGCCCACGTCGATGGCCGTCGAATTGATGATGGCGCCCAGGACCGCCGGGTTCTTCATCGCGGGATCGCCGAGCATCCACTTGGCGATACGCTCCGCCTCGTCGGCGCTGGCGCCCAAGCCGAGGCCGTAGAGCTGGGCCTTGTTGGTGATGGCCTTGGTGCTGGAATCGACGAGGATCTTCACCATGTCGTACCCTGGCGGGGAGAGGCTGGGGTTCCAGACCGACGTCCAGACGTTCCGCTGCCACCAGCACTTGCCAGCCGCGTTGCAACCGGTGGCCGGATTGAACTCCAAAGCCTTCGCTCCGTCCCACTTGAGCGGGGGATTCGGGCTGCCCGTGCTGAGGTCGTACACCAACAGGTGACCCTGCCACGCCGGGAAGTCCACTCGGGTGTCAATGGCCAAGTTGCCAGCGTCGACGGTGGTGGCCTGCTGCGTGCCCGACGAGCTGGAGGCAGGCGACGTCACGTAGCTGCCCTTGAGCGCCTCGAAGACGGCCTTTTGGATGGCGGCGGTCAGCTCGCCCTCGTTCTTAGCCAGCAGCGCCTGGCCGGTGCCGCCGGCCTTGGCGATGTTGTCATTGATGACGCGCGGTGGCCCGGCCGCCACGTCGCCGGAGAACCCGATGACGAACGTCTGAATGCCCAGCGCCTGGCCGCTGACCACGTCCTTCCGCATCTTGTAGGCGGCCAGCACCGACTTGCACTTGCAGCCCTTGCCGACCGGATCGGCGTCCGCGCACGCGGCCGTGTCGCAGATGGTGGCGCCGTTCGAATTGACGTCGCCAGGTCCGTTGGTGGCGCCGTCCGTGATGAGGAGAACGAAGTTCTTACGGCAGGCCAACGAATCGCCGGCCTTCACGTCCTTCATGTAGTGATAAGCGCTGTAATTCCGGGCGGCCGCACCGGCGCCGTCGTTCATCAGCGTGCACCCGATGGGGGTGCCGTGATAGGTGACCAGCCCGCCCAGAGAGGCTTTGTCCAGCCGCTGCGTGATCTTGAGGACGTTGGTCTCCGAGATCGCCTTGTTGTCGAAGGTCGGGCCTACGCTGTCGCTGGTGTCGATGAAGCTCGAGAGCTCGGTGTCCCAGCGGCCGCCGCAGCTCTTGCTGCATGCGTCGTCTTGCTCGCAGGTCGGCCAGGCGATGGGGGGCTGGCCCCCTTTGTTGTAATAGTCGTTGCGCGCGCTGTAGTACGTGTAATCGGTGGCGCCGACGGTGATCTTTTTGCCGGTGTAACCGGCGCGGATCTTGCGCTGCACGCCGCCGGCACCGCCGCCGGCGCAGGTCCCTTCGTCGATATCGGGATCCTTCTTCTTGCAATCGGCGGCGTTGTTGCACGGCCTCCCGGTCAACGAGCAGACTCGCAGAGCCGTCGAGTAGGTATAGTAGCTGCCTTCGTAGCGGCCGGTGCCGGCAGCGAGATTGCAATAGATCCCGGTGGCGGCGCACCAGTCCACGTCGGTGTACGCGTACGTGCCTCCGCCGAGGTGTGTGCGGTAGCGGCTGTTCGCCCCCCCCGTCATCGCCGTCCTCCGGTCGTACACGATTCCGCTGATCGTGCAGGTGGCCGTCGGGCCGGCAGCCTCCGTGAAGCAGGGCGCCCCGCCCGACACCACCCTGGCAGCCTCGAGCTGCGACTGGCTGAAGTAGGTGGTGATGGTCTGGCTCGGCAACATGCCGCCCGGGACGCTGTAGTAGGGGAAATAGCCTTTATTGGTGGCTTCGTTGGCGGGCACGGGGCCGTCGGGGTGGCTGGAGTTGCCCTGCCAGAAGGTCATGAAGCCGAAGTTGATGAGGTCGAAGTTCTTCGAGATCACGCTCTTGAGGGCGCGCTTGGCCATGATCGTGCGCGAGGTGGCCTCGATGCATTCGTCGCCCGAAGTCGGGCAGTCGGCGGTGGTGTTGCACGTGAGCTGCGACGCCCGGCACATGCGCAGCGGGATCGAGCCCATGCCGCTGAGGTTGCACGTGTCGTTGTTGGGAGACTTCGGATAGTCGCACTTGTTGCCGGGCGTTCCGGCGTTGCAGCGGTTAGCCGGGCGGCTGCCGCACGGGTTCGTGGTGGCGGTAACGCACGGGTTGGTCTTGACGCAAGCTCCGGTGTAGCTGCACGTGTTGCCGCCGCTGATGCAGCGGTTGGTCGGGTACGTGCAGGGGTTGTTGTCGCAGGTGGCGGTGGTGCCGCAGGTGGCGCCGGTGAGGCAGGTGGGGCCGCCGGTGCAGGTGGCGGTGTTGCTGCAAAGGCCTGACGTGTCGCAGACAGGGACCCCGCCGCAGGTGGCGGTGTCGCTGCACGTCCCCATGCCGCTGCAGGTTGGGGCGGGACCACAGGTCGCCCCCGTGCTGCATGTAGCGTCCGCGGACGGGTTGGCGTTGCACTTAGGCGCCGCCGCGATGCACGCGTTCGAGCGGGCGTCGGTGCACGCGCCCGATGTACAGGTGTTGCCCGCCGCCAAGCACGGGCTGGCGGCCACGGCGCGGCACAGTGTATAGGTCGCGCTGCTGGCCGAGCACTGTGCGTCGGTGGTGCACTGGGCGTGGTACGGGCTGGGATTGTTGCTGACGTCCGAGCACATCTTGATGGCGCAGTCGCCCGCGACGGTGCAGCTCACGGAGCGGTCGTACTGGCACTTGCCCTGCGGACAGTCGGCGGCGACGGCGCAGGTGTTGACGCAGTCTGCGTCGCTCCCGCAGGGGGTGGTCCCGTCCTTGGCGCAGGTGCCGCGGGTACGGACGCTGCACCCGCCGTCGGAGGTGCAGGTCGCGCCCGGGTTCGCCGCGGCCGCCGAGCACGACCGCCCGTAGTCGCACGTGGGGTTGCCGCAGGTATTGCCACCGGCGCAAGTAACGCCCGGGGCCACGCCGCAGGCGGCGTTGCCGCAGCTCGCAGCGCCCGCGCTGCATGTGGTGCCGCCGGGAGTCGAGCACGTCGGCGCGGCGCAGGTGGCGGCGCCGGGCGTGCTGCACGTCGTACCGCCCGGCGTCGAGCACGCGGGCGCGTTGCAGGTCGCGCCGCTCATGCACGACGCGCCCGCCGGCAGCGAGCAGCTCGGGGCGCTGTTGCAGGTGGCGCCGCTGCAGTACGTGGGAATCACCGACGGCGTGGAGTCGCTGCCGTTACAGGCGATGGTCTGGCCCGAGCCGCTTCCGCCGGCGGTGCAGGTGATACCGGCCGAGCTGGGGGTGCAACGGCCGGCGCGCAAATACATGAGCGTGTCGGTGGGGCTGCCGCAGGTCTCGAAGGTGTAGACGCCGGTATACGTGGGCCGGAACAGGAATATGACATCGTTGACCATACTGCCGACCTGAGCGGTGCCGCAGGTGCCGGAGTCGGCGACGCGACCGGACGCCCCGGCGCCGTCATAATCGCTGAGGTAGCTGCCCCCGTTCCCGTCGATCCGGGCGGGCGTGGAGGCACACGTCCCGGTGGGCTGCGCCGCCGCCGCCGTCCAGTCCACGGTGGGCAGGGAAACGCTCAGCGTATAGGGCGTGTCCGACGAGCGGTCGACCAGGATGTAGTAGGTCGTCCCCGCCGTGACCGACGTCGCCATCGTCGGCCCGATGGTCCGCGGGCTCGCGCCGCTGCCGCTCCCCGGTCCTCCCGTGCAGGTGCTCGGATGCAGGAAGATCTGGGCGTTACCGGTGAAGCCCGAGAGCTCGACGGTGGCCTGCCCGCTGCGTAGCGGGTTCCATTCATACCAGACGTCGAAGGTCGAGCTCGACCCGGCGTAGACCCCGCCCTCGCGATCGATGTCGGGCGCCGAGGCCGCGCAGCTCGCGCCTCCGTCCAGCGGACGGGCGGGAGGCGTGACCTTCAACGTGTATTGACCGGCCGCGGCCATGTTGGCTCGATCCATGAACAGCCAGTGCTCGGCGCCGCCGAGGACGCTGACCGAGAACTTCGAGCCGTTGCCGCTGGCGCAGCCCTGATCGGCGCAGCCGAGCTGGGTGACCTTCCCGCAGACGCCCGGCGAGACGCAGTCAGCGTCAGCGGTGCACAAGCGGGTGGCGTCGTTGGTGCACCGGTTGTCTCCCGTGCATTTGCCAAGAGCCTTGCAGTCGCTGTCGAAGAAACAGGCCCGGCTGGAGTCGTTGGTGCAGCGGTAGCAGTCCTCCTTGACGACGCAGCCGCGGCCCGGCGCGTTGGAGCAGGTCCCCGTCGTCGATCCGCCACCGCAGTTCGTAGTAATATTCGCGCCCGTGCAGTCCTTGAGCGAGTTGTTCGAGCAGCGGCCGCAGGTGGTGGGGGCATTCGCCAGCGTGCAGGCAGCGGCCCCCGCGTACGACGGCGTGTACGACGCCGTCGCGTAGCCGGTGTAAGTTCCTCGCGGATGGTCGGCGCCGACGTTGGTGCACGATCCACCGCAATCCGAATTCTCGTTGCAGGCCAGGCCGCCGTTGGAGCAGGCGCCGCTGGTCGGGCAGTCGTTGGCGGTGCTGCAGAAGGTGCCGAGGGCGTTCGAGCAGGCCTTGCACTGGTTGTCGTCGCCGTTGCAGACCTTCTTCTGGGCGGGGTTATTCGTGCAAATGTTGCAGTCGGCGGCGGCCGAGGTGCAGGTGACGCCGTTGTTCGAGCAGATGCTGTTCCCCGGGCAGCCGCTGGCGTCGTTGCAGAAGGTGCTGGGGGCATTGTTGCAGGTCTTGCAATCGCTCGCAGAGCTGGAGCAGAGGCGGCTGTTGCCGGGGTCGTTGGAGCAGGTGCGGCAGTCGGTGGCTAGGGTGGCGGTGGTGCAGGCCTTGCTGGAATTGTTCGAGCAGGTGCTATTGCAGTCAGCCGCCGTGGCGCAGTACTTGGTCGTATCCGACGAGCAGGTCTTGCAGTCGGCGGCGGCCGTACCGCAGCTCTTGAGCTGACCGGGGTTGTTGGAGCAGACCGCGCAGTCGGTCGCCGCCGCGCCGGACGCGCAGGTCTTGGCCGGCTTGTTCGAGCAGGTCCCGAGGGGGCACTCCGCGAACGAGTTGTTGGCGCAGTACTTGGTGCGGTCCGTCGAACAGGTCTGGCACCCGCCGGGCATCGAGCATGGGCGGACGCCGCCGTTGTCCGAGCAGCGGTCGCAATCGGATCCCGCCGTACACGCGTAGGTGGGATCGTTGGAACATTTCTGGTCGACGCCGCAGTCGGCCACCACCGTGGACGCGGTGCAAGCGATGGCCGGATTGTTCGAGCACTTGCCCTTGCAATCGGCTCCGCTGGCGCATACCTGGCTGGCGTCGTCGGAGCAACGGGCGCAATCCGAGTCGGCCGTACACGTAATGCTGTCGTTGTTCAGGCACTTGCGGGCGGCCGGTCCGCAGTCGGCGGCGGTTGCGCAGATCTTCGTGGGATCGTTCGAGCAGGTATTGCACTGGGTGTCGAGGGAACAAGTCGCGGAGGCCAGGTTGCTGCACCGGTAGCATTGCGCCGCCCCGCTGCACGTGAGCGCCGGGTTGTTGGAACAGGTGCCGAGGCCACAATCGATGCCCACGCCGGCCGGAGTACACGCCTTGGTCGTATCGTTCGAACAGCGGTTACAGCTGGCGTCCGTGGTGCACCCGGCGGCCACGTTCGAGCAGCGGTAGCAATCGGCGCTGGTGAAGCAGCCCGCCCCGGTAATCGAGCAGGTGCCGGTCGCGCACTCGGTGGCCACCCCACCCGGGCATGCGCGCGTCGAATCGTTCGAGCAGCGGTTGCACTGGTTATCCGACGAGCAGAAGGCAGCCGAGTTGTTGGAGCAGGTGTTGCATTCCGAATCCGCGGTGCACGTGGCGGAGCGGCTCGTCGAGCAGGCCTTCGGGCACGGCAGGGACGGGTTGCACGCGGCGCCGCCGTAAGTGCAGACGCCATCGCCGGGAGCGGCCTGGACGCCGGGGTCGCTAGAGGGTGAGGGCGGTGACGTATTCGCGATCTCCTCGCCCGCGGCGCCGATCGGGATCGAGCACCCGGCGCTGCCGCGCAAGTAGACGACGGTGTCGGTCGTGCTGTTACCGCAGGTATCGATGCTGTACGTGCCGGTGTACTTCGGCATCCAGCTGAAGACCGACTCCTTCTTGCCGACGCCGCCCCCGCCGCAGGTGCCGGTCTCTACGCTGCCGGCGCTGGCGCTGGTGGAATTGAAGGTACCTCCGTTGCGGTCCAGCGCCACGGGCGCGCCGCAGGTTCCCGTCCCCGAAATCGTGGACGGGAGGAGCAACACGTCCAGTTGGAACACCGTATTGGCGTCTCGGATCACATAGATGTAGTAGGTGCTCCCGCCGGTGACCGTGCCCGGGCTCCAGCTCCGGGGTGCCCCGGCCACGCCACTGCCGCCGCCGGCGGTGCATGTGTTGGGGCCGTGGAACTCGAACCCGCCGCTGCCGGTGAACCCGCTGAGGGTGAGGGCTGCCGTTCCGCTCCGCGCGGGGACCCACTTGTAATAGACCTCGCTGGTCCCCAACGAGGCCGAGTACCGGCCCCCCCCCGGATCGATGCTGGGCGCGCTGGTGCAGGTGGTGTTGCCGTTGAGGGGGACCACCGGCGGGTTGATCCGAAGCATGTATGCGCCGGAGGCGGTCGTCGCCCCCGTGTCTACGAACAGGTAGTAGGTCTTGGTGGAGTCCACCGAGAAGAAACTGGCGGACTGCTTGCCGTTGCCGCATCCCACGGAATCGTCGTTGCAACCCACCGTGTTGGGGGGGGCGTCCGATCCCGCCTCAGGACCGGCGTCGGCAACGCCTCCGTCCGAGCCTACCTGGGGACAGTCCGAGTCCATGTTGCACGGCCCGCCTGTGTTCTGGCACGTACCCACCGACGGACAGGGCGTCATGGACGAGCAGTCGGGCATGGCGCCGGCGCTGCACTTGCCCACCGTACACATCGCGTCGTTGGTGCACGCCGCGCCGGTGACCCGGCACGCGCCCGGGTCGGCCTCCTGGCACGGTGTCCCGCCGATGTCGCAGGCCACCCCGGCCACCGGCGCCTTCTCGCAGGTCCCGCGGTTGGGGGCCGGGCACTCACCGGGGGCGATGGCACCGCCGTCCCAATCCAGGTCGCATGAGACCGTCCCCATCGAGTTGGCGCAGATTCCGCGCCGGATGGGGCAATCGCTGTCGGCAGTGCACGCGATGCCGGGGTTGGGGTTGTTGTTGGTGTCGAAGGCACAGCCGCCGCTGGTGGCGACGCACTCGGTGTCCTGATTGCAGGGCGTCCCGTCGGCCGAACATTTGCCGATCCGGCAGTCGGCGTCGGCCGTACAAATGCGGGGACGGCCGTTGTCGGTGACGTAGTTGCACGTGCCGCCCACGCCCTTGCGGCAGTCCTGGCCGTTGTCGCAATCGACGCCCACCTCGGTTTCGTAGCTGAACTGGCCGCCCGGGACGCCGTTCATGGACCCGGACGTGTCGAACACCACGAGCATGTTGGCCTTCTGGACCTGCCGGATCAGATGGCCGAGCGGATTGACGCGGGCCTCGGCGGATCCCGGCAGCACCGTCGACAAAAGAAGCTGAGTGTAGAACGCGCCCAGAACGAAGGTGGCGCACAGCCGGAAACGACGTGTCCGCGTCATTAGTTAGCCACCACGCCCGCGATGGTCGAGTTGTTGTCGTCGCAGGCGTTCTTACCGGCGTTGCACAACACGACGGGAGGCGGCGGAATGGGTGCCGGCGAATCCGGCGCGCCCAGGTTGGCGCCCAGCGCCACCTCCAGGACTACGTTGGTTCGGTTGTCGACCGCCATGCCGCGCGAGCGCACGATGACGGACGTATTGTTGTCTACGGTAAGCGCCGTCGTACACCCCCCGCCGGGACCTGCCGTGCAGCCCCGTCGGATCTCGGCGGTGTCGTTGCGAATCCAGACCGAGTACCGACCCATCAGGGGTGGGGCGCCGGGGTCGGTGCTGGGACCGCGACCCGCCGGATAACCAACGTCGATGAGCGGAGTCGCCCCGTCGTATATGATGACACCCACCCCGTTGGGGTTCCCTGTAGCAGCGTCAACACCGGTTGGGGCGTTGTTGTTCCCGCCCTGCGCGACGTTGCCGGTCAAGAGCGCCGTCATCTGCGCGGCGTTCAGCCCCGGGGCGGGCGGGTTGAGAATCGCGCGCGCACGCTCGATCCCGGCCTCCGCCACGTAAAGGGCCTGCGTCCGCTGGTTGATGTTGGCTCCCATCTGCAGGTTGCCGCTGGTCAACCACAACGCGGTCACGCCCAGGCCCAGCAGACCCAGCATCACCATCATGACGATGATGAGGATCGCGCCAGAGTCATTACGTCGGCTTCTCGATCTGGCAGCCGTTGTGCTCATGGTCGACTCACTGGTTGCGAGGAAAGACAGTTGTTGTGATGACGCGGTGGCGGAACAAATCGGGCGCCCCGGCCGCGCCGTCCTCGACGGCGGGTTTGATATTCGCGGCGGGATTGGCAATCGAAGTGTCCGGCGCCGGCGACCGGGCGATGAGCGTGATCCGCACCGCCTGCGGGCGGTTGCACGCCGGCGTAGGGACGTCGCCGGCGACGTTGAGCCACCATTCGTCGGTGGTGCTGGGGGGGCTGCCCTCGGTGATGACGCCGTCCCCCGGCAGCGCCGGCGCCACCGCGGCGGGGGCGGTGTCGCAGCCGTACGCGATCTGCATGTCCTCGATACCCTCGGCCAGGATCTGCGCCGGTATTGCCGGGTTGGCCAGGTTCTGAATCATCAGCCGGGGGACCGCGGGTGGGCCGCCGCCGTCGTCGATGAAGAAGCGCAACCAGACCAGGTTGCCGAGGTTGCGAATCCCGAACTGACGGCTGGCGTTCGTCATGTCGGTCGCGGTGTACGCGAAGGGGACCAGCGCGCCTTCGGGAGCGTTGTTCGGATTGCCGGCGGGGTTCCAGCTGGAGCCCGGGGCGGGCTCCGGCGCATGCACGAGGCCCCCCGCCAGGCCGGTTATCTGGAACAGCGTACAGCCCGCATCCCCTTCGCTGCCGGCCCCCATCCGGGCGGGCGCGAAGAACGCCGCCCGGTCGAGCAGAACGAAGAACTCGCCGTCGACGGCGCCCGCCGCGGTGGGACCCCGGAAGGTTTCGATGAAACCGACTGGAACGTCGGCCCGGTCGGTTGCGTCGTCGACAGTGGCGGCCAGGTCAGAGTCGATGTCGTTGCCGAACGTCCGGCTACCGTAGGCAACCTCCAGGGCGTCGGGCGCCCCGGCGGCGCCGTTCTGAATCCAAAGCGGCGGCAGACGGATGACCCGGTTGATGTTCTGGCGGAACGCGCGCAGGCCGGTCAGGGGGCGCGTGGCGCCGACGGGTGGCGGATCTCCCACCAGGGCGCCGGCGCCGTCGGTGTCCGGACGAACGCAGCGGTTCATCCCCATCCCGTTGACGCGGACGTTGCGCGACACCGCCTCCATGGCCGCCCACAGGTTCTGTTGGATGTTCAGCACCTTCATCTGCGTGTCGTAGATCCGCCGCTGCCCGGCGAAGAACACGAACGTCGAAGCGGCCACGAGCGATGCGACGACCATCGTCACCATGAGCTCGACCAGCGTCAGCCCCTCGGCCGACGATCCGGCCCGCTGGTTTGTCGGCCGCGGTGTGCGGCTCAGCCTGGTCCCCAATTCCCGGGGAGCTGTACTCAGGGCCATGAGACGCGCCTTTCCACGTCCATCTGCAGCGTCTTCGGCTCCCCTTCCAGGTTGTAGAGGATGCGCACCGAGATGACGTATGGGCCGGGGGAGGCCCGCTGCACGCGGGTCTGCCGTTCGAAGCGAAATTCAGGCGTGCGCGTCGCCGACGTCCGGCCGCGGTCGTTGAGGAACAACGAGGCGGACCAAATGCCTGTGCTGAGAGGGCTGAGGAAATCGCGGCCCGCGTTCGTCGTGACGCGGACGTTGAACTCCTCGATTGATTGCGTCGCCAATCGGGTCGCGATGGCCGCATCGTTGACGTTGGCGGTGGCGTTCATCATCGTCTGTTGCACGGCAATGGTGCCGATGAGCCCGAGCATCGCCAGCAGCACGGCGACCATGACCTCCAACAGCGTGAAGCCGCCGCGACGTCTCCGGCGGTTCGCTACCATTTATCCCTCAGGGTGACAAATGACGTCAGCGCCGTGACGTCGATGCGTTGCAGGTGGCGAAGGTGAGTCGACGGAACCCTCGTGTTGCGGATGTACAGATTGACGCCGTTGGGATTGGCGGGCAGAACCGCGCCTCCCTCCGTGCGTATGGATGACCCGTTTGGTTGGATAATGATCTCGCGGTACGTCCCAGTACGATTGACCACGGGCCCGGTCGGTTGGGCCGCGCCGGGAATCACCGCGTCGAGGATTTCGACCCCATCGGCCGCGGGAATGAGCCGCAAAATGGGATGCGTGACGTTCGCCCGGATCGGCCCGCCCGGCGAAGCGGGCGGCGGCGCAATCCAGCTCCGCAGCTCGATCCGGTCGGAATAAACGAAGGCGGTCACTGGCAACCTCTCGCTGAGCGCAGCAATCCGCGACTTCTGCAGCTGCTGCGCGACCTCGTTGGCGAACGCGTCGCCGTCCGACTCTCGCTTCTCGCGCGTCATCAGCGGCGTCGAAACCGCCGCCAGGATCCCGATGATGACGACCACTACCATCATCTCGGTCAGCGTGAACCCCCCCTCAGATGCGCCGCGCCGCCGCGGCGGAGCGATCATGGGGGGGTTGTCAGACACCGCCGCAACACCAAGCAAGCCGGCAGCCATTCATTTTATCGAATGATCTCGAAAGCATCCCATCCGGCCCCCCCCTTCTTTCTATGAAAACTTTGCGCCCCCGCAACCCCGTTCACGTCATCACATGCGGCCGCTTTATCTCCTTATCTTTAGGACCGGGCTACCTGTTTCCCTGGCGCAAACGCCACTGCCATCGTGCGACACAAACGCCTCGTCGCCGAGTCATGCGGCGATAGTTGGCATAATCGACATAAGGAATGCGGCGATTAGCTTGCTGGCGTGAGATCGCGGAGTATAATCGCCGCAGAGTAAGCGGTGATTGATCCCGTCTACATCTACGATCTGCAGGACTGGCCAAATTTCCGATGGAATAATGGTGTGTTGGCGGATCGACTAGCCTCGGTGCGCCATCGGCAGGGCCGCCTCGTCGGTCGCATGGAGGCGCTTGGTTTTTCCGTGCGCGCCGAAGCGACGCTACTGGCTCTCACGGAAGAGGTGCTCAAGTCCAGCGAGATCGAGGGTGAGATGCTTGACCGGCAGCAGGTGCGTTCCTCTCTCGCGCGCCGTTTCGGCATGGACATCGCTGGACTGATCCCCGCGGACCGCGACGTCGACGGCGTCGTCGAGATGATGCTCGACGCGACTCAAGAGTTCACGCAGCCGCTTACCGTCGAACGACTGTTCTCGTGGCACGCTTCGCTGTTTCCGACTGGGCGAAGCGGGATGAGCAGGATAACCGTCGGTGCGTGGCGCACGGATGCTTCAGGGCCCATGCAAGTCGTCTCGGGTCCCATCGGCCACTTGCGGGTGCACTACGAGGCCCCGACCGCACAGCGGCTGGAGTCAGAGATGCGCACGTTCCTCAGCTGGTTCGAAAGCGTCACCGTCGCCGATCCGGTTATCAAGGCGGCCGTCGCGCACCTGTGGTTCGTGACCATCCACCCCTTCGATGACGGAAACGGCCGAATCGCGCGTGCAGTCACCGATTTGGCGCTTGCACGATCCGAGCGGACCGCCCAACGCTTCTACAGCATGTCGGCGCAGATCCGCGCGGAGCGACAGGCCTACTACGACATCCTCGAAGGCACTCAGAAGGGGGATCTCGACGTGACTGGCTGGCTGCGGTGGTTTCTCGGTTGTCTGGAACGGGCATTCGACCGCGCGGAAACGATCCTCGCGGCGGTGCTTGAGAAGGCCCACTTCTGGCGAGCACATTCGGAAGACGACCTCAACGAACGCCAGCGCAAAATCCTCAATCGATTTTTGGATGGTTTCGAAGGCAAGCTGACCTCGTCGAAGTGGGCAAAGTTGGCGAAATGCTCGCAGGACACGGCCCTACGAGACATCGATGACCTCCTCGAGCGCGGCCTTCTGAAGAAGGATGCGGCGGGAGGGCGAAGCACCAGCTATTCGCCGATCCTTCCGCCAATCAAGCACACACCATGAACCGAAGTTTGGGTGTCGAAGTCGAAGTCGAAGTCTAAAAGAGCGCGAGGGTTGCGCGGACGAGGGCCCAGTCGTTGGTTCGATGGTGGGGGGTGCGTTCGCGGCGGTGGGCGTAGGCGGCGGAGAGGCGCAGGGGGGTGGCGGGGATGAAGTAGGTGAGGCCACCGATGATGGCGATGGCGTCGTCGGGGTCGGGCTGGTCGAGGGTGCTTTCGTAGGACTCGAAGCGCGCGGCGACGAAGAGGCGATCGCGCACCAGGAACCACCCGGGCTCGACGTAGAAGCCGATCCGTTGAGGCAGGCGGCGGACCCAGAGCACCTCGGCGGCAACGGAGAACGCGCCCCACTGGAGCTGCGCGTCGCCGCCCGCGCCCCAGTTGTCCAGGCCGAAGGCGCTCTCGTAAAACGCGGACGCGCCGATGGCGAAGCGCCACCAGCCGTACCAGGGGTCGCCGGACGGACGCAGCCACGGCGCCACTCCCACCGGGCCTACCGGCTCGGCAGCGATCCGGCCGGCGTAGAGCACGCCGCCGCTTTGGAAGGCGGCGTCGAGCTGGGGGGCCGCGTCGTAGACGCCGGCCGCATACTGAAAATGACCGAGATCGCCGGAGATCGCGGCGCCCGCACGAAATTCGGGCGCGCTGGCCTGCACGATGGCCGCGCGTTCCGGTAGCGGCAGATCCGCTTCGTCGGTCTGGCGCGAGAGCGAGAACGGAACCCGCAGGGCTCCGGCGTCCACGCGCAGTCGCTTGCCGCGCCCCCAGCCGACGAACGCCTCGGTGACGCGCGGCGAAGGCGGCGTGCCGACGGCGCGCCCCACATCGCCGTCGGCGAACGTCTCGAAGACCAGGCGAGCGCGCCAATTTTCGGCGGCGGCCTGCCCGCCCAGACGCGCGCGGCGCAGGCGGAATCCGGCGTGGTCTACCGGATCACCGGCGGCCGGAGCGTTGGTTCTGCCTGCGTAGGTCACCCAATCGCTTTGCACCAGGACCACAGGGGACACGCGAGGCGGCGGCGATGGCGACGACAGCGGCGGCAGCGAAGCGGGATCCGGCGGGCTCGCGCACACCGCCAGCGCGAGGACGAGCGCCGGGCTCAACCGGGTCGGGCCTCGCGCAGCTTGCGCTCGAGGCGGTCGATGACCGTCGCCTCGTGGTTGCCGCCGTAAAGCGCGTTGGCTTCCAGTAGCCCGGTGGGGCTGGTCACGTTGATCTCGGTCAGCAGGCCACCGATGACGTCGAGCCCCACGAAGAAGTGTCCGGCGGCGCGCAGGCGCGGGCCCACCGCCGCCACGATGGCTTGGTCGCGCTCGTCGAGCGCGGTGCGCATGGGGCGCGCGCCCACGTGCAGGTTTCCACGCGCCTCGCCGGGCGGCGGCACCCGCAGCACCGCGCACAGGGGATCGCCGTCGACCAGCAGGATGCGCTTGTCGCCGCGCCGCACCTCGGGCAGATAGCGCTGGGCCACCGTCCAACGGCGTCCAAGGTTGGTCGCCTGCTCGAGGATGGACCCGGTGTTGGGATCGCCGGTGCGCACGTGGAACACGCCGAAGCCGCCCGACGCGTCGAGCGGCTTGACCACCATCTCGCCGCCGTTTTCGGCCAAGAACGACCGCAGGCGGGTGGATTCGCGCGTCACGATGGTGGGCGGGATGAGGTCGGGGTAGTCGAGGATGGCGAGCTTTTCGTTGCAGTCGCGCAGGCCGCGCGGGTCGTTCACCAGCAGGGTTTCGCCGCGCGCGCGCTCGAGGATGAGCGTCGCGAAGAAGTAGTCGAGATCGAAGGGCGGGTCCTTGCGCATGAAGACGGCGTCGCAGGTCTGCAGCGCGACCACGGACTGCGGTCCCAGCAGGTAGTGATCGCCGGGCACCGGGCGCACGGTCACGGGCCAGGCGCGCGCCACCGCCCGCGGGTGCTCGAGGCCGAGGTGACCCGGCTCGCAGAACCAGATCTCGTGGTCCCGCCCTTGCGCCTCCAGCATCAACGCAAAGGTGGAGTCCTGCGCGATCTGGATGCGCGCCAGCGGGTCCATGACGAACAAGAACCGCATGTCAGGGCACTCCGCCGCCGGCAGTTTCTTTCGTGGGCAGCAGGTGATCGAGCCCGTGCTTGCGCAGCCGGTAATAGAGCGTGGAGCGGTTGATCCCGAGGGCGCGCGCCGCGTGCGCGATGTTGCCCTGGGCGCGGTCGATGGCCGAGACGATCTCGGCGCGCTCCTGTTGCGACAAGCGCTCCTGGAGTGGGCGGGGGCCGGTTCCGCCGCCGCCCATCGCGGCGGGGAACGCCATGGCGGCGGCGGTTGCCGCGACGCCCGAAGGACCGCCGCCCCCTCCCGCCGCGCCCGCCACGCCGCGCCGCCCAAAGTCGAGGTCGCCGGCGGTCAACTCCGGTCCGCGCGCCAGGATGAGGGCGCGCTCGACGACGTTCTCCAGCTCGCGCACGTTGCCTGGCCACGGGTACGCCATCAGCGCCGCCAGCGCGCCGCCGTCCACGCCGCGCAGGATCTTGCCCATCCGCTGCCCCAGCTTCTGGATGAAGTGCTCGCAGAGCTGCGGAACGTCGCCCGGGCGGTCCCGCAGCGGCGGCATGTTGATGGGAAAGACGTTCAGCCGGTAGTACAGGTCTTCGCGGAACTTCCCCTGGGCGATCAGGGCTTCGAGGTCCCGGTGGGTGGCGGAGACGACGCGTACGTCCACGCGCACGGTCTCGCTGCCGCCCACTCGTTCCAGCTCCCGTTCTTGCAGGACGCGCAGCAGCTTGACCTGCACCTCCGCCGGCAGGTCGCCCACCTCGTCGAGGAAGATGGTGCCGCCGTCGGCCAACTCGAAGCGCCCGGCGCGGCGGCTGACCGCGCCCGTGAAGGCGCCCTTCTCGTGGCCGAAGAGCTCCGATTCCAGGACACCGGGGGCCAGCGCCGCGCACGCGACGCGCACGAAGGGCCGCGACTCGCGCGCGCTGTTGATGTGGATGGCGCGTGCCACCAATTCTTTGCCGGTGCCGGTCTCGCCGCGCAGCAGGACCGTCGCCGACGTCTGGGCCACCTGCTCGACGCGCGCCAGGACCTCACGCAGGGCGGGCGAGTCGCCGACTACGGCGCCGAAGTTGAACGCCCCGTGCGCTTCGCGCGACAGGATGCCGGCGTATTGCTCGATCTGCTCGGTCAGGCGCCGGTTCTCCCGGTGAAGATGGAACCGCTCGACGGCCTGGGTGAGAATTCCGCGCAGCTCCTTGCTGTCCCACGGCTTGGTCACGTACCGGTAGATGCGCCCCAGGTTGATGGCCTCGATCAGAACATCCACGTCGGTGAAGGCGGTGACGATGATCCCGACGGCGTCGGGCCGGATGTCGCGGACCGCGCGCAGGAGATCGAGCCCCGTCATCTTCGGCATCCGCTGGTCGGTCACCACCACGGCCACGTCGTGGGCGCGGGCCTGCTCCAGCGCCGCTTCGCCGCCGCCCGCGAGCAACAACTGGAAGCTCTTGTGAAAGTTGAAGCGGAACGCTTGCAAGTTGTCCGCTTCGTCGTCGACGACCAGGATCGGCCATCGGGCGAGATCGCTCGGCGCGGCCCCCATGTGCGCACGGTAACATAGCGCCCGCGTGAGCACGGAGCGCAGGGAAGACCAGGAAGCTGTGCGCCTGGGCGCATGTCTGTGCGGACTGGCCGCTTTCATCGTGTACGGCGTGGCGGTGGCGCCGGCGCCTTACCTCCTCGATTCGGCCGAGCTCGCCGACGCCGCCTTTACATTGGGCATCGCGCATCCGCCCGGGGAGCCGCTGGCGGTCTTGTGGGGGAAGCTGTGGACGCTGTTGCCGCTCGGCACCGTCGCGCTGCGCGTGGGGCTGGCGCAGGCGGCGGCCGCGGGGGTGGCGGTGGCGCTGGTGTACGTCCTGGCTCACGCCGCGGCCGCCGCGCTCGACCCGGACCGGCATGTACCGGCGGCGGCGCGCGCCGCCATCGCCACCGCCGGCGCCCTGCTCTACGCCTTCGCGCCGGGCTCCGTGCTGTCCGCCGCCCGCCCCGAGGTCTATGCGCTGCAGACCGCGCTTTCCCTCGGAGCCGTCGCGCTCGGTCTGCGGGCCGCGCGAACCGACGACGGACGGCCAGCCATCGCGGGGGCGCTGCTGATCGGGCTTGGCGTGGCGAATCACCCGCTGCTCGCCGGGCTGGTGGGGGTGGGCGCGGTGGTCGCCGCGCTTCCGTTGTTGTCCGTTCCGGGGCAGCGGCAGCGCCTGATCGGGGCCAGCGCGCTCGCGTTTTCCATCGGTGCCGTCGGGGTCCTGGCGTTCCTGCCGCTGCGCGCGGCGACCATGCCGGCGCTGGCCTGGGGTGACGCTCGATCGGTGGCGGGCCTGTGGTGGCTGCTGAGCGCGCGCACGTTTACGGCGAAGTCGTCGCTGGTCCAGCAGGCGGCCCGTCCCGGCGACGCGCCGTTCGTGCTGATGGACGAGGTCGGGCCGTGGGCTGCCGCGCTGGGCGTCCTGGGCGCGGCGGCGTTGTTGCGGCGCCGGTCGTCGCGGCGCGTAGGTGTTACCACCGCCGTGGCGGCGACCGGATCCCTGGCCGCGGCGCTGGTGGCAGGGCTCGATCCCGCGAACCCGGACATTCGCGGCTACCTCGGGGCGGCGGTCGCCGTCCTGGCGGTGTGGGCGGCCTCGGGCGCCCTCGAGCTGCTGCGCGCGCTTCCCGGCCGCCGTTTGATCCTCGCCGGGTCCGGTGTGGCGATTGTGGCGGTCCTGGCGGCGTCACCGCGGGGCGTGCGCGCCGGCAGTCGACGGCACGCGTGGGCGGCAGACGCGCTGGCGTCGCACCTGCTCTCGGAGCTGCCGTCGCGCGCGGCTCTGCTGACCGGATATTTTCAGACGGCCTTTCTGGTGGGCTACTTGCGCCACGTGGAAGGGCAGCGTCCCGACATCGCGTGGGCCCACCTGGGCTTCGTGCGCGGCCCCGGGTACGCCGAGCGCGTGTTCGCCCGCGATCCGGATCTGGGCGCGTTCCTGGCCGCGTTCTCCGCCAGCAGCGCCACGCGGCCTTCCCTGACCGACCTGGCGCGCCTTCGTCCGGTCCGCGTCGAAGTCGATCTCCACCTGGACGCCGATGTGCTGCGCCGACTTCATCCGTCCGGCTTGACCTGGACTTTCGCGCCCGACGATCGCCCGCCGCGGCCCGTCCCCGACGCCACCGCGCGACGGCGGTTGACCGCCCTGGAGGCCAATCTCTCCGCGGAGGTCGAAGCGGACCGCGAGCTGCGCGGGTTCCTCGCCTGGCGCGTCTTTCTGGACACCGACCTTGCGTGCCGCAACCGGCTGACCCTGCACGCCGAGCTGGGCGCCCGGCGTCTGGCAGCGCTGGTCCCGGAAGACCGCGCCGCCCGCGCCCTGATCGCCCGCTGCACGCGCTGAATCGCGACCTACGATGGGCGGGTAATGTTTCCTCGGGCTGCGGGACGATAGAAACATGACCACGCCGGGCATGCCTTCGATACGAGCGATCCCTCTGGCCCTTCTCGGTTGCGCGCTTCTCGGCTGCGGAAGCGCACCCGATCCTCTCGATCCTACCGACGCGGCCGGGGGAGGGGGAGGGGGAGGGGCCAGCGATGGCGGAACCAGCGACCTCGACACGACCGCCGCGGGCCTGACGGCCTTCGTCAAGGAAGGCCGTTACAAGGATTGGCGAGCCGAGCCTGCCCTCCACGCGAGCACCGGTCCGCACGGCGGGAAGGTGCGGACGTTCTTCAACGCGACCTTGGTCTCTTCGCTTGAGGCGAATAAAGACCCCCATCCGGTGGGAAGCGTGATGGTAAAAGAGTTGTGGGGTTCGGGAACCGCCATCACGGGCCATGCGGTGGGGGTCAAGGTCACCGAGGGAGCCGCCGCAGATACCTGGCTCTGGTACGAGGGCTTCGTCTCCTCCGACTACAAGAATCCGTTCTACGGCAAGGGGCTCTCCCTCTGCGCCGGGTGCCACGAGCAAGGAGCCGACTACGTCATCAGCGCGCTTCCTTGAAGCCGGCCGTCGCGCGTGGCAGACCGCGCATGCGTCACCCCCATCCCGTGGACGGATCTATGAGGCGCGTCGCCGCCGCCGAGTCACCTACGACCGTTGGTCCTCGTCGGGCGGGACGGGGTGCTCGTCGGAAATGTAGACCAGAGAAGATCAAACCAGCGGGCGGCTTACCGAAGGCGCCTCGGTTACCTGGCACTGGGACTTCTATGGAGCCTCTGGGGATGTTTTGGTCAAGGTATTGCAAACAGACAGACGGATTTTCTACGAGTGGCCGACACCCGTTGAAATCAACTTCACGTCAAGAGGTGAAGGGTTGACGTTTGTTTCTGTTATCGCATGCGGCTTCGAGGGAACCGACGACGAGAAGGTGTCGCAAGCATTGGACTCAACAGAAGGCTTCAATCTTGTCCTATCCGCATGCAAGATTTTTCTAGAGCACGGAATTGATCCGCGGATCATCTCAGACAAGAATCCTGGTAGTTGGGTCAGTAGCACCTAACGAGGCTCCCTTACGGCGGCCCTACAGGCTCATCGGCTTCGCGTTCGCTTGCTGGTGGCGACGAACGCCGCCCCCTGGTCGACCCACTTCTTGACCGCCTTCGCAGTCTTGGCTCCGCTTGGGCCGACGAAGACATAGCCGTTCATCGGCCGCCCGGTGAAGTCCATCGGGCGCACGTGCGTCTCCGCGAGCGCCGCCTCGTAGCGATCGGGTCCCACGCGCACCATGAGGTCGTCTTTCACGATGCCGACGAACATCTTCCCGTCGAGAAGGAACGCCACCCCGCCGAACATCTTCTTCTCGGTCACGTCGGGCCGCGGTCCCAGCGCCTCTCGGATACGGTCAGCGAGTCTGTCGTCGTAGGCCATCGCTCCGTTCTACTCCCTGCTACGCGGCCGAGCTGGGACAACTTCAAACGCCCCGGCGGGGATCGGCTCGCCGTTCACGAGCGCCTCGACCTTGTGACGTCCTGGGCGCGGCCTGCGCGTCGTGTGGATCGCCAAGGACACGTTGGTGGAGAGGTCCACCTTCCCGCGTGCGGGTAGCTCGACCCGCTTCAGCTTGAACACTTTCGGTGACCCATTACCGTTCGCCTTCACGAAGTGGACCCGGAGATCGACGAGGAGATCTTGAGCTGTGCGAGCGGTGCTGCGCAGCGTGAACTCGACAGCGACCTTGTTCCCGATCGCCACCCTCTTCGGATGAAGGCGGACATCCTCGATCTCGACCGACGCCTTCTTACCGAACCCGAGGAGGGCGAGCGCGCGAGCCTCGCCGCGTTTGATCGCGCTCCGGAGGGCGTGCTCGACGAGCGCACGGCGTTCGGTCGATGCGTCCTTCAGCCAATCGCCGCAGGTCGCGACCAAGAGCTTCGGGCGGACCTTTCCGAGGTCGTTGAGGTTGTTCGCGACGCTTCGGCGCACGAGGGTCGTTGGGTCGTCCTTGAGCAGGTCGAGGAGATCGAGCACGCGCTCTGGGTTTCGGTCGAGCCATGCGACCCGCATCGCCCATGGCAGTCGGAGCCGCGTGCCCTCGGAGACGAGGCGCCGCACGTGCGCGTTAGGGTCGCGCGCCCACTCGCGAAGAACCGCCAACGTGCGCTCGGGATCTTTGGCGATGTATGGGCGGATGCTGCCCTCGGCGGAGAAGCGCTTGGTGAGCTCGTATTGGGCGCGCATCGATAGCTCGAAATGGTCGAGCCCGCGCTCGGCTACGAAGAGCACATGGGGCAAGTAGAAGAACGGAGCCATCCCGATGCCCACGAGCTCATCGGTCGCGTGCTCCGGTCCGAGCGAGCGAAGGAGGACATCGATCGCCTCGGGGTAGGCTCGAGGCAAGTGCTTCGCGAGCACAGTCGCGATGTGCTTTCCGCGATCGAGTAGCTCGCGCTCCTCGAGACCCGCCGTCGCATCCTTGATGAAGGCACGCGAGGGGAAGTCCGCGTCGACCCCCGCGACCGCTTCTGCGAGGCGCTTCACCAACGTCGGCGAGAAGAACGCCTTCAGGGGTTCAGCCATCCCCAACCCGCCCTTCGAGGATCGTCTTCAGTCGGGCGAGGTCCTTTCGATTCGCTCGGCGCATGGCCGCCGCCATGAACGGCGCCACAAGCTTACCGAACCCGGACGGCTCACCGCGATTTCGAAGGGTCATGCGCGCGCTTCGGTCGCTCGCCGAGGTCCACGTGTACGTGGTCTCCATCGGGAACGGGCCTTCCGCCGTGCGCATCACCAAGCTCTTCCCGGGAACGCGCTCGACGATCTCGTATGTGTACGCGAGGCGCCTTCCGAGGAAGTGCGCGACGAACGCCAGGCGTGAGCCCACCGCCAGGGGCGGTGGCGTCTTCCACTCCACGGACTTGATGTTCACGTACCACTCGGGCGCGTTATCCGGGTTGCCCGCGTACCCGGCCACCTCCTCGCGCGGGCGATCGATAATCGTCTCTGTGATGACGTCGACGGCCATGGGCTTCCTTTACCACGGGTCTCGAGGTGCGGCGTTGCCCTGATCAGCGGCCGTGATCAGCACGGGCCGGATCTTGCGGCTGTTCGTACACTCTCACCTGATCGAAGCTGAGCACACCCATGTCCGGCAGATTCGGGTTGCGTGCGTCGATGGAGAGCGTCTCGTGTTGGCGGTTGCGCATCTTCTTGCCGCGACCGCCGAGGCAGCTAGCCAATCCCATATCGCTTCGCTTTGTCGCAGAACGTCGACCGCGAAACACCCAACGCGCGGGCGGCCTGCCGCCGGCTGCCGTGGCGACGCAGAGCCCAGGTCAGCACCGCCCGCTCTATGTCCAAGAACGAGCGCCCGGCCAAGGACAGCACGTCGGCGGCGGATTCGTCAAAGCGGGGAACCGCGTCGCCGTCGGCGGCGCCGTCGCCGTCGGCCGCGCGGCTCGCGAGGCGCAGCTCGCAAGCGGGCACGAACGGGGCCGCGGGTGCGGCCTCCCCGTCCAGCTCGAGGGACGAGGCGTCGATACGCGCGCCGGCCAGGATGGCGGCGCGCCGCACGACGTTGCGAAGCTCCCGGACGTTGCCCGGCCAGTCGTGTGCTGCCAGCGCCCGCTCAGCGCCTTCGTCGAGCTCCCGCGGACCCACCTCGGCCTCGACCTCGCGCAGAAAATGGCGGGCGAGCAGCGGAATGTCAGCCCGTCGCTGCCGCAGGGGCGGCAGCGCCAGCGTGACCCCCCCCAGGCGGTGGTAGAGGTCCAACCGGAAGGTGCCGCGCCGAACTTCCGCGCCGAGGTCCCGCAGGGTCATGGCCACGACCCGCACGCGCACCGTGACCTCGCCGCCACCCCCGACACGCCGGACGCGCCCCGACTCGAGGGCGCGAAGAAGCTTGGGCTGCAAGTCGGGCGGCAGCTCCCCGATCTCGTCGAGGACCAGCGTGCCCCCGGAGGCTTCCTCGAACCACCCCGCGCGTCGTCCGGCGGCGCCGGTGAAGGCGCCCCGTTCGTGGCCGAAAAGCTCGCTCTCCGCCAGTTCGCGCGGCAGCGTGGCGCAGTTCACCACCACGTACGGGCCGTCCGGCGATGGACCCAGCTCGTGCAGCGCGCGCGCCACAAGCTCTTTCCCGCTGCCGCTCTCGCCGGTCACCAGCACCGTCATGGTGGTGGGCGCCACCAGCGCCGCTCGCGCGAGCACGTCGCGCAGCGCGGAATCGCGTCCCAAGATGGAGTCGAACGCAGGGCTTCGTTGGGCGCCGGAGTTGGACATGAACCCCCTTGTCGTCCGCTCCGGGACGGTGTTGCGCTAACAGCCGAGCGCGACTACATTGCTTCGGTCAGCCTCCGGGGATTGTTTTTGAGGAGCTGCCCATGAAGTTCCAGGCCGCCGTCCCTTCGTTGTCTTCCTTGGTCGTGGCGGCGATGCTTGCCGCCTGCGCGCCTCCGGAAACCACTCGCGGCGGCGGAAACGACGCAGGCACCGGCGGCAGCCCAGCCGGTGGTCAGGGCGGAAGCCGCGCGACCGGCGGATCGAGTGGGACCGGAGGCGGGACCGGAGGCGGGACCGGAGGCGGAGGAATGAGCGGCGGCACCGGAGGCACCGGGGGACGCGCCACCGGAGGCTCCGGGGGCACAGGCTCCGGCAGCGGCGGCGTCGGCGGCGGCGGGCCGGGGGGCGCTGGCGGCGGATCGTCGGGCGGCCCCGATGCGGGCGGTGGGTCCCAAGACGGGCCGACCGACATCGTCGTCTCCTGGGAGGGCGGCGGTCGAAGCTGCGGGGAGATGACGAGCACCTTGGCCTATAGCCCCAAGACGCCCGACGTCATCATCGCGTTCGACCACTCGGGTTCCATGAACGAGCCCTTCGGCGGCGGCACGCGCCTGAGCGTGGAGCGCGACATCCTGCGCGACCTGGTGCCGCGTTTTCAGGACAAGATCCGGTGGGGCTATGAAGAGTTCCCGCTCAACGCCGCGGTGATGCCGTGCTCGGAGGGGGGCTTTGGCGGCTTCGGCGGCTGCTGCGGCACCAAGGTCCTGGTCGAGCCCGCGTTCATGAATTGGCCGAAGATCCAGCCGGTGCTCACGCCCTGCACCGGCTCCTGCTCGAACTCGCGCAGCGGCACACCCACGCCGGACGGGCTGCGCCAGTGCCGTAAATTCTACGAAACCTTCGTAGACGGCGTGAAGGAGCGCTACGTCCTTCTGTCTACCGATGGAGAGCCGACCTGCGTGCCGATGGGCGAGCCGGGCGGTGGCGACGCGTGCCTGGGCTCCGTGGAGCAGGTCAAGATGCTGTTCGCGCAGGGGGTCAGGACCATCGTCCTCGGCGTCTCGGAGGATGTCGGCACCAGCAACTGCCTCAACCGCATGGCCATGGAGGGCGGCGTGGCCCGTCCGGGCGGCCCGCCGTTCTTCTATCCGGGACGTGATCCGGCCACGCTGCGGAAGTACCTGGAAGAGATCATAACGGGCGTGGCGAAGCCGTCCTGCTTCATAGACCTCACGTCGGCCCCGCCAGAGCCCAGCAAGGTGGCGGTTTTCTTCGACGGCGTTCAAGTGCCTTGGGATCCCATGAACATGAACGGCTGGAACTACGTGCCCGGCTCCACCACGCGCATACAGGTCTTCGGTTCAGCCTGCTCGAAGATCGAGAACGCGCAGGTCAATGACATCGGCATCCGCTACGGCTGTCCTCCCTGCGGCGGCACCGTCGGCTGCGAGTAACCATATCGTAGGCGGTCTCCGGAGAGAGACCGATCGAGGACCGGGTTGGCAGCGAGCGGGGGTTTATTTCTTGGCGCGCATGGCGATGAGGCGAAGCTCGCGTTCGGCGTCGAAGAAGCCGGGCTCTGTGTTGACCGCCATTTGGAAGGCGCCCTTGGCGCGGGGAATTTCGTTCTTGTGCTTCCATAGAAGCCCCAGCAGGTAATAGCCGCGCGCCCAGCCGGGCCGATCGTGGACCGCGACCTGCAGCGTCTTGAGGGCGTCCGCCAGCATCTGATCTTTGTGGGCCGCCCGCGGATTTGCGAAGCGCGTCCACGCGAGGAGCGCCTTGTGCTGCGGCTCGCCTGGGTTGCCCTGCACCGCGCGCACGAACTCGACTTCGGCATGCTCGAAATCGCCGCGGCGCAGGCAGGACTCCCCTTCCTGGAAGTGGACCTCGGCGTCCAGCACCGCCAGGGCGCGCTCGCGGTCGGCGGCGCTGATGTTCAATCCCCGCTGATACAGGGCACGCTTCTTCGTGTCCGACAGCACCATGTTGGCCTCGATCAGCCGGGACATGACGCGGGCGGCCTCCGCGGCCACATCCCCTACGCCCAGCGCCCGAGCCCGGTCCGGGTGGTAGCGCTTGGCGACTTGCACGAAGGCCGCGTCGATCTCGTCCTCGCGCGCCTCGCGTCGAACCCCCAAGACCTGGAAGTGATCCATGCCATCGAGCTTCGCCGCGAACGCCAGGATGTCCGCCCGGAGGTTGGCGGCCAAGGCCGCGGAGGCCGATGAGGCCGCGGGAACCACCGCCCTCGGGCTGGCCGCTTCCGCGGGCCACCGCGACGACGATGGCGGAGGAGACGGCGAAGGCGAAGCCGGGCGGCGGGCAGGCTCCGCCGGACGCGTCACCAGCGGGGGCAGGACCTGCGCGGTGGCCGGGTGAACTTCGAGCAGATCGCAGTAAAGCAGCGCCAGCACCACGGATTTGGCGGAGCCCATGGCCGCCGGTACGCGCTCCAGCTCGCCCAGGTCCAGCGGCCGCTGCCACAGGGTGCCGAGCACGGCCTCGTCATCCCGGCGAAATCCCATCTGAGCGACGTGGGCGGTCGCGGTCTTTGCCATGCGGAACGAGCGGCCCCGCAACACTTGAATCTCGCGGTCGAGCCGCTCGCTCGAATAGGACGCGCGGATGCCGGGATAGATGATGTTCCGCGGATGGACCCGCATGACCGCGAAATCGGGGCCGGTGCCGAAGGGGTGGTTGCCCTGGGTCAGGGCGAACTGGGCGTGCTCGGGGAAGAACAGCCGCATGAGCTTGCGCGCGAGCTGACGCTTGAGCGCCTGCGCCAGCTGAGCCCGCGGGATGAGCCCGGCGCCGGTCAACAGGTCGCCGAGCCGCTGGCCGGTCGCGATGCGCGTCGCCTCGATGTCGCGCAGCTGGCGGGGCGTCAGCATGCCCTCGTCGAGCAGCACCTTGTCCAGACGATCGGTCTGGTCGGGCAGCTCGACGCACACGGGCGCCCCCTGCCGCAGGAAGACTGTGCTCTTCCAATCGGCCTCGGCCAATGCCACGTGGCCGGTCACCTGGGTCCCGTGAAGGACGTAGAGCAGGTGGGGGAAGGGCCGCTGCGCCACGTTGCCGTTCGGGGGAAGCGCGGTCGCCAGCTCGGTCACGGGTCAATCTTAACGTCGCGGTGCGGCTTCCCTTTAGCGCGTTGTATTGCGTACAGCATATTACAATTGGAGTTGGCGCCAATGGCGCCGCCGCGATCGAGTACCCTGGCCGCCGACGGAGGTGACGATGACTCGATTCGAGCTGACTGTCGCGGCGCTGCTGGCGCTGATTCCCCTGGCGGCGGTCGCGCAGAAAAAGGCGCCCGCGGGACCGAAGTCCGCCGCCGACATCCTGCCGTTCTCCCCGGTGGAAAAGACGCTGGAAAACGGCCTCAAGGTGATCGTGGTCGCCACCGGCTTCCCCAACATCGTGTCGCTTCAGATTCCCGTGCAGACCGGATCACGCAACGAAGTCGAGCCCGGCAAGTCGGGCTTCGCCCATTTCTTCGAGCACATGATGTTCCGCGGAACCAAGGCCTATCCGGCGGACCAGTACAAAGAGATCCTGAAGAAGGTCGGCGCGCGGCAGAACGCCTACACCACCGACGACTTCACCAACTACCACACCACCTTCAGCAAGGACGACCTCGATCTGATGCTGAAGGTCGAGGCGGATCGTTTCATGAACCTCGAATACACCGAGGCCGCCTTCCGGACCGAGGCGCAAGCGGTGCTGGGCGAATACAACAAGAACGCCTCCGAGCCCTTGCGCAAGCTGACCGAGGTGCAGCGCGACAAGGCGTTCACTACGCACACGTACAAGCACACGACCATGGGCTTCCTGCGCGACATCGAGGACATGCCCAATCAGTTCGCCTATTCGAAGACGTTTTTCGACCGCTGGTACCGGCCCGAGCACGCCACCGTCATCGTCGCGGGCGATGTGGAGCCGGCGAAGGTGGTGGCGCTGGTGCAGAAGCACTGGGGCGGGTGGAAGCGCGGCAAGCACAAGGCCGCCATCCCGCAGGAGCCGGCCCCGCGCGGTGCGGTCTATGCGCACGTGCCGTGGCCCGCCCCGACGCAGCCTTACCTCACGGTGGCGTTTCACGGGGCGGGGTTCTCGGAGACCGCGAAGGATCAAGTGGCTCTGGACATGCTCTTCGACCTGCACTTCGGCCCCACGTCGACCTTGTACAAGCGGCTGGTGGAGCAAGAGCAGAAGGTAGACCAGCTCTCGGCGTACGTGCCGTTCAACGAGGACCCGGCATTGGCCACGGTCGTGGCGCGCGTGCGCAAGACCGCCGACGCCGTGTACGTGCGCGACGCCATCCTGCGCACGCTGGCGGAGGCCCGATCGGTGCCGGTGTCGGCCCAGCGTCTGACTGACGGCAAGGCCAACGCCCGCTACGGCTTCGTTCGGTCGCTCGACAACACGGAATCCATCGCGTCGATGCTGGCGCGCTTCGTCCGCTACCGGCGGTCTTACGACACGGTCAACAAGGTCCATCGCCTGTACGCCGCGCTGACCCCCGACGACTTGATCGCGGCGGCGCAGCGCCACGTCGCGGACGAGCGCATGGTGCTGACCACGCTGGCCAAGGACCCCTTGCCGGCCGGGATCGACCGTCTGCCGCCGTTTTCGTCGTGGCTTCCGGGCGGCGCGTCCGCCGACGCGGCGGGGGCGGGAGCTGACCTGCGCGTCGTCATGCAGAAGACCACCCATCCGCAGATCGCCATGAAGCTGTTGTTCGCGGCGGGTTCGTCCCACGACCCGCCGGGCAAGGAAGGTCTGGCCGCGCTCTCCGCGTCGATGGTCGCAAACGCCGGCTCGCGGGCGATGCGCCTGGACGAGATCAAGCAGGCGTTCTTCCCCATGGCGGCCGGGCTCGACGCGCAGGTGGACAAGGATATGACCACCTTCACCGGCACGGTCCACCGCGACAACCTGGATCGCTGGGCCGGCATCGCGCTGCCCATGTTGCTGACGCCCGGGCTGCGCGACGAAGATTTCCGCCGGGTCAAGGAGCAGCAGCTTGCCGCCCTCGAGCTCGACCTCCGCTCGAACAACGAAGAGGAGCTGGGCAAGGAGCGTCTGCAGTCGCGCCTGTTCACGGGCTCGCGCTACGCGCATCCGGTGCTCGGTTCGGCCGCCGGCATCGGATCCATCACTCTCGACGACGTGCGCAAGTTCCTGAGCACGACCTACTCGCGCGCCAACCTCACGATCGGGCTGGCGGGCGCGGTTCCGGATCCGTTCGTGGCGCGCCTGAGGACCGAGCTGGCAGCGCTGCCGGCGGGACCCGCGCCGGCCCCGGCGGCGATCGCGGCCACGCGCCCGCGCGGCATCGAAGTCGAGATCGTCGAGAAGGAGACGCGGTCGTCTGCCATCTCGTTCGGGCACCCGCTGGAGATCACGCGGTCGCACCCGGACTTCCCCGCCCTGTGGCTGGCGCGGGCGTGGTTGGGCGAGCACCGCGCGTCCATCAGCCATCTGTATCAGCGCATCCGCGAGGTGCGCGGCATGAACTACGGCGATTACGCCTACATCGAGGCGTTTCCGCGGGCGGGGTCGCGCTTCTTCCCCGACCCCAATGTCGCCCGCCGCGCGCAGATCTTCGAGGTGTGGATCCGACCGGTGATGCCGGCGAACGCCCACATGGCGCTGCGCATCGCGATCCATGAGCTGGACAAGCTGGTTGAGCGGGGCCTGACCCAGGAGGCGTTCGAGACCACGCGCGACTACCTGATGAAGAACGTGTTCGTCATGACCGCCACCCAGAACCAGCAAATCGGCTACGCCCTCGACAGCCAGCACCACGGCATGGGCGAGTTCACGGCGGTCATGCGCGAGCGGCTGGGCAAGCTCACCCTCGCCGAGGTCAACGCCGCCATCCGCAAGCACCTGTCGGCGAAAGACCTCTCGGTCGTGATCATCACCAAGGACGCCAAGGGGCTGCGCGAGAGGCTGCTGGCGGATCAGCCTTCGCCCGTCACCTACGACGCCGAGAAGCCCGCCGAGCTGCTGGAAGAAGACAAGGTCATCGGCGCCCGCCGCTTGGGCCTGCGACCCGACGCGGTCCGAATCACCCCCATCAAGGACGTCTTCGCGAAGTAGACGTAGAGGTGCCAGGGCGACTCGGGCTGCGAACGACATCAGATCTGGTCCAAGAAAGGGCCCAGCTCTTCCGCGACGGGGGCGGCGGCCAGCGCAGGCAGTCGTCGTAGCGCGCCAGGCGATCGGCATCGGCGTCCGGGAGCGGGTGGCGCTCGCCGGCGTCGTGGGCGAGCTCGAAGAGCTGGCGGCGGCCGCCGTCGAGGTCGACCACCAGCTTGAGCGAGCCGTCGACGAGGCCGGCGCGGCGCGACGCCTGCTCGGTGAAGAAGCGAGCCACGCGCGGTTGCGCGTCGAGGGCGGAGGAGCCCTCGTGGTCGGCAGACCCGGGCAATCCGGCGAGAGCCAACGTGGTCGGCGCCAGGTCGACCAGGCTCACCACCTGGGGCGCCCGACGGAGGCCGCGCAGCCGTCCCGGCGCCGCCACGAAGAACGGAACGTGCACGTTCTCCTCGTACAGAAACAGCGCGTGGGCGACGTTTCCGGGATGCTCGCGAAAGGCTTCGCCGTGATCCCCCACCACGATGTACACGGTGTCGTCGTCGAGCCCGCGGGCGGCGAGCCCGGCGCGCAGATGACCGAACGCCTGGTCCCCCACGAACAGGTCGTTCAGATATTCGTCGCGGAGGGTGCGTTCGGGCAGCGGCCGGGGCGTGTCGCCCGGCGCGTGGTAGGGATGATGACCGGCGATGGGCATGTAGACGGCGAAGAAGGGACGGCCGGGCGGGCGGGCGTCGATCCACCCCAGCAGCGCGTCGGCTGTGGCGCGGTCGTCGACGCCGAAGCTCGACGTGAAGCGGCTGGGAATCGAGCCGGCGTCCCGCAGCGTGGCGAAGCCGCGCCCGGCGACCACGGCGTCCATCCCGAGGTAGTCGAATCGCCCCGAATGAAACAGCGCGGTCGCGTATCCAGCGCGCGTGAATACTTCGGCGACCGGCGCACAGGGGAGCCGCCCGCTG
>Ga0187894_10000582_pt1 | contig 49211 bp, 38 predicted proteins | sample GBC1701081metaG_FD_136650 | JGI IMG/M metagenome (GOLD analysis project Ga0187894, IMG submission 136650) | White microbial mat communities from a lava cave in the Kipuka Kanohina Cave System on the Island of Hawaii, USA - GBC170108-1 metaG ... | reverse complement strand
GTTCCGAAAATTCCTATTTCGGCAAGAGCGCCGGAGCGGCAAGTTCTTCGGGCAGCAGTAATTCCTTCTTTGGCAAGAGCGCCGGCGAGGCGAATAGCGGCGGTGATAACTCGTTTTTCGGCGCGAATGTCGGGGATATCAACAGTGGTTCCCGAAACTCCTTCTTCGGGCGCTATGCCGGACTGGTAAACACCACCGGCAGTGACAACGCCTTCTTTGGCTATCTGGCTGGCGGCAACAATTCCAACGGCGGCAACAATTCTTTCTATGGTGTGGAAGCCGGACGCTTTACCACCTCTGGCGGCAGCAATTCCTTCTTCGGGCGCTACGCCGGGTATACCAATCAGCAAGGCGGGGCTAACTCGTTCTTTGGCTTGTGGGCAGGCGCAACCAATCAGGGCAACAACAATGTTTTCGTCGGTGCTAATGCCGGATATGACAACAACACGGGTAGCAATAACACCATCATCGGAGCCAACGCCGATGTCAGCGTCAACAGCCTTACTTATGCGACAGCGATTGGCGCGGACGCTATCGTTGCAACCAGCAATACCCTTGTGCTTGGCAGAAGTGCCGACACCGTGCAAGCGCCTGGAAAAGTTGTCGTCGGCACACTGGGCGCTGCCGGTAGTACCAATCTTTGCCAGAATGGTGATAATGAGATTGCCGCCTGTTCCTCAAGTTCACGCTACAAAAACAACATCGCTTCCTTTGCCCCCGGTTTGAACCTCATCCGGCAATTGCGCCCCGTTACCTTCACCTGGAAAACCAATCAGCAACAGGACATCGGCTTGGTTGCCGAAGAGGTCGCCGCTATTGAACCGCTATTGGTAACGCGCAATGCGGCACACGAAGTCGAAGGCGTAAAATATGACCGCCTCAATATCCTGCTTATTAATGCGATGAAACAACAGCAGCAGCAAATCGAAAAACACACCGAACAAACGGCGCGACAACAACAACAGCTTGCCCAACAAGGCGAACTTATTCGCCAGCAACAGGCGCAACTCGCCAGCCTTACCAAATTGCTCTGCCGCACGCAGCCGCGAGCCGAGATTTGCCAGTCCGTAAAACGAACGCGAACGCTTCGCAGGTAAGGCACTGCAGACCCTGGGTACGCACACATCTTGTGTGCTAAGAATCGGGCTACCGAAGCATTTCGGGTAAATGAATTTCTCACTTGCTAAATCTGGCACGCCAGACGCGTGCGTACCTAGGATATTGTCTGACGTTTCGGCAAGTGAGTTTTCTAAATCCGCCCTGCACAAATCGCCGCCGAGTAGGTATTCTTACAACTGCAATCTCACACAGTTTTTATCAATCTTATCTCGGAAGGAGAAATGTCATGCCATCCCCAGACCTACACCTGATAGTCGTTGAGCGCGTTTTCAGTGGCTCGAATTTTACACGCTGCTGGTTAACCTTTTCTCTACTCGTTGCGCTACTCTCAGCATCTGCCTTGCCCGCTTTCGCGCAATCGTTTCGCGGCAAAATTGTCGGTACGATTACTGACCCGCAAGGCGCTACGGTTGCCGGTGCAAATGTCAAAGCCCGCAATACCGCTACCGGCATTGAACGCACGACCACAAGCGATGACGCGGGTAATTACGCCATCGCTGAATTGCCCATCGGCGATTACGAAGTCAGCATTGACGCCGCCGGCTTTCGCGCCACTAAAGTAAGCGATGTCAAAGTCGAAGTCGCGGGCGAACGGCGCGTTGATGTGACGCTTGCCGTCGGACGCGAAGAGGTCGTTGTCGTCGTCAAAGCCGACGCCCTGCAAGTGGATTCAACCAACAATACGCTCGGCGGCACGATTCAGGGGCAACAGGTCGCTGACCTGCCCATCAACGGGCGCGACTTTACCAAGTTTCTCGTCCTCGTACCCGGCGCTACCGGCGACCCATCGGGCGCGACCGATTCGCCCGGTTCTTTCGGACTCTTCAGCGCCAATGGCAATCGCGGACGCGCCAATAACTTTCTCCTCGACGGCACGGATATGAATGATGGCTACCGCAATCTTCCGGCAATCAACGAAGCCGGGGTTTTCGGCACACCCGCTACCATTTTGCCCGTTGAAGCGATTGCCGAAGCCGCCATTCTCGCCAACTTCGAGGCGCAATACGGGCGTAATTCCGGCTCCATCGTCAATATCGTCACCAAGTCGGGAACCAATGAGATACACGGTTCCGTCTTTGAATTTTTCCGTCATAATGCCCTTCATGCGCGTAACTACTTCAACGCCCGCACCGATTCTAATGGCAATTCATTGCCGCAGACCAAATTTCGCAACAATCAATTCGGTTTCTCTGCCGGTGGTCCCTTTGTCAAAAACCAGACCTTCTGGTTCACCAGCTACGAAGGGCAACGCGAAACCGTCGGCTTGAACTCCGTCGCCCGCGTTCCCGACCCGCGTGAATTTGCGGCGCTTGGCGGCGCGAGAAATCCGGTGATTGCCGCCTTGCTGGCGCGGAATCCGTGGCCCGCGCCGAATAACCCGGTTCCGCTTTTCGACCCCAACCCCAACCTCTTTGTCAGCGCCCCGGCAAAGAATGATGTGGATAGCTTCATCGCCAAGGTTGACCATGCGTTTAATGAACAGAATCAACTTGTCGGGCGATACTATTTTGGCGCTAGCGACCAATCCTTTCCGCTTGCCATTCTCGCCGGCAACATTCTTCCCGGCTTTAATACTGTAACGCCGACCACTGTTAATCTGGTGGCGCTGTCGTACCTGAAAATCTTTTCACCGACGCGCCTCAATGAAGTGCGCTATGGGTACAATCGCTTCGACGAAGGCTTCTTCCCCGAAGACCAGAGCTTTGACCCGCGCTCCATTGGTTTGAACAATAACATTCAGGGAGCGCAGGATTTCGGCTTGCCGTTCATCCGTATTCGCAACGACCCGAATTTCGGCTCCTCACTCGCCTCGCTCGGCGCAACCCTTTCCGTGCCTCGCGCCCGCGTTGACACCAACACTCACTTCATTGATAACCTGTCGTTGAAGTTCAACAAACACGATGTCAAAACCGGCTATGAATATCGGCGCACCTTCGTCAATGCCTTCTTTGACGCGGGCTATCGCGGGCGTTTGGACTTCGCTTCGCTGGAAGATTTTCTCTCCGGCACACTGAGCGGCGGGCGTTCGGCGCGTGGCGATTCGCGGCGCAATACCTTTCAAAATTCGCACACCGGCTACGTGCAGGACAGCTACCGCTTGAATCTGCGAACGACAGTGAATCTCGGTCTGCGCTATGACTACTACGGCGTGATTGGCGAGAAGAATGGCTTGTTCAGCAACTTCGATTTGCAGAATGGCTTGCGGATGGTTGACCGGTTGTATGACCGCGATTGGAATAACTTTTCGCCGCGCATCGGTCTGGCTTACGACCTTACGGGCAAAGGCAAGACGGTGATTCGCGCCGGTTGGGGCTTCTTCTATGACGCCTTCTCGCAGGATTTCTTCGTCGGGCAGTTGCCGTTCAATACCTTCAACCCGGGTCCGGCTTACAACCCGATAGGTCCGGCGGCAGTTCTTTTCTCCTTCTCAACTGTTGAGCAGATTCGCCCCGGTGTGCCGATTTTTACCGATTATCTGGATTCCGATGTTTTCGCCGTTGACCCGAAACTCCGAACCCCTTACGTGCAGAATTACAACCTCAACATTCAGCAACAACTCGGCAAGAATGTTATTTTACAGATCGGCTATGTCGGCTCCGCGGGAACAAAACTTTTCCGTTACCGCGACATCAATCAACCCGTCAATCCGGCGGTTTCGACGGCGCGACCCTTCGACAACGGACCCTTTGCGCCATCGGGCGGCACGTTCTTCTACGTCAATCAACTGGAAACCACCTCAACCTCGAACTACAACGCCTTACAGGCGACCCTGAGCATCCGCGACTGGCACGGGTTGAGTTCGGAAGTCAACTATACCTGGTCGCACGCGCTTGATAATGCTTCGGACGGGCAGGACTACGTGGCGAACGCGACGCAACCGGACAATAGTTATCGCACCGATCAGGAACGCGCCAATTCCAACTTCGATGTGCGCCAGCGTTTCGTCTGGACGTTCAGCTATAACTTGCCGAGCCTGTGGAAATCGCGCCCGCGCCTTGGCGAAGGCTGGCAATTGAACGGCATCACAACGATTCGCAGCGGAGCGCCGTTTCACGTCAATCTCTTTGACGACTATAACGGCACAGGTGAATTTTTCCCGCGCCCTGACCTTGTTGGCGACCCTTATGCCGGAACCCGTTCGCCCGATAACTTTCTGAATCTTTCGGCATTCGCTGTACCTTGCCGGCTCGACCCGCGAGGCGACGGCAGCGCCGCTTCATGCATTCCCAGTACGCAGCGTTTTGGCAGTCTCGGACGCAATGCTCTAAAAGGACCGGCGTATCACAATTTCGATCTGTCAATCTTTAAGACGACGAAAATAACCGAGCAGGTGAAGTTGCAATTTCGCGCCGAGATCTTCAACCTCTTCAATCACCCGAATTTCTCATCGCCACTCTTGCCGGGCTTTTCGGCAGATGCCAGTTTCAACGGCATTGACCCGGTGACAGGACGCGGGCAAGGCTTTCTGCCGATAACCGTAACCCCCGATGTCGGCATCGGCAATCCGTTCTTAGGCGGCGGCGGACCGCGCAACATACAACTTGCTTTGCGGCTAACTTTTTAAGTAATTGGGAAAAGTAAGGAAAGCTGTGGAAGCAGTTCTTTTTGACTGTTTGCACGTCTTTTCTTTTAGCTATGATGATACTGTCCCTAATGTAAGTAGTCGGGCAACAATAGCTTAGGGTTTAGAGTACCGCCTTCAGGCGTGAACATCACGCATCAAAGCGTAACTCTAAACAAAGCCAATCAAATCTAATGCTGTCCGACTACTTATATATTTGTAGCTTTGAATGGGTGGGGCGTTAGTTATACCGCTTCGCGCATCTTTGTGATGAGTATTGAGTAAAGTTGAGTTATGAGACATCTGAATCGTAAATCTGATCCTAAAGTAATTGGTGGCTTGGTTCAAAAGAAGAACAACTGGACTCTTACGCCAAATTACTACAATTCGGATCAACAAGCGCCAATCATTGATCGAAAAAGACCAGGGAGAGGTTTTCGCCATCTTCTTAAGCAGAAGGATATACACGCCTTCATTGGAATTCTACCGGATTGGAATGAATTATCAGTCGGATTGAATGCTATTGTGCTTGCATCTGGCAGGTGGGATGTTTATGGCTATCATCGGCGAGGTGTTGTGCATATTTGTGCCTGGGAAGAAGACCATTGGATAAAACTTTCGCTGGAAGGATTTGAAGCAGAACGCGAAATTATTGAGAAACTCGGTGTGCCTTATGAAGTAGACGCAGATGAGGTGTTGTGCAAATTTAATGAGAATCAAGCCCGCGCACATCAACTTTTAGCCACCCTGCTTCATGAACTTGGGCATCATCATGACCGGATGACTACAAACTCCAAATCGCGCCCCACACGAGGTGAACCTTACGCTGCAGCGTATGCTAGAAAATATGCTGAAAGGATTTGGATTGACTATCAGAAAGTCTTTGGTGTTTTTTAGGGTCATCTTATCATTTCGCGTTCCCGAAGAGTAAAATCATACTAATGCCATTTGCTTGGTGCGTCGAGTTCAGAGTTACGCCTGCAGGCGTGATCCATGCGTCCTCTAAACCATCCGCACGAATCGCTTGCAAGCGGTATCACATCGTAATGCTAGAGGTGCTATTGAAGGCGGAGCAATATTGAATAGTTGCTATTCTTCCATCGTTTCGCGGCGCAAATCTTTCTTATGTTTTTCGCGCCGTTCATTCTTGAGGCGTTTATCTTCGATTTGCTTGGTCGGTAGAATCGGCGCTCTTTCTTTGACGCGCAGTTTCTCTTTTTCAATAACGATTTTGTCCAGCTTTTCCTTCTTCTTCGCCACGGCTTCAACTCCTTTCTCCTATTTTCTATTCTGTAAATAGAAAGGAAGGAGTATCAGATGAGGTAGCATAGGCTTCAGCCTGTGTCGTGACAGAACTACACAGACTAAAGTCTATGCCACTGAGGAAATCCTTTCCATTAAGGCAATAAATTGTGTCAACTTGAGTCAGAATTGGTTCAACTCACTACTGAAGACCATTAAAACCGGAAACCGATTCCTGCACTGATTTGCAGATTCAAACCCTTAAAGCCTTCTCTTGTAAACACGCGGGGGACGGGTTGCATATCAATTACTACAGATTTCGTTGTGGATGGATACTGCAAGTAAGTGCCGCCTACATCAGCCCGAACCATAAAGTGTTTTGACAGGTAGCCTTCAATGACTCCGCCCACATCCAAAGAAAACCTTGTCACCTTAACCTCTTGACAAGGATTAGGAGAGGCACAGCTTAATGTCGCACTGTATTTTGTAAAACCGGGACGCACTTTGAAAAATAATCCATAGTTATTTCGACGGACACCAGCTTTAACGCCAAAGAAGCCTTGAATGCGCGGTTGAGGGAGAATCTCCTGGTCACCGCCATTATTCGGATTAATTTTATTTTCAAGGGGAAAGCCTTCAACTACGCCTTCAATGGCATAGGTTTTATTGATATTGTAGGTTAGTCTGCCACCACCACCTATGTAGTTCATTTTTCCCAAAGGATTACCGCTGAATACACTATCAGGATCGTAATTAAAACGGATAAAGGAAAAGTGACCGCCAACTTCAATTTTCGGCACTTCAGACTGCGCTTTCGCAGTATGTGAGGTCAGAAATAGACACAGCAGAGCAAAGCTCGCCAACGTAATCAATCGGTTCATTATGAAAAACTCCTATTGGTATAAAGTGAGGGGTAGTTGTGGAACACAATTTCAATGGTAAGAAAGCACAAAACACCTGTCAACACCAACGGCTTCTCAATATTCGCCTTACCTCAAAGCCTGTCGTTTGCGATGCGGAAATTGATGTGAGATGATTTCGTTCCTGCACGGTAATCGTCAGAACTCAATATCATCAACAACGGAGCTTTTCTATGAAACTGCGTCGCCTCTCGCTTCTCCTCTTTCTAATAGCGTTGCTGCTGCCCGTCAGTCGCCTCGCCAATGCTCAAACCGCCACCGATACGCAGACCTTACGCCTCGCCGGTCTGCAAAAGCCTGTAACCGTTCGCCGCGATGAACGCGCTATTCCCTACATCGAAGCGGCAAACGACCATGACCTCTATTTCGCGCAAGGTTATATTATGGCAAGCGACCGCCTCTGGCAGATGGATTTGCTCAGGCGCACGGCACGCGGCGAACTGGCGGAACTTTTCGGCACGATTGCTTTTGAAGAAGACAAACGCCGCCGCAACTATGGCTTTGCTCATCTTTCGGAACAGATTGCCGCCGCCCTGCCAAACGACGAAGGGCGCAAAATGACGGAGGCTTATGCTGCCGGTATTAACGCTTATATCGCTTCGTGTGATGAGCAAACGCTGCCGATTGAATTTCGCATTCTGCGTTATAAACCGCGTGACTGGACAATCGCCGATTCCCTCGCCATCTCGTTCCTGATGGCAGAAAGTCTTTCGTCTACCTGGCAGGTAGACCTCACACGGGCGACCTTCAGCAATCATCCGAAATTCAAGCAACTTTTTCAGGAATACTCCAAAATTGATACCCCGGTTGTCGGTAGCGACCAACTGAAAGCCAAATCTGCCAACGCCAGAGCCGCAAAAGGTACACCGGCACAGACGGAAGCTCTCGCCCTTAGCGAAAGCCGCGAACTCCTACGGCAAGCGGCAACGACTCAGGAATTGTTGCGTCGTTCGCTTTCCCGCGTTGGACTCGATACGGAAGACCTTGCGGCGAGCAATAACTGGGTCGTTAGCGGCAAACGCACCGCTACAGGCAAACCGTTGCTCGCCAATGACCCGCACCTGGCGGCTACCGTTCCTTCCATCTGGTATCTCGTTCATCTGAGCGCCCCCGGCAGTCGCGCCGCCGGAGTGACCATTCCCGGTTTCGCGGGCGTCATCATCGGACACAATGAGCGCATCGCCTGGGGCATGACCAATCTCGCTCCCGATGTACAGGATTTGTACAGTGAAAAATTCGATACGGAAAACCCGCGTCGTTACCTGACCCCGGCGGGCTGGAAAGAGGCGGAAACGCGCCGCGAAGAGATTAAAGTCCGCAAATCAGCCGCCGACCCGACACTGAATACGGTTATGCATGAGGTTACGATTACGCGGCACGGTCCGATTATTCTGGAAAAAGGCGGCGCGAGATATGCCTTGCAATGGACAATGTTCAACCCGAAGATTGCGACGCTACAAACCTTCTATGCGTTGAATCGCGCCAAAAACTGGAAAGAGTTTACTGCCGCCATAAGCAACTACCCCGGCGCGACGCAGAATTTCGTTTATGCCGATGTTGACGGGCATATTGGCTATTACGGCGCGGGCTATATTCCGATTCGCAAAAGCGGCGACGGCAGCACACCTTATGACGGCGCGAAAGATGACGGCGAATGGACGGGCTATATTCCCTTCGACAAATTGCCGCACGTCTTTGACCCGCCTTCCGGTATGATCGTCACCGCCAATGCCCGCATCGTCGGGCGCGACTATCCTTATCACCTGACGCATAACTGGTCTGTCACCTACCGGCAGACACGCATCAACGATTTGCTCAAGGCAAAAAACAAATTGACAATTGATGATTTCCGCACCGTTCTGGCTGATGTCTATGCCATCGGCGGCAAATCGTTCAGCGATGAAGTGGTGAAATTCTTTGGCGCAAATGCTGATGGTGATGAGAAATTCAAAGAGACGTTGAAACTGCTGGCGGCGTGGGATGGCAACGTCACGCCCGATTCCAAAGCGGCTGTCGTAGTTTCTGAAATGCGCGAAATTTTCTTCAATCGCCTTCTGGTAAATGCCATTGGCGAAGACCTCGCCAAACAGTATCGCTGGGGCAATTATCATATACTGACTGACCAGTTGATTCACGAACGCCCGAACGACTGGCTGCCGAAAGGCTACGCCGATTGGAAAGCCTATCTGCGAATGTGTGAACAGGAAGCACGGGCGAGTCTGACGAAGAAGCTGGGCGCAGATGAAGCGAAATGGAAATTCGGGGAACTCGTTCAGGTCAAACTGGCGCATCCACTCGCAGCCGCGCCGATGATTGGCGACAAGTTCAAAATCGCGCCGTTCCCGCAAAATGGCAATGGTTATAGCGGCGGCTTAGGTCCGACGGTCAATGTCGGTCCGACGGTTTCCATGCGAATGATTGTTGATATGTCAAATCTCGACAATTCACAGCACGGCATTCTGACGGGCGAATCGGGCAACCCCGACAGCCCGCATTATAAAGACCAGCTTGACGACTGGCGCAAGGTCACGCCCCGCGTCTTTCCGTTCAGCGCCGATGCCGTAAAACGCGCTACGAAACAGACTTGGACATTGATGCCTTAGACAAAATCAGCAAACCACTCATAATGACGAAAGGTAAGGAATTATTACGGATTGAAGATTGAAGGGGACAAACTAATTCTCGATGAAGAAGACCTAAAAGAGATATTTAGCCTTTTCACCAGTCCATCTAATTTCGAGAAGCGGCAAGTATACCAAAGAGATAGTGGTTATTATTATCTGGATGTTGATCTCTCAGAGGAATACGAATTATCAGAAGAAAAACGCGAGTATGCGATAGATACATGGAGGGCTGTTATCTCTTTTCTACATTCCAAGGGCATTGCTCTTTGGCATAGTGGGAAAGTTATTGATTGTTCTTTCATAGAGGATGAGTTCATTGGTTAGCAGTTCATATTGCGAATCCTGTTGCCGCTATACCGATTCGCATAGGTGTAGTTGTTGAAGGAAGATCAAAGATGAAAAAAAATACGCTCAATCGCCGCGATTTTGTGAAGTCGCTTCCGGCGCTTGGCGCTGCCAGTCTCGCCGCGCCGTCAGCTTTACTGGAAACCGCTACTGCCGCCGCCCAACAGCAACCGCAACCGCCGCCGCAGATTGTCACCAAAGAGATGTTGCACACTGCCGAACAACTCATCGGCATCGAACTGACGGACGCACAGGAAGCGATGGCGCTTGCCAATGTCAATAACAATCTCGCCAATTATAAAACGCTGCGTACCATTGACATACCATTAGACACCGAACCGGCTACGGCGTTTCATCCCGCGCCGAATCGCAAATTCAAGCCGGGAAAACCTACTGCAAAAGCCAGAGCCAAAGCCGCAAAAGCCACTGCTCCGCCTGCCGGTTCGCTCGACGAGGTTGCGTTCTACACCGCCACGCAACTCGCAGACTTGATTCGCAGCAAACAGGTCGCCCCGATTGAACTGACGAAGATGTATCTGGCGCGGCTCAAGAAGTATTCACCGAAGCTATTAAACGTCGTCACTCTGACCGAAGACCTCGCGCTTCAGCAAGCCGCCGAAGCCGAGCGCGAAATCAAAGCGGGAAAGTATCGTGGCGCATTGCACGGCGTTCCCTGCGGCATCAAAGACCTTTTTGCTACCAAAGGCATTCCCACGACCTGGGGCGCGGAGCCATTTCGCAATCAGATGATTGATTTTGATTCAACCGTCGTCACACGGCTACGCGAAGCAGGTGCAGTTTTGCTGGCGAAACTCTCGATGGGCGCATTGGCGCAAGGCGGGCGCTGGTTTGCCGGAGTGACGCGCAACCCATGGCAACCGGAAGAAGACCGCACCGGCTCAAGCGGTTCGTCTGCGGGTTCCGCTTCTGCTACCTCGGCGGGACTGGTCGGGTTCTCTATTGGTACAGAAACGCTCGGCTCCATTGTTTCACCCTCGTCGCGCTGCGGCGTTACCGGACTCAGACCAACTTACGGGCGCATCAGTCGTTATGGCGCGATGGGACTAAGCTGGACGATGGATAAAGTCGGTCCTATCTGTCGCGGTGTGGAAGATTGCGCGGCTGTCCTCGAAGCCCTCTACGGACCCGACGGGCATGATGTGACGGTAACGGATGCGCCGTTTTCGTTCAATCCGACAATGCCGCTTGCTAAAATGCGAATCGGTTATCTGAAAGCCGAATTTGAACAGGGCGACGAAGCGCGAAAGAAGATGTACCAACAGGCATTGGACGATTTGCGAAAAGCGGGGGCAAATCTGCAAGCGATGGAGTTGCCCAAGTTCCCTACCCAAAGTCTGCGAATCATCTTAACTGCCGAAGCCGCTGCCGCATTCGATGACATCACCCGCGATGGCAGAGTCAATGAGTTATCGGGGCAGAATCCCGGTGATTGGCCCAATACCTTCCGTTCAGCGCGATTCATTCCGGCGGTGGAGTACATCCGCGCTCAACGCGCCCGCACCCTATTGATGCAGGAGATGGAAAAGCTCATGCAGAACTGGGATGCGTTCGTATCGCCAGCGCCGGGAAGCGCGAGTCTGATTGTAACGAACCTGACTGGACACCCGGCGGTTGTCGTGCCGTGCGGTTTTATTAACAATCTGCCGCAAGCGATTATGTTTACCGGCAATCTCTACGATGAAGGAGCGCCGCTACGAGTGGCGCTTGCCTATCAACAAGCGACTAAGTGGCACACCCTGCACCCGAAACTTGACGGCGAAAAATCGTAGAAATGTCTTCTGGGTATGCAGGCATCTTGCGTGCAAGGGCTTGATGTAAAGAAGCCTTGTTGGAAACTGAAGACTTAGACTAATGAAACTCTGCACGCTGGAAGCGTGCGTACCCAGAAGGCATTCAGCCAACGAATTTGTAGCCGAGTCCGTGAATGGTGAGAATATATTGCGGGTGGCGCGGATTGGTTTCTAGTTTCTGCCTGAGCCACGCGATATGCACGTCAACGGTGCGCGTCGAAGGGGCTGCATTCTCCTCATTGTAAGAATACAATTTCTACCTGCTCCTTGCCTGCTATCTTTAGAATGTAGATTTTTAGAATACAAATCCATAGGCTTATCAGCGTGTCAGAAAAACATCTTACTCGGCAAGTAGGAGAATTGATCAGACAATTGCGTACCGAAATGGGACTGTCTCAGGAATCTTTTGCAGATTTATGTGATTTACATAGAACTTATGTTGGTTCAATCGAGCGCGGGGAAAAGACTATTACTATAGAGACGGCTAATAAAATCACCCAAGCGTTAGGTCTTTCATTATCTGAATTTTTCAAGCATTTAGAACAGAAGATGGACAAATCAAACAAAAGTAGGAGCTAATTATGGGTAGCAGTATGCCAGACTATGAGGCGCTTGGGCAGCAGATTGATGCTTACTGCAAAAAATACTCAATACCTTCGACATATTTTCTTGAGATCATCAATGACCAAAAAGTTGTTCCCATGTTGCGCGGTAAAGGCATGGAATATAATGCATATCTAGTAATCAATCAAATGCTCGATTCAAGCCAATGGACAGTTCATAAGTTGAACCCAAATCCTCAGCCGGGATCGCCCGATCAGGACAGTAGCGTTATTCACAGAAGAACAAATATCAGACTAGGAATTGAATCAAAAAGTGCCGTAAGAGGATCAATGACTGCCGGGGCAAGAGCGCGGTTGTTGAGACAAATTCCACACTTCAAAGTTAAATGCCATCGCAGTAGAAGCAATATAGAACTTGCGGGGACGAGTAATGACCGCTACCGGGCTGATGCTTTTGATATAATCGTAACCACGCCCGCAAACGCACTTTTCAAGGTAGGGACAATTGGTGATTCCTTGGAAATGATTGACGATCAGGCTTTGATGAAAATTTTATATACCTACTACAATGTATCATCAGAAGAAAAGCTGCTGAAAACTGCTGATAATGACTGGCGTTTTGTTTTGCCGGCTACAATCGCCGACAAAGATGGTTTTGTCCCACGGACTCCATACGTTCGCCTTGAAAATGATGTCAGCTGGTTGCCGATAAGCCAACTTCAGAAAGTTCTAGACCAAGTTGTACGTCAGAAATGGCAGAATCGTAATAGGTCTTCTCGTAATTAAGTACAAATATCTCTTTCCCGGTATAACGCTTCCCTTTTACAATTGCTTTATCGCTCTTATCTTTTTTCTTTTGGTCATCTGTGCGATTGATTGTGTAATTCCATTCTTTTTCCAATGTACAATATGCCCAATGATAAAGTTCGCGCACTTCAGGGCTATTATCGTATGTCAATAAAAATTTTAAACGGTAACTATGAGCGCGTAATAATTCAGCAAGCCTATAGTGATCTTTAAGAGTGAAACTGTGAGTGTAAAACTTGTCTTGGTCAGCATTAAAATAAGGTGGATCAATAAATAAAAATGCGCCATCAGGAGCAGCTTTACTTATCAATTCAAAATCTCCGCAAATCAGCTCTACACTTTGCAATTTTTCCGAGCATCGCCGTAAATGCGCGGGCCAGTTTTTGGGCTGCATACTGTATTTATCACCATACCCCCAATAGCAATTGGCAAAATTCATTATCCCTGAATAGCTTGTCCGATTCAGGTAATACCAACGCAAAGCACGCTCCAAACTATTAGAAGGCTTGTAAAGGTTCTTAAAGTAATGGTGTTTTTCTTTGCTTGCCTCATGCCCATCAAGGAGCGTGATCAGGTCTTCAACATGATTTTGAATGTGATGATAGCAATTTATCAATTCTGAGTCTGCATCATTCAAAACATTCACAGACGCTTTCTCTTTAGCGAAAAAGATGGATGCTCCACCGGCAAATGGCTCCGCATAATAGGTATGCGGAACAATATGTTCAAGAATTAGCTTCCGAGCGTAAAATTTCCCACCGGCATATCGAAATGGAGAATTGATCATTGTCAAAATTGAAATCCCTGATTGAAGAGTTGCTGTTGTCAGATTCTTTATTTATATGCTTAACAGCAATGCGGTCAAGAGCATATGGAAAATTGCTGCTACTTAGCCAACGAATTTGTAGCCGAGTCCGTGAATGGTGAGAATATATTGCGGGTGGCGCGGATTGGTTTCTAGTTTCTGCCTGAGCCACGCGATATGCACGTCAACGGTGCGCGTCGAGGGCATGGCGTTATAGCCCCAGACTTCATTCAGTAATTCATCGCGGGAAATCGTATTGCCCCGGTGTTCGATGAAGTAGCGCAGCAGTTGAAACTCCCGTGCTGAGAGTTCAACCGCTTTATCTTCATACCAGACTTCGGCTTTGCGAAAGTCCACGCGCACCGCGCCGAATTGGTAGACCTCGGACGAAGCGGGAACCGCAGCCGGCGTTCGCCTCAGCATCGCCTCAATACGCGCTAGCAGTTCCATCATCTCAAACGGCTTGGTGACGTAATCATCGGCTCCGAGTTTCAAGCCCACCACTTTATCCACCACCTGCCCGCGTGCTGTCAGCATGATAACCGGAGTTTGCACACCGCGTTGGCGCAAATCGCGGCAGACATCGAAGCCGTTTTTGCGTGGCAGCATTACATCAAGCAGGATTAAATCGAAATTCTCATTTGTCGCACGTTGCAGTCCGGTGTCGCCATCCCGCGCCGATTCAACCGTGTAACCTTCGGCAATTAAACGGTCGGTCAAGGTCAGCGCCAGCCCCGGTTCATCTTCGACAAGTAGAATGCGCTTACTCATAACGAAAGTAGTCTAGTGAGTCTGGAGTCTGGAGTCTGGAGTCAATGATGAATGAAACTTTACGACTTTGACCGCATAGCCTGTATGCCAGAATCGGACTCCAGACTCCAGACTCCAGACTCCAGACTCTGCAAAGCCGGTAACAGTAGCGTAAAGGCGCTGCCCTTACCGGCTTCGCTTTGGACGGTGACGCTGCCATTGTGTGCTTCGACAATCTGTTTAACCAGACTCAGCCCCAAACCGCTGCCGTGGATCTGAGCGGCGGTGGCTTCGCGTCCCCTGTAAAATGGCTCGAAGATGTGCGGCAAGTCTTCAGCTTCAATGCCCATGCCGGTATCGGCAATGGTGATGTCAATTTGTTGTTTGTTGCCGGTTTTCCGGCTGCGGGCGTTGATGTCAAGGCGGCGACTACTGCCGGAATACTTCATCGCATTGGTGAGCAGATTTTGCAGGGAACGACTGAGGGCGGCTTCATCAGCAGCAACCGGCGGCAAGTCGCGCTCAATCTCTTTGTGAATCTCAAAGCCGCCTTCCTCGATCATCGTGCGGCAGGCAGCAATCGCATGGTCAATAACGTCGCTGATCTGCACCGGAAGCAGATGGTAGTTCTTGCGCCCGCTTTGAATGCCAGAAAATTCAAGAATTTGCTCAACCATATCGGTAAGCCGTCTGCCTTCGGTGGCAATCAACTTGCCGTAGCGTTGAATCTGTTGCTTTTCGCCAATCACGCCGTCGGCAAGATTCTCGCCCGCCGAACGAATGACGGCAAGCGGCGTCCTCAGTTCGTGCGAGACGCCGGCGACAAACTCCATCTGTTGCCGTGCTAGATTGCGGGCGCGATTGGTGGAAATCAAAATCATAGCGACGCTCGCCGCCAGCAGAATCAGAATGCCGAAGCTGATGGCGAGATTGCGCCGCCGCGCTCCGGCGATTACCGCATCAAGCGAACCGGCTTGGTGCTTGAGCAACAATTGCCATCTGCCGCCGTCCGTAGTCAGCAACGGTCCGCCACTGACAAGTTGCTTGACATCATTCGTTTCGCCTTTGTCGCTGCGGTATATCTGTACGGCGACGTGGTTTGAGCGTCGCGCCGTTTTGTCAACCGTTTTGTCCTCAGTACGCGCTTCGCTGACTCGCTTTTTGACAATGGTATTCAATTCCGCAAGTCGAATGTTAAACATTCGGGCGGTTGCGTCATTCGTCGAAGCTGAGCTGAGCGCCGCATCGGATTGATAAACAACCTGTTGCGGGTCTTTGCTGTTGACGATGGCGAGGTGGTAATCCAACCCATTATCACCGGAGAAGTACCGCGTTGCTAATTGTGGAATAACTTCCTGTTTAATCGTTTCAAGGTCGAGGGTGAGGACGATGTAGGAATGCGCCTGAAAGCGTACAATGGTGGCTTCCTCCTTCAACATGGCGGGCATTCGATGAATAATCAGCGCCGGTATTGTTTCGTTAATCGGGTCGAGTTCGCTGCCGAATATCTGCATGATGTCAGGCTTGCCGGCGGGCATTCTGATTTGTGGCATCGGCAAGTCGGGCGACATCTTCGGCATTTGACTTTCGCGCTCAAACTTCTCTTTCACATCCGCCAGTTCCGCTTTCCACTCCGCCGCTTCCAACGCCCCTGTCGTCAGATTGAGTTGTTTGAGAACTGCCTGTTGCTTGTCGTCCGCATCAAGCAAGTAGAGGTTGCGTATAAGTTTCGGGAAGGCGGTCTGTTGTTGCCAGCGAGCATAAGCGGCGAAGTAGTCTTGCGCCTGATTGTCGGCGTCAACATTTTGAAAGGCGACGAAGAGGCGGGCAATTTCGCGGTCAAAATCGCCGGTAAATTTGCTCGCCCCTTCCCGCAGATTCGCTTGCATTCGGGCGCGTTCAGCTTCGCTCACTTTGCCCATCCAAACATACTGCAAAATGGCTACGACCGGCAACAATGCCAGCAATGCCAATGAGACGACAAGCAACAGTGATGGCTTTTTTGCACTCCACTTCACGCCGCAATTATAGCACCGGGAGAGCGAAACGTGAGGATTTGCCGCAAATTTTACATCCTTAACATTTGCGGCAAGTCTCCTCTAGTCTGTTGCCAAGTTGCCGAAGGCAGTTTAAGGCAAGGGAAGATCGAAAAAGGGTAGCGTAAACTGTCAGTTTGCGGCGTTGATAAGGCAAACCAGTAAAAGGAACAGAAACGTCTGCAAAGCGGTCTGCGGTTCTTCGAGGATATGCCAAATCAACCACGCAAACTGACAGTTTACGCTACCTTGTCTGCGGAAATGGATGGTATCCTAATTTACCATGAATGGCAAGGATAGAGCGCAGATAAAACCGGGAACGACTGTCGAAATTGTCTTGAAACAGGATCAGCGCAGTGGGCGCACCACTCGCGGCATCGTCAAAGAGTTATTGACCAAATCGGCGCATCACCCGCACGGTATTAAAGTACGTCTCGAAAGCGGCGAGGTCGGCAGAGTCAAAGAAATCGTTGCGGACAGCCAATAGCGCGGCGTAAGTCAGAAAGCAGGGAAGAAAAAAATCGTTATCTCCGTCTAAAGGCTGAATTCGAGAAGAAGTTGAAGTCTCTGGCTGTTTACCCTCTCTTCTCTCGAATCACCCAGCCCAATTTGTTTCAGGAGATTTTTATCTATGACTCACAAAATACTGCGCTCTATCCTCTTTAGTTTAGCGGTTTTTACCTGTTTGGCGGTCTTTCAGCAAACTGCTGTCGCCGGTCCGCCGCTGCTCTGCCACCCGTTTGAGATTGGCAATGCGAAATCCTTACCGTGGGCAGGCAATGAATGGCGTGCGGTTAAAAAGGATTACGACCTCAACCGCCTCGTAGATGACACCTTAGCCCTGCTCACCAATGATATACCGATTATCGTGCGTATGGAGACGATGCGTCGGGCTGTCATCTACAGTGTGTGGGGAATCAAAGACCACAAAGTGGGATACCCGGTAAAGGATTTGACGATTGCCAACGAATTGCTATCGCGCCTGCTGGCTCGCGCCCAAAAAACGAAGGGACAAGGGGAGGCGCTGGCGCTTTTCGATGCTGGCTATTTCGTCGAAAGCTACAAACAAGCAGCCGGTTCTTCGCCACAGAAAGTAGATGGTTATGAGTGGATTGTGAAAGCCATAGCCTTACGAAACGGCGACCCGGAAATGAACTATGCCGCCGCTCTGATTACTTTGGATCCCGCACGTCCGACGCATCACCAGCATCTCAAGAGAGCCGCTTCGGGAACGGGCGACAACTCATTGCTGGCACGCAATCTGACCCGATATTATGCAATTTATGGCAAGAACGGCAAGGCGTTGTGATTGATTCCCCCTGACCAGCCTGAAAGGGACAATAGCCATCCCTTTCAGGTCTCTAGTCCTACCATTTCCTCTTTCTCGAATAGTCTGAAAAGGCCTGGCTCGCGCCCGAATTTCCAATTTTTCGTAGATACTTCCAGAAACATGGAAAACTTGCACCTTGCCTATCTCGGCATTTTTTTCTTAACTGTTTTAATTCTCTCATTTAGCTGCTTTGGCACGTTGCGGTATCGGGATTGCTTATTCAATAAGCGCACATCCTTAGAATCTCTACCATTCTGTTCTGAACTTGGAGAGGGGTCGTTACCAAGGCACGGTTTCGACCCTAATTTTTTTGCTCAAGCCTCTGCCGCCGCTTTTGTCATCCTCTTCGACTTCCCAACCATCGGCGTTTGCACGGCTTTTTGAATGAGAAGAAATTGGCTCCGCTTGCTGCGGGTGCAATTGAGTTTCCGCTATTCTGTTACCGGAGAGAATTAGCCTATCGTTCAGAGCTACGCCTGCAAGCGTGAAGTTCACGCATAACTGCATACCTCTTAACGAATACCCTCAAACGTAATGCTGTCCAACTCCTTTTTTGCCTGAATCTTACTCAAAGGAAACGTCCCATTTTCCCGCAAAAGCCGTTTCGCTCAACGGACGGCGCGACCGTTCAGCCAGTTCTCGGTCTTTGGTCTTTTCATCAAGACTGTCTAAATCGCCTTGATACGGATAGCCAATGGCAATCATTGCCATTGGCGTATAGTCTTCCGGGATGTGAAATTCAACGCGGGCTTTGTTAGCATCAAAACCCGCCATCTGATGCGCCGCTAATCCCAATTCAACAGCTTGCAAAACCACATAGGCGCTTGCCGCCCCGGTGTCATGCTCGGCGTGCCGGTTCGGTACATTTTTGTTACCCCAATGGTTCTTCGCTACGGAAAGCACTAACAACGGCGCTTTCGTCGCCCAGTGGTTTCCCGGTACTAAACAGTCTTGAGCGCGTTGCAGCGCCGCTGCATCCCGACTGTCGAAGACCAGATAGCGCCAAGGCTGCTCGTTGTTCGATGACATTGCCCACCGCGCCGCTTCCAGCAGCGATAGTATCTTTTCATGCTCCACCGGACGTGCCTCAAATAATCGCGGACTCCAACGACGGTGCAACAGGTCATCAATCCTATGCTGAGTCGGAGCCGGTTTTTCGGGATAACTCGCGGCTAACTCTTCTTTCCTTGTCTCACTCATTCTTCACCTCGCCTCTTTATCATAGACACTCTTGCCGTTTAGAAAAATAGTAACTCACTTTGATTTACGCGAAAGTTCGTAAATGCGATTCGTCTGCCGCGAACTTGACGGGCAGCGATTTCGACTCATAGCATTCGCTTCGTACTCCATCAGCAAGATAGTGGCTTGCGCGGTTAATCATTTCAATTTCAAGTGAGGTCTTCAATGCGTTCTAAACTTATAGCTATCCGGCTATCGCAAATCATCTTTGCCGTTTCTTTCTTCCTGTTCTTTGCTCCTGTTGCTTATTTTGCACAAAGTACAACAATTGCAACAAAGACTGCAAACTTACAAAAGATTGACGGCTATATGCCGCTTTACTGGGACGCTGCCAATGGCAAGATGTTTATGGAGATTTCACGTTTCAATAAAGAGTTCCTCTGCCAGGTCTCTTTGCCAACCGGCGTCGGTTCAAATCCGCTTGGTCTGGATCGCGGCAAACTCGGCGGCACGTATGTTGTTTACTTTGAGCGCATCGGGCAGAAAGTCCTGATGATTCAACCGAATTACCGCTATCGGGCAATCACCGACGATGCTGCCGAACGTCGTGCTGTAGAGGAATCATTCGGGCGCTCTGTCCTTTGGGGATTCAAAGTCGAAACCAGCGATGGCAATACCGTACTGGTTGACGCAACACAGTTTTTCCTGCGTGACGCGCAAGGCGTTTTGGATACTCTTCGCAGCGCCCGACAAGGCACGTATCGCCTTGATGAAAGCCGCAGCGCCTTCTATTTGCCGCGCACCAAAGCCTTTCCGAAAAATAGCGAAGTTGAAGTTATGCTGACCTTTACGAGCGATGGCGAAACCGGACGGCTGGTGCAGGGAACGGTGCCAAATCCGCAAGCTATTACTGTGCGCGAGCATTATTCACTCGTGGAACTTCCTGATGATAACTACCGCCCGCGCAAGCTCGACCCGCGAGTAGGAATGTTCGGCATAGACTTTCACGACTATGCCTCGCCATTCTCTCAACCTATTGAAAAGAAATGGATTGCCCGCCATCGTCTGGAAAAGAAGGACGCTGCGGCAGCCGTTTCCGAAGCCGTGAAACCGATCATCTACTATGTTGATAACGGTACGCCTGAGCCGATTCGCAGCGCCTTAATCGAAGGCGCGTCATGGTGGAATCAGGCTTTTGAAGCAGCCGGTTTCAAAGATGCCTTTCAGGTAAAAGCGCTTCCCGAAGGCGCTGACCCGATGGATGTGCGTTACAATATGATCAACTGGGTTCATCGTTCCACACGCGGCTGGTCTTACGGCGCAAGCATCACAGACCCGCGAACCGGCGAAATCATCAAAGGCAATGTCACATTAGGTTCGCTTCGCATTCGCCAGGATTTCATGATTGGCACAGGTCTGATTCCCTCTTTTGCGGCTAACGGCATGGGAGAAAATTCCGGCGGCTGTAATTTCGGCTTTATGCCTGAAGCAGATTATCTTACGGCTTCTCCTCATGAATCGGAAACCATGTCATTGGCGCGTATCCGTCAGCTTTCCGCCCATGAAGTCGGTCATACGCTCGGACTAGCGCATAATTTTGCCGCCAGCGCCTATGGTCGCGCTTCGGTTATGGACTATCCTGCGCCGATGGTTGAAATCAAAAACGGCAAACTCGACCTCTCCAATGCCTATTCAACAGGTATTGGCGACTATGATAAATTTGCCATCACTTATGGCTATTGCCAGTTTCCGGCGGACGTAAATGAAGAAGCGGAATTGGAACGCCTGCTTGCTAAAGGCTCCGAAAAGATGCTCTTCATTTCAGACAACGATTCGCGTCCGGCGGGCGCGGCGCATCCCTTATCGAATCTTTGGGATAATGGCGACGACCCGGTAACCATGCTGCGCCATGAAATGAAGGTGCGAGAGATTGCCTTGAATGACTTTGGCTTGAAGAACGTTCCACATGGAACGCCAATTTCGATGATAGAAGCGAAATTCTTGCCGCTTTATCTGCATCATCGCTATCAGTTACAGGCGGCGGTCAAAACAATTGGCGGCGTTTACTATACCTATGCCGTCAGAACAGCAAATGGCGTAAGCCCGTCGCGCTATAACGAGATTGTGCCAGCCGAACGCCAACGCGCCGCTTTGCAAGCCGTTCTCGAAACGCTTGATAATCAATCGCTCGTCATTTCGCCGCGACTGCTGGCGTTATTGTCGCCAAGAGCCTTCGGTTATGGCGGCGGCGCGACGGAACTCTTTTCACGGCAAACCGATTTGACCTTTGACCCGGTTGGCGCGGCAACCATTTCTGCCGATTTAGCGATTTCGGGATTGTTAAACCCAGAGCGTGCAGCACGTCTCAGCCAGTTTCATTCAATGAATAAGCAGAATCCTGATTTCAAAGAGGTTCTTGATAAGTTGATCGGGCAAATCTGGAAACAACCAACAGCAAAAGATGACTATTCTGCGGCGATTATGAGTGCGGTTCAATCGTTGCTGCTTACTCGTCTAATGGAAACGGCATCTGATGAAGACGCATCGCCATTGGTGAGAACAGCCGCGACCAATGCTTTGCGGGAATTGGCGGACTGGCTGAAAACCCCGTCCCCTGCGCAACAAGCGCACCGGCGTTCAAGCAGAGAAGAGATTGAACGGTTTTTAAGCCGTCCGCATGAAACCTATAAACGCCAACGCCCGCTTCCCACACCTCCGGGCGATCCCATCGGCAGCAAACAATGATCGCGGTTTCACGTGAAACACCACCTATTGATTCTTTATTCGTCACAGGTCATCGGCTGATTTTATACAGACAATTTCAACTGCATAAGCGCCAGCTAATGACCTCTGACTGCCAACTTGCAACCACATAATTTTGAAACCTTCCATCGCTTCAACCAATAAAGATTCCCGGTGTAGAAGGTCATAACCAAATCCTTCATATTAAACAGTTAAAGCAAATTTCCAAAACCTGTTGACAGCCCGTTGAAAGGGGAATAGCATAGACCAACTAATCATTTTCCAGAAACGGTTTTAGTGGTGCTTTATGCAGTCTGATTGGCTTTCGGCAATACTTTCTTCGATCTCTAAAAGGGTCAATCACCAGAGCTTTAATGCCTGGTTCAAACCAATCTCTCTCGACAGTAAAGACGACTCGACACTCTTTTTGCGAGTGCCTGACTCTAGTTACGAAGAATGGATTGTCGGCAATTATGCCGATGTCATTGAAGAGTCGCTGCAAGAGCTAAATCTCGACGGTTACAAAATCCGCTTCGTTTTTGATGAAAAAGCCAAACAGAATGGCGACAAACCCGGCAATGGCAAAAACGGCTCGACGAAATCGTTAGCGCAACTCTCACTGACGCAACAGGATTCGCTGCCTTTCGGTTTGACAAAGGCAATGGAGATCGAGCCTTCGGAATTGCCATTAAACACTAAGTATACCTTCGATTCCTTTGTCGTTGGTTCGTGCAACCAATTTGCTCATGCGGCGGCGCTGGCAGTTGTAGATATGCCGTCGAAAACCTATAATCCGCTATACATTTATGGCGGCGTCGGTCTGGGCAAGACCCATTTAATGCACTCGATTGGTCATGCCATCAAATCAAGAGACAAAAATCTTAAACTGGCATACATCTCTTCCGAAAAGTTCATGAATGAACTGATCAATGCCATCCGCTACGATAAAACCCTGACGTTTCGGGAAAAATATCGCAGTATTGACATCCTTTTGATAGACGATATTCAGTTTCTCGCCGGTAAAGAACGCACACAAGAGGAGTTTTTTCATACATTTAATGCGCTTTATGATGCCCAGAAACAAATCATTATTTCAAGCGATTGTCCGCCGCGTGAAATCCCGACTCTTGAAGAACGCCTGCATTCGCGCTTTGAATGGGGCTTAATTGCCGATATTCAACCGCCTGATTTGGAAACCAAAGTCGCTATATTGAAGCGAAAAGCTGAGATTGAGAAGATCAATCTGCCCGATAATGTGGCGCTGTTTATTGCCAGTAAGATAAAGTCGAATATCCGAGAGCTTGAAGGCTCATTAGTGCGCCTTGTTGCGTATGCCTCTTTGAAAGGTCTGCCCATCGGCATAGAGCTGGCGCAGGAAGTTCTCAAAAACATCGTCAAAGAAGAAAATGGCGGCATCAGCATCGAGCAAATTCAAAAAATCGTTGCCGAGTTTTATGGATTACGCATATCGGACTTAAAATCGAAGAACAATTCACGTAATATCGCATTTCCGAGACAGGTAGCAATGTATCTATGTAAGTTGCTTACAAAAACAAGTTTACCTGAAATTGGTCGGGAATTTGGCGGCAAGCATCACACGACCGTATTACATAGTATCGCAAAGATTTCCGAGATGTCAGAGTCCGACAAAGTTTTCCACACAGTTATCAACAACCTAATTACTGAAATAAAATGACTTACTTACTTTTTCCACATACTAGGGCTGTGGAACCCCTGTGGAACCTGTTGAAAACTCTATAGTTGTAAAAAGGTTCCACAGGAAGGACTAGTTTTGCACAGCTTTTGCACAGCCTTTTCCACAGCTAAAATTAAGGTTTTATGGTTTATTTTCAGTAGTTTAGCTATATGGTTCCACTTTTCCACAGCCCCTACTACTACTACTAAATAAATATATAAGATTTTTAGTATAGAAATAGTAGAAAAGGGCGAGCAATTATGAGGTTGGCGGAAAGCCGAAGAAATTAGTCAATAACAACTAGAAAGGAGCAGTTATGCAATTTAGTATAAATAAGGCAGCCATAGCCAAAGAGATGAATCTGCTGCAAGGTGTAGTTGAAAAGAAGAATACCATTCCGATTTTATCCAATGTTGCAATCGAGGCTACCGGCGCTGCCGCCGTGCAGTTGATTGCCACAGACCTTGATGTATCCTTACAAACCGAATGTGTCGCCGATGTCACGAGTCCGGGTGCGGTCGTTCTGCAAGCCAGAAAACTCTTCGATATTATTCGCAGCTTACCGGATGCCGATATTCATTTTGCTAAAGAAGCCAATGACTGGGTGAAGATTGTCTGCGGCGCTTCGGAATTCAAGATTGTCGGGCAATCGAAAGAGCATTTCCCGTCAACGCCGCAGATGAACGCTTTTCAAGCAAACTTACAGGCAGCAGATTTGCACAAGTTAATCAATCGCACCATTTATGCGATTACGCAGGAAGAATCGCGCTTTGCCTTAAACGGGGCAATGTTTATCCTCGCCAATGAAAAGCTGCAAATGGTGGCGACCGATGGACACCGGCTGGCGCTATCGTCGGTAGCGAATTCACAGCCGGTCAATGATTTGCCAAACGCCTTGAGCGTCATTATTCCAAGAAAAGCCTTGCAGGAACTGGCGAAATTGACTGCCGGTGCGGATGAAGTGATTGAATTTGGCAATGACGACAACCATCTCTATTTCAAACTCGGACAGCGCGTATTGACGACGCGCAAACTGGCGGGACAATTTCCAAATTATGAGATGGTGTTGCCAAAAAACAATGATAAAACCGTGCCGATGAATGTCGAACGTTTGGCGCAGGCAATTCGCCGCGCCGCGTTGATGGCAGACGAGCGCAGCCGTAGCGTCAAATTCGCTTTCAACAGCGGCAAATTGACGATTACTTCGCAAAGCGCCGATGTCGGCGAATCGCATGAGGTTGTACCGATTGATTATGATGGGGCAGCGGTAAGCATAGGCTTCAATGCGGGGTATCTGCTTGATTTCCTTAACGTCGCCGAAACTGATGAAGTCTTTTTCGAGTTTAAGGATGAGCAGAGTCCGGCATTACTCAGACCGGCAAACGCTGACGATTATGAGTACAAGTATGTAGTCATGCCGATGCGTTTGATGTAAGCAAGCCAAGTAAAAAGTAAGAAGGCAAAAGGCAAAAGTGAGGAACCGCTTGCAGTTTGCCTTTTTACTTTTTACTTTTTACTTTTACTGATGGAAGAGACGCAGAGGAAAAAAGTCCTTATCGTTGACGATAATCATTCGATACGTGCTGCGGTGGTGGCTTATTTGAGTGAGCAAGGGTACGCCATAGAAGAGGCGACAGACGGCATACAAGGCTTGGCAAAAGGGCTGACCGTGGCGCCTGATATTATCTTGCTTGATGTGGTAATGCCGGGAATGGATGGCTTCAAACTCTGTCGGCTGTTGCGCGACAAAGGCGTAACCGCACCGATAGTCATGCTGACAGAGAAAGCCACGATTGAAGACAAAGTTGAGGGATTTAGCGGCGGCGCAGACGATTATCTGCCCAAACCGTTCAATCTTGTTGAACTGGAACTCAGAATCAATGCCCTGTTGAAGCGCTACGGGGACGAAACCGCGCCCGCCGCCGATGAGGCAAAGATTGTCTACTCGGGATTAGAGATTGACCTTGACCGCCATAAAGTTACCGTCCATGGCAAAGAGGTTGAGTTGACACCGATTGAATTCAGTATTCTGCAATTACTCGCCTCAAAGCCCGGAGTTGTCTATGCCAGAAATGATTTATTGAATGCTATCTGGCAAACCTCTTATGCTGGCTACAAACGCAACATAGACCCGCACGTAAATCGGTTGCGAATGAAGATTGAAGACCATCCACGCAAGCCGAAATATGTGCTGACGGTCTGGGGCGTCGGCTATAAATTCAATGATGCGCTAAAGTGAGGCGAAAAAAGTTTTCCTCAGCTTTAGGAGTTTTCCTCACTCTGCCTGTGGAAATCATGGACTTCTAAATCTGTGAAAAAACAGAGGGTTAAGAGTTTTCCACAGAAAAATGAGGAAAACTGTCAAAGCAGGTTTTCACAAAAAGAAAAGCCGTTAGCTGACAAACTAACGGCTCAACTTGTTACTGATGGACAAATCCGACGCTTACTTTTTCCCCGATTGCAACTCACGGGAAACCTTCTCAACTTGCGACATGACGCGCAGCAGATTTTCGCCTAAGACTTTCTTAACATCACCTTCTGAATAGCCGCGTTTCAGCAATTCATAAGTGATGCTCGGCAATTTCGATATATCTTCCATGCCTTCGGGGAGTCCCGGAACGCCGTCGAAATCTGAGCCGATGCCGACGTGGTCTATACCCGCAACTTTAATGGCGTGGTCAAAGTGGTCAATCAGGGCGGAGAGCGGCGTTTTACCAACATTGATGGCATTGGCTTCGCGCCATTTTTTCATCTCTTCTTCCACGCGCTTGGCATCGTTCAGGTACTGCTCCCGTAGCTGATACTCCATAGCGCGACTCTTCAGCGCATATTCGGATTTGCGCCCGTCAATAAACCCGTCATAGAAGTTAATCATCACCACACCACCATTTTTTCCAAGGGCGCGTAACATCTCATCGGTCATATTGCGCGTATGCGGCGCAATATGGCGACAGGATGAATGCGAGGCAATGACCGGCGCTCGCGTCGTTTCAATGACATCAAAGAAAGTCTTATCAGAGACGTGCGATATATCCACCATCATGCCTAAGCGGTTCATTTCAAGTACCACAAGTTTACCAAAATCGGTCAAGCCGTTGTGATGCTTGACTTTCGGATTATTGATGTCGCCTTCGGAGTCTGCCCAATCGTTCGTATTGGTGTGTGTCAGAGTCATATAGCGCACGCCAAGCGCATAGAACATTCTCAGGGTGTAGAGACTATCTTCGATAGCATGACCGCCCTCAATGCCCATCAGGGCGGCAATTTTGCCTTTGCGTGAGATGCGACGAATATCATCCGCCGTATTAGCGCGTTCAAAAGCGTCTGAGTGCTCATTGACTTGCTCATTGACCAGAGCAATCATATCGAGCGCCCGCCGCGCCGCACCCCCGCCTTCTATCGGTTTTTTATTGACAAAGGCTTTATCTACATAGATGGCGAAAAATTCAGCGTCAAGACTACCTGCTTTCATGCGTTTAATATCGGTATGGGTTTTAATCTTGCCATTCGGGTCTGTGCCATCCATGCCAAGGTTAAAGCCATTATCAAGCATGGGGGTTGTTACGTCGTTATGAGTATCAATGACAATCGCCTCGCGGTGCAATTTTTCAGCGCGAGCGCGAAGCGCGGCATCATCGTTCGGTGAGGTTGAATTCGATTTTTGCAACATATTTTTCTTTACTGCGGCATCATCGGCAGCGCTCAATGCGGGCAGCACCAGTGCCGCAGCGAGACAGAGGACTATAGATAGTGTAACCTTCAGGCGCATAAGTGAAAATCCTTTTGTGAATGAGATAGACGCATGGCGATTGTAGAGAATCGGCGGGGAATTTGAAACTGCGCTTTGTATTACTTGGTCGTGTAATAACCGCTACGGGTTCGCACCTGTAAGCCTTGCCGTTTGACTTCGACACGAATGCGGCGAAATTGTCGGGCGGCGGCGCTGTTCGAGTAATAGGTCAGGACGTACTGAGCGCGGACTTCTGTAGCAATGCGCTTATAGATTTCCTCCAAATCGCGGATCTCTTTTTTGGCGTCTTCAAAGATTGGCGGAAAGAAGGCTTTGCCGCCGGTGTCTTCCGCCATCGCCTTCAAGACATATTCGCCGCCTAAATCCTGAAGATTGAGCGATGGCGCAATGCCGGTGGAATGCACTGTATAAATCACCGTGTCGGACTTCTGCACTTCGGTCAATGCCTGCGCTAAGGTAACGCCTGATGCCGTATCTGTACCATCAGAAAGAATAACCATAACATGGCGACCATCAACCTTACGCAGCAGTTTTGCCGCCTGTAACATGGCGCTATAAAGCGCCGTCGCGCCCTGCGGTTTCATATTCGCCAGCGTATCCACCAAACGATTGACATCACTGGTAAATGGTGTTTCCAGTTTCGGGTCACTGGCAACACTGATAATTGCCGCCTGATCGCCCGTTCTCATGACATTACGGAAGAATTGCGCGGCGGCGCGTTGTTCAAAATCGAAACGCGAACGAATCGAGCTAGAGGTATCGAAGAGAAAGACCAATCGCAATGGTAATTGTCCCTCTTTGTAGATGCCTTCTACATCCTGCGGTTTATTATCTTCATAAACGACGAAATCATCTTTGGTTAAATTATTTATCTGATTACCAGCGAGGTCTGTGACCGAAGTGATTGCCGATACAAGGTCAGCACTGAGTTTTATCGGATTGTCGTCGTCCTGCGGTTCGGCTTTCTGATTCTTTAACGGTTCTTTAGGCGGCGCGGGCATTTTCTGTTTCGGCGTTTGTGGCGACGGCGGCACAGGTCTGCCCGATTGCGCCAAGGCAACAGACAATAAAGAAAAGCCTAAGAGCAGAGCACTGATTGCCACAGCAATCGTCAAACGAAAACGATTCTTGAATAAACGATTCACCGTTACGTCACTACCTCATCCACAAAATCGGACTGTTGAGGTTACGCTGGCTGCGCCCTCTTTGTTGCAAACTCAGGTCATTGGTCACTGGTCATTAGTTGGCGATTCCTGTTAATGACCAATGACTACTGACTACGATGCCCGTACTGTTGATGACCCAAAACCGTCTTGCTGTTGTCTCAAATAGACAGACTACGCGATAAATAATTCGCCCGCCATTCGTCAAAGTCTTTCAAGCCGAGTTCGACTTGTAAATGATGCCGGTCACGTTTGTTCCTCATGCGCTTGCGGTCGCTGACTTCAAGCGGCGGCAACAGTCCAAACATGATATTCATCGGTTGAAAATTCTTGGTCTCGGCATTGGCAATATAATACGTCAAGCTGCCCATGGCGCTACGGCGTGGCGGCTTCTCCGTGGTTTTCCCCTGTGCTATCTCGGCGGTGTGAACCCCCGCCATATAGCCGGTTGCCATCGCCTCAATATAACCTTCAACGCCGGAAATCTGTCCGGCAAAGAGGATGCGCGGCTGCTCTTTCATCTGTAGCGTTTCCGTCAACACCGCAGGCGAACAGATGAAGGTATTGCGATGCACCTGACCGAGACGAATAAATTCCGCTTGTTCCAAGCCGGGAATCAATCGCAGCACTTCTTTCTGTGCGCCAAATTTCAAATGATTCTGAAAACCGACGAGATTATAGCTGTTTGCCAGCAAATTCTCCTGCCGAAGCTGCACCACCGCAAAGGAGATTTTGCCGGTGCGCGGGTTTACAAGTCCCACGGGTTTCATCGGACCGAAGCGCAAGGTATCGCGCCCGCGTCGGGCAATCTCTTCTACGGGCAAGCAGGCTTCAAAGAAGGTCGTCTTTTCAAATTCGTGAAGCGGCACCGATTCGGCAGCGATAAGCGCCTCATAAAAGCGGCTGTAGTCGTTTTCATCCATCGGGCAGTTTAGATAATCTGCGCCGCCTTTGTCGTACCGCGCCGCCCGCCAAACAATATCGTAATTGATCGTTTCCGCATCCACGATTGGCGAAATCGCGTCATAGAAATAGAGATTCGTTGAGCCTGTCAGTTTGGTTATCTCTTCCGTAAGAGCAGGCGAAGTCAACGGTCCCGTAGCGATGACGACAATGCCATCCGCTGGAATGTGAGTAATCTCTTCGCGGCTGATTTCGATATTCGGATGCGCGGAGAGCCGCCGCGTCACTTCTTCAGAAAACTTTTCGCGGTCAACCGCTAATGCTGCACCCGCCGGAACCGCCGTCTGATGAGCGACGGAAATGAGCAGCGAACCGCCGCGCCGCAACTCTTCCTTGAGCATATAGGGCGCAGTGCCTTTTTCGTCCGATTTCAGCGAATTTGAGCAGACAACTTCAGCAAAATTGCTGCTTTTGTGCGCCGGCGTTGGGCGCACGGGACGCATTTCACAAAGACGAACCTTTACACCGCGTTGGGCTGCCTGCCACGCTGCTTCACTACCGGCAAGCCCGCCGCCGATAACTGTTACCTGTATTTTGTCATTCATCAATACTTTGATAATAGCATCGGTTTTCCGCCGCTTTCAAATTTTGCCTTTTTGAAAAGTCTATCTGCTTGTAGCCATTTGCGATAATCGGCTACACTGAAAACTCTTTTCAACAGTTCGATTTTAGTTGAAGGTGTGCGGCGTGATTATTTTCGAGCGTGACAGCAACACAATTCTGCCGCATAGCGGTAGAGTAACCGCATACGAGTACGAGACCGTAACGGATGATAGCAACGCAATTCTGCCGCGTAGCGGCACGATGAATTTAGCCGCGTAATTTATTGCACGGAGTTGAGGCATAAAGACCAATCGCGTCGCGTAGCGACGGTTGAGTGAAGCGAGCAATAGCTTTTCAATCGTCGCTGACGCGACGCGGAAACATGGCTATGCGGTTTTCCGTGCGTTAAAACACACGGCTACATTCAAAGCGTCGCTACGCGACAAAAAAGTCATATAGGACAATTAAAAAAAGTGATACAGCACAGTTAAAAGTTGTCTGTGAGTCCAAAATTCAGCATGAAAAAACTCTTTCTATTAGCTCTTTTATGCATTCTGTCGTTAGGTTGCGCGGCGCAAAGTAAATCGCAAAATACGGCGGCTCCGGTTGATTCAACGAAGTCGGTTCCAGAAACAACCGCAGAGCAGAATCAGGCGAAAAAGAACGCCACCGCCGTCATTTGCATTGACCCGGGGCATCCATCGGAGACCAGTGCCGGTGATGTCGTGCAGAACGGCACAACTGAAGTTCATATCGTCTGGCTTGTCAGTTTGAAATTGAAGAAATTGCTTGAGGCAGAGGGCATTCAGGTTGTCATGACCAAATCACGCGAGGCGGAAGTGGTCACTAATAAGCACCGCGCTACGATTGCCAACAATGCCAAAGCCGATTTGATGATTCGCTTACACTGTGACGCCAGCGCCGATTCCGGTTATGCTGTTTACGCCCCGGATCGGCAGGGAACCGTGCAAGGCGTAACCGGACCTTCGCAGGAAGTTATCAATCGTAGTCGTGCGGCGGCGAAAATTGTGCATCAGGGATTGCAGCCGCTGCTTGACGGAATTTTGAAAGACGGCGGCGTACGCGGCGATTCGCAAACCTACGTGGGTTCAAAACAAGGGGCGCTCACCGGCTCTATCTTTTCCGAAGTCCCCGCCGTATTGATAGAGATGGTGGTTCTCAGCAACAAAAATGATGCGGACTTCATCAAAGCGGAAGAGGGTCAACAAAAGATGGCAAAAGCAATTGCCGAAGGCCTTAAACTCTACTTGAAACAGAAGAATTGATGCCGCTCCAAAGACAAAGAGAGGTAGTGGCACAGTGAAGAAAGAGAAGGTTCAGAGTACAAGCTTTAGCTTGCCTGTCTCAAACAGCAGCCTAAAGGCTGTACTCTAAACTTCGCTCACCACCTTGACCCACGACCCAAGGAGAATTTATGGGAATAAAACGGACTGCCCGATGGCGTGTCAGTCTCTTGCTGATTGGCGCGATTCCTTTACTGTGTGGGTTCATCCAACAGAATAAATTTGCGGCGTTGAAAAAATGGGAGAATTTCAATTTCGCCACTCAGTTGGTGAAAGCCGACGAATTGCAACGCTTATCGCTCAATGAGTTGAAGCTGTTGCGCGGTATTGTTTTCGGCAAACATGGACGAGTTTTTCGGGAAAATGACATTCAAGATTATCTCTATTCAAGGGATTGGTACAAGCCAGACGAGAATTTCACCAATGCGGTTCTCAACGATGAGGAACGCAAAAACATTGACGTAATCCGCGAAGTTGAATCGCAAAAACATAAACAGGTGGAACCCGGCGATTTGCGCTTTTACAAAGACCGCGTGATAACCCCTGAAATGCTTGGCAAGCACTCACTCGCTGAACTGCACATTATGAAAGCCGAGATTGAGGCGATTCACGGCAAACGCTTTGACGAAGAACCGAGTCTGCAAACCTATTTTGAAGAACGCTACTGGTACGCCTCGTCTGAAAAGTACAACCCGACGACGCTCACGGAGATTGAACGTAAAAACATTGCTACCATAGCCGCAGCGACGAAATCGCAACGCAATCTGAAACTCGCGTCCGGCGATATGGTTTCTTTTCAAAATCGTCTACTGACGGATGATGTATTGAAAGGCTTGAGTCTCCACGAATTGCGTTTGCTCAGAAATGAAATCTACGCCCTGCGCGGCAGACAGTTCAAAACCTTCTGGATTGCTGATTATTTCTATTCGCAATCGTGGTACAACCCCTTGCCTTCGAGCGGCGAACCGCAACTGTCAGAGATTGAAAAGAAGAACATCGCCATCATCGTCGCTTACGAAAATCGTTTGCACGACGAGGTAAGCAGCAAACCCATAACCAGAGATTTGCTGGAAGGGATGTTTCTGGAAGATGCCGCCAAACTGCGAAACGAAATTTACGCCCGTCATGGCAAAGTCTTTACGAATAAATGGTTGCAAAAGTACTTCGCCAGTTTTTCGTGGTACAAAGCAAATCCGAAATTCAGCGAATCATTGCTCACGGCAATCGAAAAGAAGAATATCGTCACCATAAAAGAGTATGAAAGTCAGGCAGTCAGCGCCCAAGCCGCCATCGAAGGCTGATAAGGCAAACTTGGCTCCGCGTGGCGGAGCTTATGTTTAGGATTTAGAAAGTCAGGTTTCAGAGCAATATGGATTGCCGGTTTCCCCGGATTCCTAACTCCTTTTGCTGCAAACCTAACTCCTAACTCCTAACTCCTAATTTTTCTGCAACGTCAGAAAGTAAAAAATCGTTCGTCACATTGACTGCGATTTGCGTTACCATCATTCTGAGGCATTAACGAATGAAAAAAATCTTACTCGCCCTTCTTCTGTGCCTGTCGCTCAATCCTTTTGTGGCGGCGCAAAGCAATATCCCAGTTCCGTCCCCGTCCGTAGCCATTGTCAGCGACGACACCCGTAACCCGACGGAGATACGCCAACAGACTTTTGATGTTGTCTGGCGCACCGTTAAAGAGAAACACTTTGACCCGACGCTCGGCGGTGTGGATTGGCATAAGGTGCGCGAAAAATACGAACCGCGGCTCGCCACGCTCGCAGATAACAACGCCCTTTACGGCTTGTTACAGGAGATGCTCGGCGAATTGCATCAATCGCATTTCAACATTATTCCGCCGGAAGCGATTACCCCCGACGATGTAAAAGAACCGCCAACCGGCGGCATCGGTATTGATGTGCGAATAATTGACGGACAAGCGGTAATTGTCTCCGTTGAACCGCAATCCACCGCCGCAAATGTTGGCATCCGAACCGGCTTTGTTGTCACTAAGGTTAATGATGTGATGGTTGCGGCGCTTCTGGAGAAAGCGCAGAAGCGTAAAGATTCGCTGGCTTGGATCAATCTTCGGGTGTCGCGTGGCGTCATGACACGCATCAACGGCGAACCGGAAAGCACAGTGAAGGTGAAATACCTTGACGAACGCAACCGCGAACATGAAGCGACTTTGCGCCGGGAACGTCTGAAAGGCGAGATGTCAAAAAAACTGGGTAACTTCCCGCCACAATATACCGAATTTGAAGCGAAACGTCTTTTGGGAAATATCGGTTATATCCGGTTTAATACCTTTGCCATGAATTTGATGGACAGAATCCGCGAAGGCGTAAAATCAATGAACGATGCTTCCGGGCTAATCTTTGATTTACGCGGTAATCCCGGCGGCGTCGGCGCTATGGCAAGCGCCATTGGCGGCTTACTCGCTGACAGACCCATGCTGCTTGGCACGATGAAGATGCGGGCTTCGGAAATTAAATTTCAGGTTTTTCCACAAACCAACGCAAATTTGAAGCCGGTGGTAATTCTAATGGATGGCGGCAGTGGTTCGACGAGCGAGATTTTCGCCAGTGGAATGCAGGAAATGGGTCGCGCCATGATTGTCGGCGAACGCAGCATCGGCGCGGCATTGCCCTCGACCTTTGTAAAACTGCCAACCGGCGCATTGTTCCAATTTGCCATCGGCGATTTCAAAACTCCGAAAGGCATTCTTATTGAAGGGCGCGGCGTAATTCCCAATATAGAAGTAAAATGGAATCGCGCCAGACTTCTGGAAGGACGCGATCATCAACTGGAAGAGGCAATCCGACAGATTCAAAAACGGGCGGCAAAAGCCGCATGAAAATTAAGAATTAAGAATTAAGCACATAAGGTGCAGATCCTAATTCATTCCAGAGATTGTAGAGTTACAGTTTCACCATAAAAAGGAAAGGACACAAATGACAAAACGAGTTTTAGCAGCATTTCTTTTTGCGTTATTGGCAATGGCTCCGGCTTTTGCACAGGAGAAGACGCCAACCGCAGACCAGATTTTAGAGAAATTTTATCAGGCAATCGGCGGCAAACCTGCCTTTGAAAAAATAAACAGCCGCGTTCAAAAGGGAACTTTTGAACTGCCATCAATGGGGATGAGCGGTTCTTTTGAAGGCTATGCCAAAGCGCCCAATAAGAATTACGTTGTTATCTCATTGGAAGGGTTTGGGGAAGTCAAACAAGGCTATACTGGCACGGAAGCGTGGTCACTAAATCCAATGGAAGGCTTGAAGGTGATGACCGGGGAAGAATTGGAAGTTGCCAAACGCGAAGCCGACTTCTACAACACCATCCGAATCAAAGAGCATTTCACCAAACTGGAAGTTAAGGGTACGGAAAAGGTTGGTGACAAATCAGCATACGTCATCCTGGCAACGCCCGCCAAAGGTGCGCCCGAAAAGTATTATTTTGACACCCAGAGCGGCTTGCTCATCCGTAATGATTCGGAGCGCAAAACCGAACAGGGCTTGCTTCACGTTGAACTGCTGTTGGAAGATTACAAAGACGTTGACGGAGTAAAAATCCCGTTTACCTTGAAACAGTCGAATGAAGCCATGAGCTTTGTCATCAAATTATCGGAAATCAAGCATAATGTTCCGGTTGATGATGCGAAGTTCGTTAGACCGACAAGCTAAAGGCAAGTAAAAAGGTAAAAGTCAGAAGGCAAAAGTAGGAGAGGGAAGTTCAGCAACCTTTTTTTTACTTTTGCCTTTTTACTTTTTACTTGAAACTCACCTCTCTGCCGCCTAAAAACCGATAAAGAGGCTTCGCCGTAATAACGACAAAGACGGCAACCAGCATTCCCGCCGCAATATCAACAACATAGTGGTAACGCAAATAGACCGTTGAAATGATAATCGCGCTGCACGGCACAACAAACCATTTGAAAGTCGGGCGGTGAAAGTGATAGGCATAATATAAGACCAGCAGCGTAATCTCCGTATGCCCGCTTGGGAAACAGTCGCGGGTGATGCCTTCCATCTGATCTAGTGTCGAGCGAATCGTCTCAAAGAAAAGAATGCCGGAGAGCGGAACCGTCTGGTGATCGGCAAGAATAAATCGCGGTCCAATAGCGGGAACGGCAATGTAACCGAGATAGGATAGATAAAAGCCGTACATCAGAATAAAAACCCAGAAATGAAATCTCTCATCCCAGCCTTTGCGCCATAACATGACTCCCAAAATCACCGGATAAAAGTAATAAGTCGCATAGAGAATTTGTAAAACTTCGGTGACGGCGGGAAAGAGCCAGCGTTCAAGCCATACAGTTGGATGGACGCCGAAAATCTGATAATCAATGGCTGCCAGTTGCCAGTCGAAATCGCGTGAGTGCAAACGCGGTATCAGGTATTCAAGCTCTTTGAAGGTTGCCGGAATGAAGCCAACCCCGTACCAACCGCGCAACACGCGCCCAACTTCACCGAGACGCGGCGCAAGCCATTTCACCAGCAAAACAACAAGCGCGATGGCGATGGCGTGACCAAGCAGAAACAAGCCGCGATTTTCAATGCCTTCTCCGACAATAAGAATCAAGACAGCGAGAATGATTACATAAGCGATGAAAACCTTATCGGCGGGGCTGAGGCGTTCTTTCATAAAGAGTTGAAGAGTTGAAGAGTTTAGGAGTTGAAGAGTTTAGGAGTTGAAGAGTTTAGGAGTTTAGGAGTTGAAAAAGTTCCAAACTCCCAAACTCTTCAACTTCCCTCTTACTTTACGGCTCAACGATGCGCCCGGAAAAAGCGGCATGAGAGCCGGTGCGGCGGGCGGTGCTGACGCCTTGCCAGAGGACTTCGTAGAGCATCACCGGCTCGCGTTTGCCTTTAATGGAACGGGCTTCAAGCTGCTGCACCGGATAGACGCCTTTGAGCGCCGCTACGGTATATTGGCTAATGACGATTTTGCCTTTCTCCGCCTCCTTTTCGAGTCGCGCCGCCAGGTTTACGGAGTCGCCGATTGCCGAATAGTCGGTGCGTTTATCGGAGCCGACCAGACCAACGGTGACGACGCCGGTATTGATGCCAATGCCGACATCAATGGACGGCAGCCCCATGTCACGCAGTTCGGCGTTTAAGGTCGCCATGCGTTGTTGAATCTCAATAGCGGCGCTGACTGCATCAATGGCGCAATCGTCATGCGCCTGCGGCACGCCAAACAGCGCCATGGTGCCGTCGCCGATGAATTTGTCGAGCAAGCCGCGATGTTTGAAGATAAGCGGCACGGTTTCCGAGAAGTATTTGTTCAGCAGTTGAATCAAGACTTCCGGCTCCATGGTCTCTGACATACTGGTAAAGCCGCGAATGTCGGAAAAGAAGATGGTTGCCCGTTGATTGACGCCGCCGAGTTTGAAATCATCGGGATTTTCGAGCAGCGCCGAAACCAGATGCTCCGGCATGAAGCGGCTGTAACTGGAACGCGCCAAAGCTTCGTTGATTAACTGCTGATGCGATTCGGCATTGTCTATCGCCATTGCCGCTGTCGCCGCTAGCGCATTGACCAGATCGAGGTCGTCTTCGCCAAGAACCGCTAACGGGTTGTGACAATCGGTGTAGAGAACGCCGCGCAGGTTTTCCTGCACAATCAGCGGCACACAAACCACCGAATGGATGCCGCGATAGATGATGGAAACCGAACCGGCAAGACGCGCATCGGCGGCAGCGTCTGAAGACAAAAGCGACAGTCGCGAGGTGGCGACCTGCTCAACGACCGTTTTGCTCAACGAGATGTCGCGGGTTGAGCGCGTATCTTTGGCATCGCGGAATTTCAGGACGTAGGGCAGGAAGTCTTCGCCCTTCTTATCTTTGAGGAGAACAAAGAAGCGGTCTGCCGAGGTCAACTGGAAGACTACTTCGCCGAGTTTCTCGAAGATGTCCTGTAGCAGAAAGACGGAATTGAGCAGTTTACCGAGTTCGTAAATATGCGAAAGGATTTCCGAGCGTTTCTTCAGGCGGTTGACTTCCTTGAGCAAAACGTCCGGGGCGCTTCTGACCGAGACATTCGAGGCGAGCGAAGCGGGCGCCAGCTGCTTGAGAATCTCCGTCGGCGCACGCAGCAGCAGGGTTTGACCCAGTTTGGTCTGTTGCAGCATCACCGTCGGCGGCTTTTCGTGAACGAAGGTGAGCCGATAATTGCCAAGACCGATAACATCACCGTTGCGAAGTTTCTGCTCGGTGATTTTTCGCTCATTAACCAGCGTGTGGTTGACGCTGTTCAAATCGGCGACCATGTAACCGTCTTTATTTTGGCGCAGAACGGCGTGCCAGCGAGAAATTTTCTCGTCGTTCAAGACAAGTTCATTGTTTTCGTTGGCGCGTCCGAGCCGCACTTCCTCGGTTAAAAGGGGGTATTCAAATTCCTGTCCGGTTTTCGCATTTTTGACGAGCAGTTTGGATGCCATGTACGCCTCGTGAAGTAAGGTTTTCGTGATGTTCGCCTACAGGCGATAGGCAAAGCGTCTGATTATTTAATGATTTTTGTTTTGGGCGCTTTACAGATGAAAGTTTTTCAAGTTCAGCCGGTTTTGGCAAGAGTCTTTTGTATAGTCCGTAGTCGGTAGTCCGTAGTTTTTAGCTTATTGTGCCGGAAAGTTCATCTCTGATTGAAAAAAGTCGCTTCCGACTACGGATTAAGAACTACGGACTATGCTCAAGGATGGTCAGCGAAGGAGATGGCAAGACGTTCTTTTTCGACAGGCGTTTCTATTTGCTGCACGGCTTTTGGCAAGCTGAAGCTGAAGCGCGAACCGCGCCCCAGATTACTCTCGACAGCGACTTCGCCGCCGTGCGCCTGCACCAGATGTTTGACAATTGCCAGACCCAGACCCGTGCCTTCAATCTTGCGCGAGCGTGATTTATCGGCGCGATAGAGACGCTCAAAGACGCGCTGAAGATCGGCTTCCATAATGCCGATGCCGCTATCTTCGATGTGAACGGTTACACGGTCGCCAGCCTCTTCGGCAGTCACGGTGACAGAGCCATGCGGCAGATTGAACTTTACGGCATTGTCTATGAGGTTAAAAAGAATCTGCTCCAACCGTGTGCGGTCTGCCTGTACCAATAAGGTATCCGGCACTTGCAGGGTAAAGTTAATCTTCATCTCTTTGCGGCGCGATTCGGTCAGGGCAATGACATCGCCGAGTATCGGTTTCAGCTTAACGGCGGCGAGCGAGAGTTTGACTTTGCCCGATTCAATGGCGGAGAGGTCGGCAATATCGGAAATTAAATCGCGCATCCGCGCCGAATGCTTGTAGAGCTTTTCGATAAAGCGGATGTTGTTCTCCGCATCATGAATCGCGCCGTCCAGCAAGGTTTCGGCGTAAGCCAGAATCGCCGTGAGCGGAGTTCGCAATTCATGAGATAGATTGGCGAAGAACTCGCGGCGGATGCGTTCGAGCTTTTCCAGTTGCGAGATGTCGAAGAAAACTCCGACAGCGAGCTTTTTACCGAGCGGCGCGACGTAGAGTTGAAACGAGCGCGGTTCAAGGTCTGCCATCTCGACGCGCATTTCCGTCTGGGCGTGAGCTTCCAGCGCCTGACGAAATGCCTCATGGATTGCCGGGTTTCTGGTGACTTCGATGAGCCGTTTTAATGGCGGTGTTTGCAGATGATAAGCGATGGGTAACAGATTATCGCCGCTGGTATCCTGATCATTGCGCTCGCTTGGCACACCGGCAGGCAGGCGGACGGGCAAGCGGACAATCTGTGTTGCCGCATTGTTATAGAGCAGGATGTCCATCTGCCGGTTGACGATTAACACGCCTTCGCGCATGGTCGCCAGCACCCCCGACAACAGGCGGTTGGTCTCTTCGGTAATCTCCTGTTGCTCCTTGATCTTTGACAATGCCAGATTATAGCGATGCAGGGCATAACGGGAGACGAAGAAGGTCAGAATACCAGCGACAATGACGGTGACGATGTGCGACGTGACGACCGACATTTCGGGGAAGAGCAGCGTCTTAATCGTTTCATAAACGGCAAAGAGCGCCACCGCTACGAAGGTTACAACCCAGACTCTTCTTCCCAGACGATTCATCGTTAGTCCGTAGTCCGTAGTCCGTAGTGCTTAGTACAAAGCCAGCCACCTGTTTTGAATCTCTGCGCTGTCTCGGCGTTCTCCGCGTCTCTGCGGTGAAGGAGCATTTCAGCACATAAAACTACGGACTAAGCACTACGGACTACGGACTCTTTACGATTTATTTGCCGCATATAGACGATAACCGATGCCGGTTACGGTTTCAATAATGGTAGGATCGCCGAGCTTCTGTCTGAGGCGGCGAATATGGACATCGAGGGTGCGCGAATCGCCATAATAGATCATCCCCCAGACGCGGTCGAGGAGTACTTCGCGGGTCATAACGCGCCCCGGATTGCGAGCCAGTTCAGCAAGCAAGGCAAACTCTTTGCGCGTCAGCCGCACCTCTTTGCCGTGACTGCTGACGCTGAAAGTGGTTGGGTCAATCTTCAGCACACCGTCGTCATAGCCTTGCTGTTCAACCTCGATGCTCTCCGAACGGCGCAGCACGGCACGAACGCGGGCAACCAGTTCACGGACGCTAAAGGGCTTGGTGATATAATCGTCAGCGCCGAGATTTAAGCCCAGCACCTTATCCGATTCATCGGTACGTGCCGTTATCATCAAGACTGGCACTCGTGCTGTAGTGGCTTCGGCTCGCAGACGGCGGCACAACTCGAAGCCGCTCATCTGCGGCAAGTTCAAATCGAGCAGAATCAGATTCGGCGGGCGGTCAAAGATGAGGTTCAAGGCATCTTCGCCGGTTTGAGCAATGCGGACGCGAAAGCCCTCGCGCTCCAGATTGTATTTGATGGTGTCCGAAATGTCTTCGTCATCTTCGACAATGACAATGCTGCGGACTCGTGCCTCTTCTGAGTTGGTTTGCATATCGTAAGATTGAATTTTAGCTACCATATCGTATGTTTAATGACTTGTCCCCGTGCCAGATAGACCGTCTGCTCACAGATGTTCGTCACGTAGTCGGCGATACGCTCAAAGTGTTTCAGGATAAACAGCCATTCCGCGCCGGAACGGATGTTTGCCGGATCAGCCCGCATGGTCTGAATAACTTCCGTATAATAAATATCGTAGAGGGCGTCCACTTCGTCATCGCGTTCAATAATCTGTTGAGCGCGTTCCGGGTCAACGGAAGTGAAAGCGTCGAGACCGGCAACCAGCATCTCTTGAACCAGCCGCGCCAGCCGCGAAATGTCTATCTTCATTTCAAGCTGCGGCTCGTTATTCAAGACGAGGGCGTGTTTGGCGATGTTGACGGCATGATCGGCGATGCGTTCGACAATCGGCGCGGTGCGGATAATTGCCAGCGCCACTCGTAAATCATAAGATGTAGGCGGTCGGAGCAGCAGCAGGTCAGCGCCGCGAGCGTCTATTTCAAGTTCCATGCGGTCAATGGCATCATCTTCCTGAATAACACGCTCGGCAAGGTCTGAATCGCGTTCGATGAGCGCACGCGCCGAAAGAGCGATGGCTTTTTCGGTAGCGCCGCCCATCATCAAGAGGTTATCGCGCATTTGATTGAGATCGTTTACAACCATGGCTATCAATCCATTCTGGATTTGAGTTTTATAAGTACGCGAGCCTGCCATCGCGTAGGGGTTTCTGAAAGAGCTTCTGTAAGCTCTATTTTAAGCTATTACAAGGCTTTTTCCGAAACCGAAAGGGCATTAAATCTTTGTAACATTTTCTTCTGCTTTTCAACTGCCAACGACACGACTACAATGATTGATTTGCTGCTGGCGATACTTCATCGCCGGGTAGTGGGATCATTCGGCGGCACAAGTTTGGCAATGGCTGTCTGTTAATCAGACATCTACCGCTTGACTTCTTTGCTACCATTATTGTACTATAATAACACCTTCTTATCGAGGATAGACAGATGCTTTGGTTCGATAGATTGCTTCAGCGGTTAGACCCGCAACAGCTACAAACCGTCAACGACTCAAAAACGCCATCGGGTCGCGTTCACGTCGGGGCGCTGCGTGGTGTGCTAATTCACGACGCTGTTTACCGGATGCTCAAAGAACGTGATGTGCCGGTGCGCTATCTCTTCGGTGTGGATGATTATGACCCGCTCGACGAACTGCCCTATGGCAAAAATGAGTTGTTCGAGAAGTATCTGGGAATGCCGCTTTGTCAAGTTCCCGCGCCGCCTGATTCGCCACATTCCGATATGGCGGAACACTACATCAGCGAATTTTTCGCTCTCTTCAAAGAATTAGGCGTTGGCGCAGAAACCTATCGAATGCGTGACATCTATCGTAGCGGCAAATTCAATGACGTGATTGACGCGATTTTGAATAACGCTCATATTGTCCGCGAAGTCTATAAAGAGATAAGCGGCGCCGAACGCCCCGATTATTGGTATCCGTTTCAGGTTATTTGCCAGCACTGCAGGCGCATCGGCACAACCGAAGTCTTTGATTACCAAAATGGCAAAGTGAAATATCGCTGCCGCCCGAATCTCGTCAAATGGGCTACGGGCTGCGGCAACGAAGGAGAAGTTTCGCCTTTTGATGGCAATGGCAAATTGGTCTGGAAACTGGAATGGGTAGCGAAGTGGAAGAGTTTTCCGGTGACGATTGAAGGCGCAGGCAAAGACCATACGACCAAAGGCGGTTCGCGGGATGTCTCGGCAGAGTGCCTGAAACGCATTTTTAATCAACAACCGCCACAGAACATCCCGTATGAGTTTTTTCTTGTTAAGGGCGCGAAGATGAGTTCATCAAAGGGCATCGGCGCATCCGCCCGTGTAATGGCAGATTTTTTGCCACCGGAAGTTTTACGCTTTCTGGTGCTACGAACACAGCCAAATCGCCCGGTTGATTTCAATATGAATGAGGAGTTCATTGTCAAACTCTTTAATGATTTCGACCGCTTTCACCATCGAACTTTTCACGACGAAAAGATTAGCCCGGATGATAAACAGGTTTATCTGCTCTCGGAAGTCGAACCGGAAGGCGATTATTATACGGCGAATTTTCAACTGGTGATGACAGTAATCCAGATGCCGCATCTTGATTTGATAACTGAAGTTGAAAAACGCAAAGGCGCACCGCTAACGGAGATTGAGCGCAAGCATTTGGATGCCCGCGTACAGGCGGCAAGATTCCGGCTCGACAATTACGCTTCGGAAGAGGAAAAGCTACAGTTGCAGGATAAATTGCCGGAACGTGCCTCTATGCTCACGGCAACTGAGTGGGCTTTTCTGCATAAATTAGCAGAATTGTTACCGGCGTCGGAGTGGAGCGAAGAGGCGTTACAGGCGACAGTATTCAATGCCGCGAGACTGACGCCGATTGATAACCCGACAGCGTTCAAAGCGATTTATCGCGTCTTGCTTGACCGCGAATCGGGACCGAAGGCAGGCAATCTACTGGCATTTCTTGACAAAGATTTTGTCATTCGGCGTTTTCAGGAACTTGATTATTCACAAGTTGAATTCTGGCAGCAGACGGCGATGCAGAAGGAAGAGTTGGAAAACTGGCTTACGGAAAATGCTGCCAAAGTACAGCAGGCGAGAGTTGCAGTAAAGCGCGAAGGTGATTTATTTGGCGTAATTGAATTTACCTTTATGCTGAGTGATGGCAAGAGCTATCGGAAGCGGGTGGCGGTTGAACCGATGGAAGATTTTGAACCTCTGGCAAAAGAGGTTACTGAGTCAGTGGCAAGTCGCTATCATCTGACTTTTTCTGAAGATCGTGCTGAGTAGATAAAATAATACCATGACGCGGGCGCAGTTGGTGAAGAAAAATCCTGCGCCTTGCTACCGTAGCAGATTTGCAAATTGGTCAATTAAGCGGCTTGCATTGTTTTGCGCCGTGAGCCGGTGAAAAAGACATAGACCAATTCGGCGCTATCGCGGAGTTTTACCGCCGACCAGACGAAGCTCTCGTCGCGGTCATGCATAATCACTTCGCCCGCTGCCGCAAAACCATCGGCATCGGTCTCTTCAACGGCTATTGCTACCCATTCATTTGGATAAAAAGTTTTGATTTCACCTATGGAATAAATCTCGCTTGCGTTGCCAAACATTGGTATCCCACCTCTAAGCTAATGAGGGCTTTTCTACTGCGAGGGCATCCTGCAAGTCAGTTTATCAGGGGGAGTAGCAATTTCGCGGGGCTGTGATAAAAGGCTTTGTGTGCCGACATTGTACACCAAAGCCAGAACTTATGTGAGAGTTTTATCATTGATTCGCGCTTTTCGCCAGATGAAAAAAGCGGCTCCGGCAAGGGTCAACAGGGCGAGCGCAGAAATGATTTTCCCGGTGCGGCGCGGGCGGGTGTCTTCAAAGTCGAGATGGATACGATGTTCTCCCGGCTCTACCGCGAGTTGCATATAGCCTTCTTTGCTCGGCACAATTTCCGCCGGTTGCCCGTTCACGCGAGCGACCCAGCCGGGAAAATAGAGAGTGCGAAGGGTCACAATTGATGCGCTACGGGCGCTGAGTTCATAGATTTGATGCGCCCCGAAATCATCTATAGCGCGAGGTTCGGCGTCACCACTTTCGACAACGATTGGCGGCAACGCTTCGCCTTCCGGCAATTTGTTATTCCACCATTTTGGACGATATTCAGGAACTTCGCGGCGTTGCCGGTCAAAGTCGAAATCATCGTCATAAAACGGAGCGCGAATGACTAAAAAGGCGCTAATAACGAAATTGCACAGGAGCGCCGCCGTGAGCAGCGAGAGTTGCAACCAGCGCAGTTTTTTTGCCTGTACAACCATCGCGCCGCTTGCTGCGGCAAGCAATGACAGACCTGCTGTTGTGATGACGATCCAGCGCGAAGGAAATTGCAAAAAGGGCAGTTGTGGGATGAGTTGCCAGAGCGCCAGTGACCGCTTGGTTGCCATGAAGAGACTGGCAAGCGTGACAAAAAAAATGGCGAGACTGATTTTCAGCAGAGTCGCATTTTCAGCTAATCGTTTACGATTAAGGATGAGCAACACAGCGCTGACAAGCAATAGAACTGGCATCCCGATTACCGCCTGTTCGGTCTTTATCAAATAGCGAAAGGAACCCGGTTTGAGGGTTTCCGTGTACGTTTCATAGTATTCCAGGTCATGAATGAAAAGCGGCGTTTTCGTCGCCCTTTTAGTGTTTTTTAAGACGAAAAATTTGTCATACTCATAATGCAACAGGGCATTGACACGCACTGCATCACGCTCCAAAGCGACTGGCTGTAGAAAGACGGCGCTCAAGGCTGCGCCTAGTAGCAGGGCGGCGGCAATTTGAGTGAGCAGTTTCAACCGGCGCGTCAGGATTAGCGCATAAATCGGCAGCAACAACGACAGGATAAATGAAACGGGTACATGAGTGAAAAGCAGCAGCGCATACGACAGGCTCAGGTAGACAAGCGCCCGAATGCCACCCCCAGCCGCAAGGCGAGAAACGGCATCAAGAACCAGTGGCAGCCATACAAACGACCAGAACTCAGGCAAGGAAGAACCTTGATAGAGGTCGAGCAGATGATAGGGTGCGAGCATATAGGCGAAAGCCGCAAGCAGGCTCAGCCGATGCGAAAGGCGCGACCGGGCAAAGATGTACATAGTTACGCCGGAGAGCGCGAGGGCAAAAAAACAACTGACCATCATGGTCTTTTGGGCATCACCAGTAAAGAGTTGCAGGAACGCCGCAACATAGAATGACAGGGGCGGGTAATAAAGCGGCATTGGACTGCCCAGATGATTATTTGCCGAGCCAAGCCAGCGCGGATAGAAGACTCCCGGTTCTTTCAAGGCTTCGTTGAACTGTATGATCCAACGATAGTGCCGGTCAGAATCAATGCCGCTTGGAAAGCCACGAAAGACCATCGGCGAACAGATCAGCGCCGCTAAAGCAAAAGTCAGCAAGAGGGCGAAAAGGTATTCTCGTCGTCTCTCTGTCAACTGATTATTGGTCGAATTTTCTGGTTCTTCTGCGTTCAAGGTTGCGTTCGATGTTGCCGAAGATAAGAGCGATTAGCAAGCTGAAACCTAAGTAGATAAGCTGCATCTTCAAAATAGATGATTTAAGCAGGGCGAAGGATAGAGCCACGTCTCACTTGTGAGACGTGGCTCTGTAGAGGTTATCTCTTCTTTCTTGGCGATTCGCGGGTCAATGCCGCAACTAACGGTTTGGCTTCGGCGGGAACCGGAACTTTGCCTTCAAAGAGAATGGCGCGGGGGTCCATCTCTTTGCCGTAAAAATCACGGTTATCGTCTTTATCCTGCTTGAGAACAGCGCCATTGATGGTCACGCCGGCAAATAAGCCTTTGGCGCGTGAATAGGTAAGAATTTCGGCATCAAGCCGCGCATTGGTTTCGGCGGATACCTGACGACCGACCGGACCAGCGGCGGCGGCGGCATCCGCGCCGATAGTGAATTTATCGCCCACCAGTTTTTCCATGCCGTTGCGATTCATCACCAGCATCACCACATCAACCTGTTGAAAACCGATTTGCAGCCCGAAACTGCCGCCCTCAACGGTAATAAACGAAGGGGCGCTCCAGGCCTTGCGGTTGGCTTCCGTGCGGCACATTACCAAGCCTTTGCCATACTTGCCGCCGATGCCCAAACCGCCTTTCTTCAAGCCCGGTACAATGGCGATACAAGCAGCGCGGTCAAGCAACTCCTCCGGTATGCCTTTTTCCGGCACTCTCATAATCTCGTTGAATACCTGCGTAGCGCGTTGCAGACGTTGGACTTCATCCTTGCGCCCTTCGCCAAAGGCAGCGCCGGCAAAGACCGAGAGAAGTATCACAGCGAAAAACCACTTGCGAGACGTTTTCATCCTTTTATCCTCCAGATTTGATTCATTCATGATAAGAATGCCGGTCGTTTTCAAGAACGGTTGCACCGGGAATGAAGGGCAATTCCTGAGAGCATTCTTCTAAATAGTGAAATTTGATAATAATGGCAGCCTCCGGCTTGAGCAACTGCCGCACGAAAGGCAGACAGGATTTACAGGAGAAAATGGTTACAAGGCGAAAGGCTGCGTGAGAACGATCACGACAATATCGTTGCCTGCCTGCCTGCCTGTTTATCCTGTAAATCATGTCTTAAAACCCATGTTTCACCGGGCTGGCTCAGGCAGACGCGCCAATGCTCTGTGCCTGCTGCCTTAAGCAACCGGCGCATTGGCTCGCCCATCGGCTCACGTCCGAGCCGGAATGTCGAATGGTGCATGGGCAGAATATACGTCGCCTGCATCTCGCCGCGCATCTGCCACGCTTGCTCAGGATTCGCATGGGCATAGATATAAGGGTCATACGCCCCTATGGGCAGAATTGCCAGTTCTATTAGCAAGTCGCGCTTTTGTAACTGCGCGAAGGCTCGCGTATAAGCCGTATCGCCGCCAAATACCAGAGAACGATTATTCTTGGTGATTAAGAAACCGCCATACCCTCGATGCTTGTCCGTTAGTCGTCGTGCGCCCCAATGCCTGACTTCAAGGGCTTCGATACGTGCGCCATCTATCTCTGCCGCCTCGCCCCAGTCCAGTTCGCTCACCTGTCGGAATCGGCTGACCAGATCACGGTTGTGACGCTGCACAACAGCGTGAGTTTGTCGTGGCAAGCGTTTCAAAGTACCGAGGTCGCAGTGATCCATGTGAGCGTGCGACACCAGCACGGCGTCAAGCGGCGGCAGTTCATTGATTCTGAGCGCCGGTTGCACCAGACGGCGTGGACCAATGGTTACGCCTGCCAGATTAACGCCGACGTGCGATTGCAACGCCGGATCAGTGAGCAGCCATGTGCCATAAAAATTGATTAACACAGTGGCATGACCAAGCCAGGCAACGGTCAAATCTTCATTGCTCCACAGAGCAGGTTTCGGCTTATGCGGTGCGGGCGGAATTGGGGTGCGCGAATCCCGCATTTGTTGGTCAAGGAAGCGGCGGCTATTCTGTCGCGCAAAGCGGGCGTAGGTTCTCAGATTTTGCAGTGTCACAATTATATGATGCCACAAAAGGAGTAAAAATAGCTGTTAAATGAAATTATAAATGTGAATCAGGAGTTAAAAATTCGCTGTAAAAAATGAAAGACTTTCAAACTTCGTTTGTCGGTATTCGCTCAGTTATCGCCTGTAAGCCATTGATTCTATGCCGCTGATTCAATCTTCGATTCGCATTATAAGTGTCCTTCCTTGCTAAAAAGAGAGATTCTGATTCAGCGATTGACCATAGAGTAATGGTGTCGGGTCGTCAACTGCCCCTGCCTGTTTTCAACTACCAATGACGGCTTGCTGAAAATGACGTATAACGATTTTGCAAAAGCAGAGATTTCCATTACAGTTCGCTTTTCAGTATTTTTTTAAGGGAACAATTCGTATGGTCTTCACTGCTTCTTCACCGCAAGTGGAAGATCATCAATCCGACAACGAAAAATTCACTTGAGGCGAAGGAGGAAAAATTGTGAAAAGTGACCTGATTACCGTTGACCCGGAAATTCTACATGGAACGCCCGTCTTTGCAGGCACACGAGTTCCCATAGAAACTTTGCTAGATTACTTATCCACAGGTGAATCGCTCAACGAATTTTTAGATGACTTTCCAAGTGTCAGCCGTGAACAGGCGCAAGGCGTACTTGAGTTAATTAAAGATATAACTGCTGTCGCCTAGACTGAATCTCAATCATTGAAAATGCTTTTCAAGATAGATTATCAACATCGCGCAACCGTCAGTCACTTCATCTTCGCTTTCTCTGCTTGCCGATGCCAGCACGGATAGCTACTATTTCTGCGTCGGGACCCAGCATACATTTTCTGGAGGAACTTTCCATCAATGAATACGAAGAGACTATCATCAGTCGTGTTACTGTTATGTTTAAGCGTTGTTGCTTGCGCTCAGGGCGCGATGCAAAGTGATCGCACGACTACGGAAGCCACCATCAAAGGCAAGCGCGTGGCTGTCACCTACGGGCGTCCGAGCCTCAAAGGTCGTGACCTGCTCGGCAAAGCTCCGGTCGGGCAAGTCTGGCGCGTCGGACGCAATAACGCCACAGAGATTGAAACCGCCGCCGATTTGAAGATTGGCAGCACTGTATTGAAAGCCGGCAAATACTCGCTGTGGGCAAAGAAGGTGAGCGACAATCAATGGACGCTCAACTTTCACCCCAAGACCGGCATCTGGGGTGCGCCGGAGTTGAAAGAAGGCTATGTGGCGGAATTGCCCTTAGCTCTGTCACAGGCAAGCGATTCGGCAGAGATGCTGACCATCACCGTAGCCGATAACAAAGGCAAAGGCAACATCAAAATTCAATGGGGAACCGCTTTGTTGAGCGGCGATTTCGATGTCGCCAATTAACCTGTTTTCTATTTGATACCGCATCATTCGGAATCGCAAAGAGTTATCATCTTTGCGATTCCACTGCCTTTTCCTGTCTACTAAATCCCGCATTCTTCTATAAAGAGCCGCTGCCAGTAATGGCATAGCTGTTGCTCCCTATGGATTATCGGATGGCTACTTCGGCAAGAAGGGAGAAAAGCGTTATGCAACAATACAGAAAGGCGGTTGTTCTGCTCGCATTGCTTATGGCAATAACCGCTTGCAGTAAACCATTAAAGACGGAAGACGCCGGACTACTGGCGGCGGCGCGTACCGGACATTCCGGCGCCATCAGAGATTTGCTTGCCGGTGGCGCAAATGTCAACGTCAGAGATGACCACGGTGTTACGCCACTGATGGAAGCGGCGCGAAATGGTCACGATAATTGTGTTGGTGCGCTGCTCAGCGCCGGTGCAGACTGGAAATTGAAAAACGCTGACGGCAAGACCGCTTTAATGCTGGCGATGCAAAACAGCCACGAAGACACAATGCGGGCGCTCCGACAGGCGGGCGCTACTGAATAGCTGGTTTCTCTTTGTGTTCTTTTAGCAGTTTCAACGTCTGCGCCAGCCCGTCGC